>VTLG01006493.1_pt1 | contig 13923 bp, 18 predicted proteins | sample 4694571 | NCBI WGS metagenome assembly VTLG01 (sample SAMN12604809, study PRJNA352737) | marine metagenome | biome: ENVO:00000447; feature: ENVO:00000209|ENVO:00000569|ENVO:01000036; material: ENVO:00002151; isolation source: viral sequences binned using virsorter ...
AATCATCTGCTCTAGCTGGTGACGATCCAACAATATAAATACCGTTTTGAGATGCAGTAGATTGATCTTTAACAAGAACTCGATCATTAGTTGCAAGAGTAACACCGTCTAATGTGTCTCCATTATTTAACGCAGTAGATATTGTTATGTTTCCTGTGGTAGCAGCTTTGCAACTATCTTTTACATCTAAACCCTGTGAAGTAGCTTCTACAAATCCTTTAGTTGCAGCATCTTGGGCGTTTACTGGATCGGCTACGTTTGTAATATTCTGTGAGTTAAATGAAACTGAAGTCACTTATTTTTGTATGAGCTAACGAAGGTACATCAGCAGCTACCATAGCTCTGAATGTTGCAGCACCATTACTACCATTTGGTGCAGCTAAAAATGTATTCTGCGTTCTACTCGTAAACAAATCAGCAAAACTACCAGAACCACCAATAGGTTCAATAGTTGTAGCGGAACCTCCCGACCCCCCTGTGCCCACTCCCACAAATAGCTTTTTACTTCCTTCAGCAAAAGCTAACTCAGCGTTTTCTAAACTACCTGGTGCAGATGATCCTGTGGATCGTTTAATTCTAATTGTGTTAGCCATCAGTAATTACCTCCATCGACAAGATTTTCGACAGTACGAGTTGCATCTGCTTTAAATGTACCACTTGCTGAAGAAAAATACACTACTGAGTTATTAACTTTAGCAGAATCATCAAGAGTTGCTCCACTTGTTGTAAAAGCTGGTCCTGCTGGTCCTCTAGTTGCAACGGTTACAACAGTTGAATCTCCTTCATTTACTGTAACAGTATTTTTGGTGGTAGTGATGTTTACTGATGTCATGCTGTGTAGCCCTCACTCATAAAGATGTCTCCCTCTAAATAATACTCTTTTAAACCATTAGTATCGGTAAGTAATACGTCATATTTTAAAAGATTTGGACTAAAAGTTGCAGTTTGCGTATCTGTAAGTGCTAAGTCAATCGTTCCAGTTGATCTGTTTGTGTAAGTAACACCGAAGTCTGCGTATTTAGTGGTTCTAGTTTCTTCCCATACTTGAGCCTCTACTGTATATCCAGTTAAATTTATTGCAGCATTATTAGAATCTTTAAAAACAAGCTGAATATTATGATCCGATCTTCTTTGGACCGTCATATTGTATGTTCCAGGAGAAATTGCCATTAGGTATAAGGAGATTCACCAAGAATTGCTGTATTCCATTGAGCCTTTAACTGATCCGTTGTAGTTGCTGCATCAATAGCAGAATCAGCAGGAGCATCTCTTAATGCTTGTTTCTTCGCAACAATAGCGGTTGTATCTGCACCTGTTTCTTGTGCTCTATTAAATTCAACATCAAGATCAGGAAATTTTAAAGATCTTGCACTTCTTATGGCATTTTTATGCAATTCTTTGGCTTTTGCCATGTCTACTCCAAATCCCATAATTAATTAAGGTGTATAAGTCCAAGCATTGCGAAAACTTCGATCTGTTGGAATGTCAGTTGTATCAATTATATAGGAAGTTAATCCATCTGGTACATCTTTAGCTTGTATTTCTTCAACAGTCAAACCACATTTATCAGAAGGACAGATGATAGCAATACTTCCATCATCTTCAATATAAATAATTCTTTTATCTGAATTAGCCATAGCTTTTTCTTTTAGTATATCTTAACTACGATTAATCGCCAAAAACAATAGCATTAAAAATTAAAGGGTCACTACCTTGTTGAACACTTACATTACTGTTACATATCCTAAATCCACTTGTATTATACTGTGCATTATTAGGTCCAGCTTGAATCATAGGTCTTGCTGCGGAGGATAACGCATTATTATTTGATTGGATGCTCATTGAAACTGAATAGTTGCTATTTGCAACAGCATTACTTTCAAGGTTTACAGTATATTGTCCAGTAGCGTGGTCCGTAATACTTGTAACATTAAAATCATCTCTTATTGCAACAGTTCCAGTTCCATTAAAGTTTACCCATGCTTTTGCTCTTCCTTGTTGTATTTGCACAGGAGTAGAACCATTATTCCCAGAAGCATCTTGAAGATTCGTTGGTCTTAAATTTGTTGATGTTAATGTCGTTAATCCTGCAATAGTTGTAGCTGTTCCTCCTAATGATATTGACGTACTTCCTACTGTTACCGATCCAGTTGACGATGTAAAGCTTAGAACTCCGCTTCCGTTTGTTGTTAAAAATTGTCCATTACTGCCATCTGCTGTTGGCAAAGTAAGAGTAAAGCTACTACCTATAGTTGAAGCTGCTTTTAATCCAATATAGTGTGAGCTATCATTATCTCCAAATCTAATTTCATTTTGTGTTCTAAGAGTAATTCCATTAGCATCAAATACCAGTTGCTCTGTACCCGAAGAACTGAAACCCATGATATTTGAGGTTTTTCTAAATAAACCTAAATCTGTGTCCGTATCAAACGATATAGCTGGTGCGGAAGCACTATTTGAATCATCAGCTAAAAACTGACCTGTCATTGGTGCGGAAGTGCCACCTGATCTCGGTAATAAACCTAAATTTTCTGTATCTATATTTCCAATAGTTGTAAAACTAAGATTGTTAGATTTTCTAACTTTTAATTCATTTGTTGTTGTGTTAAGGAACGTCATTCCAGCTACACATTTACTCTGAGCCAAATCTGACGATTCTGAATTATTTGACTGAATTGCAGCAAAAACAGCGTTTAAATCAATTCGGACATTTGCTCCTGAGTTATCTTCGATATTGTAATTTGCAACGCTAGTCATAACTAATAACTATTTTTCTCCATGTTACCCTCCTTTGCCGAAACCAACAGCACTGTAGGTAAAGTTTCTATTAATACTAGCATTACTTGAGTTTTTAAAATGCACTGTAAAGCCAGTTCCAGATATATTGCTGAGTTCAAAAAAATCACCTGTTGCCATATTTTGTGGAGAAATATTAACAGAAGGTAAGAAGTTATTTAAGTTGCCAAGTGCAGACGTTCCAACAAAAAATGGTGCTGCAAATGTTACTGCTTTAGCACCGCTACCAGACGCTATAACAGCAGATTGTTCTGTTCTCGAAGGTAAAGTAGCTGAATAACCTAATTGTTGTAAATTTATGTTTTGTGCAGTATCAGATGTACTTAATGTTGCTCTAAATTGAAAACCTCTACCTTTAAATGTTCCGTTAGCAAAATCGTTGAAATCTGAATAAGAACTCATATCAGTAGAAGTTCTTACAGATAATTTTGCGTTAGCATCTGGTGCTTCTGTTCCATCAAAATTTACCCAAGTATCTATATTATCTGTTCTGTTATCAAATAAATCTCCTGTATAAAAACCAACTCCTTGAAAATGTCTTTTTAAAGTAAGAGAGAATACACCACCTAAATCTAAAGTAGTAGCAAAATCATAAGTACCAGTTGAATTATTAACTGGATTTGTAAGAATCAAACCTCCTTTTGAACTGCTGTACTGAGTATTAGTAAACAAACTACTTGTAGTGTTATTGAAAGGTGGACTATCGTTATCTTCTCTATCAGTTTTAACAGTAATCGAATCAAGAATATCAACTAAAGACAAACTAACTTTTGCTGGTGTCTGGCTAAATTGACCCGTATCGTCTTGAAATTTTAAAAGATAAGTTCCAGGAAGTGCAGGGCATATTACTTCGTTTGAGCTTCCAGCAACAGCTTCAATAACATCTTGAGCAGACTGAAATGTTGCACTTGCAAAAGCTAAATTTGAATGTCTAACGTAAACTCGACCACCATGTAAAACATCAACAGAAGTGGATTGGTCAAATCTTAGCCTGATAAACTGTTCATTGATCGGTTCAATAGTTAAGTTAGTTACATTATCAGGCACTCCTGATTTACCTATTGTCGTTATTGTTCCGACTAAAGCATCTGCTGATAATCTTCCAGAAGCATTGTAAGAATAAATTTCAACTTCAACACTTCCTTTCTCAGTGTCCATAAGTTCAAAATCATTACTAAATACCTCTTGAGTTATAAAATTATCTGTATTACCAGCCTCAGTTGTTATGCGATAGTTCAACTGGTATGAAGATGCACCTTGAGGACTTTCATAAACAGTTCCATCATCAGCATTTAATGTTTTTGTAGGTTCTTTCCAACTAATAATTAATTTACTTCTTGCAACACCGTTAATTACGATTGTTTTTTCTTCGCTAGTTAAGTTACTTGGTGGACCTAATGGTTCATTCAATAAAGATATTTTTCTTTCTGGTAATGGAGTTCCATCTTCAATAAAAGCATATTTACCTTCTACATAAGTTAAAGCGGTAATAGCATAATTAATGCCATCTTCTTCTGTAACTTGTATTACCCTAAATAATTGAGTTGCAAGTGATGTACTAGATATTAAATAGGGAGAGTTAGTATTTGGTGCTGCTGAAAAAGTAGATTGAGTTATTACATTTTGGTCACTATCTGTTCTTTTCACACTATTAACAGTGATAACTGCTCCACTAATATTTGATATTGTTCCTACTTCAACCGTTCCATCGGGCAAAATGACACTGATTGTCGGAGAATCATTTAAAGAGGGTAATGTAGTCTGTGCTTCAGCATCTATATTTACAGTCGTAGTTGTTGCTGAAACCACTCGACCTCCCCTTCTAGCTCCTGATCTTACTGGATCGTTTATTTCAATAACAGCACCAGGTCTTACTAACATTCCAGAGTCAATAGAGGTTGTAAATGTAACTGTTTCACTTTCATTCTGTTCAGCAAATAATATTGCTCTTGCAAGTCTTTTTGCTTGATTTCTAGAAGTACAGGCAAATGCTTTTACCTGTTTTACTATTGTTCCTAACTTAGCTATAGCTGCTGTATCTTCATACACTTCAAAATCTACTTCTCTAGAATCCATATTGAAGTAACTTACTGATATAACCGAATGACGTTGCTTTAAACTGCTACCTTGATAATTAAAACCTGTTTCTCCTACATTGGCTAAACTAAATAGATAACTTGCAGTAGTTGGGCGATCTTGTGAAATATTAATAGTTCCAGCAGAGTAAATTGGCATACATCTCATTACACCTGAAAGCTCATTTATTGCTGCAAATGCTTCTTTAGGACTTTGAATATTTACATTACAACTAAATCTAGCTTCTTCAGTACCCGATCCAGAACCATCATCAACTAATTCGTTTGCATACTTAGAGGCAGCAAAAAAACTAAACAAGTCAATGTTAGAAAAAGTAGTTGAATCATTTGTCTGATCTGGTGAAATATGATCTCCCAGACCATAGCGTTTTGTAATTAAAAGGTCTAGTAATATAAAAGCAGGGCACGTTGTCCAAACAGCAGCTTGCATTGTTCCATTAAATATATAACCAGTTGGATATTGTATTCTTCCAGTTTGTAAATCAACAGTAGGAGTACCAGAATTATTAGCACCTGCACCTGGAATCCTTACTTTTATTCCTCTTATACGAAAAGTCCTAGCAGGAACCGAGTTAAATATTTTACTGTCAATTCTTAAAGCTGTATAAGCACTATTGGCATAAGTTGAATCATTATCTATAACTTCCTGTATAAAAGAAAATTTAAATTCATCTCTTAAAAATCCAGCAGGGTCAGCATCATCAGTAACTCTTTCAACTTTTACATTTACTGGAAAGTTACCATCTAGGTCAATTCTATGATCTCTTGAATATGAATCAGCAGTTCTTCCTACAACAGAAGTATTTATTTTTTCTGTATAGCTTGCTTGACCACTATATTGAATAGAAATTTTATATTGTACGGTAGATCCATGAATATTCCCCTCATCATCAGATCTTTGAATTTGTGCCCAAGTTAAAGTTACGATAACAGCATCAATACTAGAGTCAGTTAATTGTTTTATCACAGGAGCAGAAGTAGTAACATCTGCGGTACTAACAGCAACTGGTCTACGAGTTTCAGTTGGTATTCCTGTTAATTTTGTTTGGTTGGCAGTACCAAAACGTGTTTTAAAAGTAACATCTTGAAAATTAAAATCACCACTAGCAGGGCTAGTATTACTAGCGTCTGCATTTAATACAGGAGTATCATTTAAAAATACATCTTTTAAAGCAGCATTATTATACGCAGTAGATGTTTTATCAGTTATTCCTGCTTTTGAAGGAGAACTAAATCCTTCTATTTCTCCTTCGGAAATTAAATCTTGAACAGTAGCAAACTGTCTACTATGTAAAGTATCTGGAGCACGAAATGGTTTAGGGGGAGGAGGAGGACCACCAGCACCTCTAATAATTTTACGATTCTTCGTCATGCTTCTACCTCTATCTGGTTAGTGTCGATTGCTGCACTTATTACAACACTTCCTGTCATAATCTCGCCATAGACTATTGGAACAGGAGTACCTGCTCTTGATGTATTTTGAAGCCCACTAAAACTAAAAGATAGTTTTGGATCTTGTTCAGAATCAAAGCCATTGTCTTGAGGTAATGGAAATAATAAATCAGTTACACCCTGTAATACTAAAGAAGCACCAACATACACTAAACCTTTAGCTAATGCACCTGCTTTTGCAAAACCAAAACCTGTTCCTATTCCTTTAGACAAAACTAAACCTTGTGGAACAAGAAATGCTGCACCAATCAATGCAGCACCTAATAATATTTTTCCAAACCCTCTACCAGCACCAGTTATAGCTGGAACAAAATGTATATCTTCTTTACCTACAGGATGATGAATTTCATTTTCGTCAATATCAAAATTACCTATTTTTACCTGATAATATTTAGGACTCATATATTGTTCTAACTGAGGAAAGTTATTTAATAAAAAACTTACAGCTTGTCCTACAGTATTTACTTCAACATCAAATTCTTTATGCCCAACAAATTCAGCTAATTTACCATACAGTTTTACTTTACGAAGCATAGCGATACCTCTTTCCCGTACATTTTAACAACCATTCAGAGTAAGGTTCTCTACAAGATAGTCTATCGGTTAAATGGTGAATTACATCTCCGTCAAAAAATAATGCTACATGATTTAAAGTTGGGTGCATTATTGACATTAACAAAACATCTCCATTTTCTAATTTTTCATCATTTCTAAGTTCTCTGAATCCTGTTCTCCATGCACAACTCTCAAATAACGGATTGTCTATAAATTGTTGCGGTGTTGTAGGTCTATCCCAATCTTTTAACTCAATATTTTTTTCTTCCTTATACCAATCTCTAACTAAACTCCAGCAGTCAGTTATACCCCAAACCCATTGCCTTCCAAGTAAAGGTGCTTTATATCCTGTAGGCTCAAGATAAGCCCATTGTTTTGTCTGAGGATTAACAATATACCATGGTAACCCACTATTTTCACAGCTAATTTTATCAGCTTGGCTAGGTGTTGGAGGATTTATTGGGTGGCTATGAAAAACAGCTACAATCTCACCTGTCTTATCTGCTCTTACATAATCTTCTGGGTCAAGAATAAAACATTGATGATCTGTTATCGCAAGATTACGACAAGGAAAATATCTTTGTTTACCCCTTACATTTAATACAAGTCCTACAGCTTCTTTAGGATTTTGGTCTTTCGCATGAACCAATGCGTCATCTTGCCAAGTCATTGTGAAAACGTACCAATCCCAGGAAATTCAGTGCGAGTGCATTGTCTCTTTGGTATTCTTACTCCTGCAAGATCAGTAGGTGCAGCAAGTTCAAATTCAACAACCTCTCTGTTTTCTGATGACTTACGATCTACTGAATAAATTTCTCTAGGGAACTCTGCGGTAGGATCAGCAGTTGGATTCTGTCCATCTGCAAAATTATCAGCATCAATAAATTTAGCTAATGTTCTAATTCTTGTAACTTTAGCTCCTGTTAAATCATTACCTGCTGTTGTTTCATTAACAGTTAAAAGTATTGATGAAATTAATCCTGTTGCATTACTTACAGTAAGTTTTGGTCTGGGTAATTGTCCTTTTTGAAATGCAAATCCTGATGCTTGGATAGGAAATCTAAGATATTCAACTGTTTGCCATTTTATTTTATTATTAGCATTTAAATTACTTCCAGAATGAAAATAATAAGTTGTGGTTGCACCATGCAAAGAATTATCTAGTTGGAGAGTAAATAATTCAATAATTGCAGATGGATTTATTGATTGAACATCACTAAAAGTACTACTAAATGAAACATATTGAACATTGTTGTCGTAAACAGTTTCGCCTACAATACTTGTCCAATTTGGTTCACTACTTCCTGTTGTTCCTGCTGATGTTACTCTAAAAAATAAACCATCTTTTCTTCTTGTTGCTGTGGGAGCAACAACATCATTAAGACTTAAACTAGCACTAGCAGACCAAACAGTTGTCATTATGAAGCAGGTTCAAATACTTGTCTAAAAGTAGCTTGAATAGTAGCTCTATTGTTATATGGTATTGATTTACTCCAATTTTCACAAACAAATTCAGAAGATGAACTTTCTCCAGGAGGAGTAAAAGTAAAGCTATCGCTATCATTTGCCCTAGCATCTAAAAATGTCTCTATAGTATCTGCTTCTGTTTCTGAAACATTAAAGGTAAGTTGAAAAACTTTAGGATTTTGATGTTGTGCAAGACCAAATAATATGCGATGTTCGTAACCGTCAGCAAAGCGAATAGTGCGAGTAAATGGTGCTGATCTTTTTTGTTGACCATAAATAGGTTTTATTGAAGGAAAAGTAGTCATTATGCAAGTAATCCTCCTGGTCTTTGTTGCTGTATTATTTCAGATTGTACTGCAACTGAGATAAGCCGACCAAGCTCTCTTCCTTGTTCTTCATCTCCTTCTACATTAGAACCAGAAGCATCTACATTCACTACTATATTTGTTGAACCACCAAGCATTTCATTAGGTGTAATCATTCCTGATACACCTGGGCTAAATAGTTCTGGACCACGTTCTCCTACGATATAGCTGTTTCCTCCTTTTACAGGACCACCATCTGCCTTTCCGAAAGTAAAACGTGATACTTGTTGGTCGGGAGTTAAAGTTGGAGTTGCACTTACTGCACTTCTAGTAAAATTATTGCCAAACATATTCGCAAACAATCCCATAAATCCTCTTTGTATTTGTGCAGCAGCCATCTGTGCAGCCATATCTAAGAAATGATCCGCTATACGCATAAACATACTTCTAAATGCTTCTTGAACACTCATTGTTTCTTTTATTATTCCCTTGAAAGATTCTGAAAATGCAGAACCAAGTGTCTTAGATAGTTCAACTACTTGAAACTGTGCACTATTTAATCTTCTTATTTCAGCATTTACATCTTGTAAACCTTTTACTATTGACAATGAAGTTTCCTCATTTGCAATCCTTATTTCATCTTGTAAGATTTTGATATTATTAAATTTATTTATAAGTTGAGCATTTTCTGTATTTATTTCTTTTAATTGATCTCGTTCTCTTTCAAGTACTTTTGCCCTTTTACGACTACCTCCTACTCCCTGTCCAAAACCCTCTGTATCTAATTGTTTCTGTTTATCTAAAGTATCTGTAACAACATCATTTATAGTTGCTTCAACTCCTCTTCTTTGAATTGACAATACAAGTCTAAGTTCTTCTTCTAGTGTCAAATCTTTATTGATTTTCCTTATAGCTGATAAAGCAGATTCAACTGTGTTTGCTTGTGAAAGAGCATCAAATCTACCAAAATCTCCACCAAACTTCTTGGCAATCAATACTGCATCATTTCCAAATCGTTTGAACTCTTGTAAAGTTGTTACTGCTTCTTCTTTTGTAATACCCAAAGATTTTGCTAATTGATTTACCCCTCTTGCACTTATATTTGAACTAATACCCATTTTTTCCATTTCTTTATTTAATTCAGAAATAGATTTTCTAAAATCAATAGATTCTTGTATTCTTGAAGCGATTGCAGTACCAGCAATAGATAATCCAAAACCAAATCCTCCACCTAAAGCACCGCCAGCTAAACCACCAATACCACCACCAAGAGAAGCTAAAGGACCTTGACCAAAGAGTAATGGAAAACCTCCACCAATAAGACCACTAGAAATAGATCCTGATATTCTTCCTGCTCTACCTCTGCTATTTGCAAAAGCTCCTCTTGGATTAGCACCCTGACCAAAACCTAATCTATTTAATAAAGGTGCTCTTGAAGGACCAATAGGTGCTGAATATTGTGTTGTACCAGCAATTTGATTTGAAAAAACAGCCCTGTTATTTGATGCACTTAATAATTGTGCAGTTTTACCTGTATTTTTATCAATTTTCTTTTGATGCCTTAATTGTGATTTCATTACAGCACTAAAAGCAGGTCCTATGGGTCTTTCATACTGAGTACCTGGTCTAATACCGAACCCAGATGCTTCTCTAGATATTCGACTTGCTTCAAGATTTCTTAAAATTCTTGGGTTATTATCTACTGTCATCATTGGCATTGGACCTTGCATTGGACCAAACATCGGACCTTGCATTGGTAATGGACCGATAAATGGTTGAGGACCAAAAGGAACAGGATTTCTACCAGCCCTTCGATTTTGATTCCTTCTATTTCTATCTATTGATTTTTGTGTTCCAGTATTAAATACAGTAGGACTTGATACTTGTGACGCACTTCGACTAAATTGAGCAAAACCTGATTGATTACGTCTTATATTTTCTAAAAGTCTTTCTCTTTGTTGATATTCTCTATTTAATTCTTTCTCTGCCAATACTAATTGTCTTGCAGCTTTTTGTTGTAATAAAGTTCCAGAAGCTACAGCATTAAAATTTGCTCTTGCATCTGCAAGAACATTATTAAGACTATTAAAACTTCGTACTGCTCCGTTTCCACCTAATTGCAATACTTTTAACGCTTTATTTACTTGTTGTATTTCAATAGAAAGTGCTTTAGTTGTATTTTTAAACTTAGTTAATTTTTCATTTCCTTTTATTACAACAGCAATATCAACATTATAATTAGCCACTTTCTACAAAAAATTAAAACATTTTCTCTATATTACCTCTTTTTACCTCGTAAAGCACTAGATCGTTGTGCTTGTTCTTGTTGTTTTTTATATTCTTCATCCTCTAGTTCCGCAAAAGCAGCCCAACCTATCATTTCTTCAATAGTCATTGTTTGACATAACTCAGCTACAGTTTTATGTAATGTCTTAGCTAGAGAAAATAAAAACTTCCAATCGTTATTAGCTTTTTAAATCGGCTTTAGCCTGTTTTACCTCCTTATCAGCACCAGCATTTACCATTGCTAATTGTATTTCTTCAAGCACAGATGCTTCAATTTCTCTTCTTAAAGATGCTTTATCTCCATCTTGAAAAAGTCTTGCACCATCTTTATCTAATGATTTTTCAATCATCATTTGTAAGGCATAATCATTTACATCATCAGAATTACTTTTTTTCTGTATTGATTCTCTTTCGGCAATAGTTAATGGATGCCAATAAACAGTAAGAATAATCTCATCATCTTGTTTGATGTCATGTTTATAAAGTTGAGAAACACCAAACTTGTTTCTTAACAGATCAACTGCTCTAGTCATATATAAAAGTAATATTACATTACTATACTACGCATTTGCAGTAAATTGACAAGTTATTAAGCCAAGAAAATGTGCAGAGTCATCTAAAACAATAGGTGCAGGACCAACAATATCTAAAACTCTAGGTTTACAGCTAAAAGTATCTGTATAACCAGACGCATTAACAGAGGTAAGTCCATCAATCACAGCTTCTCCTAATTCAGATAAGATAGCACTACCTTTTCCTCTTGGAACATAAACATTACATTGAATAACCCCAGAATAAAAATCCTGAGATGCTCCCTGTGTTTGAGATGTGGCTTGTGCAAAATCTATTGACATGATTATGTATTTTTTAGTCTTACCAGGTGTCTTATAAACCATATTGTCATAGATCATTTCTACAGTTGGATCTACATCTGCAACTGCATCTGTTACTGCCTTTTCAAAAGCTGCTCTGGTGTTAACTAAAGTCATAGATTAGTGTAATCAACAAATTCTCTATCTGGATCAGCAAATTGTCCAATACCACCTTGACCACCTTTAAATTTACTTGCTCCAATAGCAATCTTAGCTTTTTTATCTGTAAATATTGCATTTACAAGAGGTTTAAGTTGTCCTTGAATATATTGAGGAATTTTACTTCTTGTAGAACCTAAAGCACTTGCAGCGTATTCTGATCTGTTTCCTATATATACTTTAGAAAAAAGTTTAAAATTATATTTTATCTTATCTACAAATCTAGGTTCGACTAAAGCGTTAGGTGATGGCATACGTCTATATGAAGGCTCTATTTCACTCCAAGGAGGATTATCTTCTCTTGCCTGATCTGGTCTGGGTCTTTGTGTACTGGCTGTCCAACTTGAAGCAAAAAAACCAGTATCAATAGGACTTATTGGATCTTCTTCTCTAGATAAATCAAACAACGTTGATCGTATAAAACTGTTAAAGTCTTGCTCTAAATTATTTACTAGATCTGATCCTGCATTACCAACATCTCTATTCTTAGCCATTACAACCTCACTAATAAAGTAAACAAATAAGTCTGTCCACCTTGTTTAGTATCTATATTAATTATCTGTCCAACTCTTGTAGATCCAGCATAAGTTATTGTAACCTCATCATCAAAAGTTGGTTGATTATCACCTATCAAATCAGGTGTAATATATATCTTTGCTTCTCTTCTTTCTCTTCCATCAGTTTCAGTAGACCTGATAAATTCTATAGGAACTTTTAAGTCTGAATAAGTCGTATCAACAGTAATATTTTCTCCTTTATCTATGTTATATATAGAAGTTCCTTTTTTTGTATAAGTAATAGTTGTGTCTAAAGAGTTTCCTAAAGTAGAAACTATATCTTTAGCAACACTCTTTAATAATGAATCAAGTTGTCCTGCCATTATCCTCTAACCACCCTCATTTGAAAAGCACCTGCTCCACCTAGCATATATGCTCCAAGATAACTTTGTAACCACGGGTAAACATCCATAATATTATTTATAGATCCAGTTCCCTGACTTTCAGTATTATATTTAACCTGTATATCTCCTAATTTTACTTCAGAAAAATTACCATCTTTACCAGTAGTGCCAGTAATAGCATCAGTATCATTTGCTAAAGCTCTGGCTAATTCGTATTGTGCATATTTAATATTTAACGGAATTGTAGAACAACTTAATTCAACTCTATCTACCTGATAATTAGTTCTAGGAAACTTTAACGCTTGATTTTCGTCACATCTATCCCCTTGAAATACAAAAGTATCAATCCATCTTGTAGCAGCTATTAAGGATCTATTTTTCTGATCGTCTGTTTTATTAGTCCAAGTGCTTGAATCTGGTACAGTTTCAAAATAACTATTAGCCTCTGTCAATGTGACATAGCTATTAGCAGTTTCACTTTTTATAGTTGCGTTTATAGTAGCTGCCACGATTGATAAGGTAATTTAGTTTTATTGTAGCGTAAAGAAAAAACCCCACCAATAAATGATGAGGTTTCTGACCACTAATTTAATCTTAATATAAATTAAGACTTAAGACCATTAGATAATGGTGTGTTTACAAAGATTTCAACCATAGGAATCTGGTCAATGTCATAAGTTACACCCCAGTTAGATCCTGTTCTAAGTGCTGAGTTAGCAGGGTTATCACCAGCATTAGTCCACTTAGTACCCATAACGTGATAAGCACTATGGTAATCAACAGACATAACATCTTGCTTAGATAAGATGTTTCTTTCTGCTTCAATACCTAGCTCGTCTTGCTGACCTTCAAGAATTACCCCTGACTTCATTAAGTAGCAACGGAACTCTTGACGATTACCAGTAGTTGTTGGATCGTTGATGTTTACCTGAGAGTCGATTACAACTGTGCAACCAGCAAACTGACCGATTGATCTGTCAGTTACACCAACTCCACCACCACCCCAAGTAATGCCAGTACCAGTTGATAAGGCA
>VTLG01008287.1_pt1 | contig 13922 bp, 14 predicted proteins | sample 4694571 | NCBI WGS metagenome assembly VTLG01 (sample SAMN12604809, study PRJNA352737) | marine metagenome | biome: ENVO:00000447; feature: ENVO:00000209|ENVO:00000569|ENVO:01000036; material: ENVO:00002151; isolation source: viral sequences binned using virsorter ...
GTAACGTTTATGTTGTAAAAGACCCTTCAAACCCAGCGAATGAAGGTAAAGTATTCTTGTTTAGATATGGAAAGAAAATCTTTGATAAGATAACTGCTGCAATGCAACCTGAGTTTGAAGATGAACAAGCAATCAACCCATTTGATTTTTGGGCTGGTGCAAACTTCAAAATCAAAATTAAAAAGGTCGCTGGGTATTGGAACTATGACTCATCTGAGTTTGCTGCTCCTGCTCCACTTCTAGATGATGACGATGCAATGGAGGCAGTTTGGAAGCAAGAATATTCACTTGCAGAACTCATTGCTCCAGACCAGTTCAAATCATATGAAGACCTCAAAAAGAGACTCGATTATGTTCTTGGTCTTACTGTCGCACCAAAGAGACAAGACCCCGAAGTTATTGATGAAGATAATAACTTAGAGGACTTAAGTGAAGGTCGTGCTGTTGTTGACACAACTCCATCTTCAGTTAATACAGACGAGGATGAAGAAGATGCACTCAGCTATTTTGCAAAACTAGCTGAAAATTAGAAAATACCCCGAAAAAATTTTCGGGCCATTTTTTACGCCAGAGGTCGCTCAAAGTGACCTCTTTTTTTATGGCGAAATGAGTCTTGGATTTTCTGTTTTCTTGAGTTTATCAGTTACAAATTGATTTGATGGTCTATACTCCATGATATCTGCAAAATTTTCTAGGAAGAGTCCAAGGAATTCAACTTTTAAAATATTAATATTTCTTTTTGCATCATTTAAATTTGTTTCATGTTCTAAAAAACTAAATGATGTAAGTGATGATTCTGACCTGAGAGAACCATTATCTAAAAAGTTAACTGTATATCCAGCTGGAACTGTTTTTCCCTCTGGTTGAATTAATGTGCCACTTGAGTCTCTTATAATTTTAGTTTCATAGTGATGAATATTTGCTAATTGTGCCTCTGTATATTTTGCGTTGAGATATGTCAAAAAATCTTGATTACCCATTGGCCACTCATCTCTGACATGAACAATGTTATTTGTAGCTAATATTACCCAATCAAGACCAGAATCATTGTAAAATTGATATGCAACTTGATCTGGTCTTTCATCACCTTGCACAGAATATTTTGTAAAAGCTGTAACTTCGTCAAAAATATCATCACGCAATACTGCCCTTTTGAATATGTTTTTTACTACTTGATAGTCATATGCAGAATTTCGATCATTCCTTAAAGAGGGATAATCGAGATTTGGAAGTTGCCTGAAGTAACTATTTGGTGATCCTGAGTATGTCATTTTAGTAACCTACACTATCTTCTGGAGTTTCGAGTTGGTCTGATTGATATAATGGTCGAAGTTCAGTAAAATTAAGATCCATTTTTACTGCAACTGGTTGTGAGTCTCGATACGCAGACCAATAACCAAATGGAGCATAATCAACATTCATAGTCGTTAATGCAAGACCGCCTGGATTGAATAAATTTACGGTTTTCAACATATCATTTTCTCCTTGACCATTTTTATAGTGAAGAGTAAATATATCTGGAGCTTTTAGAAAAGTCGTGCTTCTAAACTTTGGCGCCATACCTAATTTTAAGAAACGAATAATTTTTCTAATTTCTTGACCCTCTTTTTGACTTCTTGCAACCATAAGAAAACTAAAAGCAAAATCTCTGATTACAGGCCCTTGAAATAACATTTCTGCATTTGGATTTAAAACTTTACCACCAGTTCTTGCTAGAAATGTGTCTGCATCTAATTCTGTACCAAAAGCTGCGCCTGCCAATTTAGACACAGTTTGAACTCCAAAAGCTCTTGCAAATTCGGTAACTGCCGTTCCTGACTCATTTCTACCTCTCTCTGCGTTTAGAGCCTCTCTTGCTTCTTTTTCCGCTAACGCTTGACCATCATCATTTGCAAGTCTTCCAGCAACCATATTAGCAGCACCAAGAGCAGCGATACCAGAAATAGTTAATTCACTTTTTCCCCATTCAACACCATTTACGTCTGTCGCTTTTGGCATGGGTAATAATATACTTCCCAATAATTCACTGCCTATTACACTATCTCCAGCACGATTTATTTTTTTATAATTTATTCTAGTTTGATTTCTCTTTGATAGGGACGTGTCAGTATAAGTTCCTTCAGCTTTTACTTCAGTGCCAGGCCCTTTACTTTGATTTATATCTGGTCTGATATAATTATATCTCATTATCTTAAAGTGATCCTGTCTAGGATTTAAGTCAAATGGATATGACATGACCTCACTTTTACCAGATGTCGGACTTGCGTTTTGATAGGTGTTAGTCGCAATATTTTGATCATTATTATCTTCCTCCACAAATTCTTCATTATTTACTTTTTTTGTTTTTACATCATATGCTTGATTTTGTTGTGTAATGGTGGTTTGTGTTGCTCTTTCTCCAGCATTATGATCCCGATGTGCCTCTTTGTTACCACCATAGTTCGCAATGTTATACGCACTGGTTGCTTCCTCAGACTCTGCGACTCTAGTAAATTCACTACTACTAGGACTTATTGGAGTTTCTCTCTTTTGTCCAGCACGACCCCTTACTTTAGAAATACCCTCTAAATTTCCAGCATCATTAAAACTGAAGACGTAAGATACGCCATCAACATTATATTTTCTACTTTTCTTTGCCATTAGTTTTTGTTATAAACTCGGTCTCTTGGGACTGGTATTCCTCTCATATCAACGAATTTTTCAGTCGGTAATTGTGCTACATCCGACCATTCAGTGTTTGGAATACGATACGGTGTTCCTCTTACGCCAGTATAAACATATTTATGTAGAGTTCTTGGAGGAACCGCAACTGCACCCTGAGCAGAGTTATTTAGTAAGCTTATCGCAAGTTCATCTCTTTCAGTTAAACGAACATAGTGAAGATTGCAACCTAGAAATCCATTCGACCTCATTTCAATCACATATGTGAGTGGAAACATGTCATAATATGGTTGTCTAGTTTGTGCTGAGTATGTAAAAAAATACAATTCGCCAGGCGCAAATCCAGCAGTATCTGCATAATCAGTTTCAAAGTTTGTCGAACCAAGTTCCTCAAGTAATTGACTTCTAAAATAATCTTCACTTACTTGACCACTCACTTTATTCAAGATGTTTTGTAGAATACTCATCTGATTCCTAATTCTTTTTCAGTCATGATTTTGAACTCTAATTTACGGTCTTCACAAAATTCTCTTGCTGCTTTCCACTTTGCTTGATTCTTCACATACGTCATTGATTCATTTATCATTGTCTTTCTTGATTTGCCTTTTGTCGCCTTTGGTTGTAATGTTTCTCGCATTGGTTTGACTTCTATCACTGACCTACGAATATTGCTGTCCTTGTCCTTATATTTAATAAAGAAATCTGGAAAATATCTACGAACACGATTTGTTGTTGGGTCTAAATAAGGAATCCAGAATTCTTCTGATGCCCACTCAAGTATATTTTCATTTAAATCGCAGTAATTCATGAACTTTCTTTCCCAGAGAGACCTATAAATAATATTTTTAGAGTCTCCTTTATACTTTTTAGGATTAGAAGGTCGATATATCCCTTTATAGCTCATATATAGTAATAACAACTTACACTTATTTATCGTGTCATTTCCAAAAAGAGGTCAAATATTTCAAGATAGGATTGATAAAATCAAAAGCACAGTTGCAAGACCGTCTCTTGATACTTTTTATGAGGTTAATTTTTCGTTTGGAAAATATCAAACTTGGTTAGGAGATACTCCAGGCAAAAGAAGAACACAAGGAACAGACTTTATGCAAAAAATGTCTTTGATGTGTACACAAGCTGAATTGCCAGGCACAAGTTTTACACCTCAAAGTGCGATTGGACATCGCCAAGGTATTCAAGAAGAGTTTCCAAATCTTAGAAATTTTCCACCTTTAAATGTTGTCTTTTACGCTGATGCAGATCATGTAATCATAGAGGTATTAGAAAGTTGGATGTCATATATCAATCCAATTTTTGATTCTGGAATTAGAGAATCTAATGCATTTACACGTTTTAATTATCCAGAGGATTATAAGGAGACAATTCATATCACAAAGTTTGAAAGAGATACTTTCATAAGAGAATCAAGAAATGCAAGTTATCAATCTAATATGACAAGTTATGAGTTTGTGAATGTTTGGCCAATTGATTTAACTTCAATGAGAGTTGCCTACGGTGATTCAAATGTGTTAAGATGTAGTGTGCAGTTTTCCTACGATAGATTCTTCACTACCTTTAATTATAATGATATTCAAAAACAAGTTGTGAATAATTCAACTGGAATTGTGAACTCAAAAGACACCGTTGTTGAAGGTGGTTATACCCTTAGTGATAAAAATCTTAGCAATGCTCAATTGGCTAGAGTTGCCGAAACAAGATATGGAGATACAGTCCCGCCTGGCGCTTTTGGTATAGGATCTAGATCTACTGATAATTTAAATCCAAGATATACACAGGATGGAAATAACGCTCTATAAATAAAACACTGAATCATAAATTATGCCATTACCAACCATTGAAACTCCAACCTATGAGTTGAAGTTACCATCATCAAATAAAAAAATTAAATATCGACCATTTCTTGTTAAGGAAGAAAAGATTCTAATTTTAGCACTGGAATCAAAAAATCAAAATGATATCACAAACGCTGTGACTGATGTATTAAAGAAGTGTATTTTAACGAGAGGTGTTAAAGTTGATGACCTTCCCACATTTGATATTGAATATTTGTTTTTAAATATTCGTGCTAAATCTATCGGTGAGGATATTAAATTAACTGTAACTTGTCCTGATGATGGGGAGACAAAAGTTCCAGTAACAATATATGTGGATGAAATCAAAGTTATTAAACCAAAAGATCATAAGATTGATATTGTTCTAGATGATAAGATGTCTCTTCGCATGAAGTATCCATCACTCAATCAATTTATCGAAAGTAATTTTGATACAGAAGATGAATCAGAAACAATAGTTGACAAAACTTTTAGAGTTGTCGCTGATTGTATGGATACTATCTTTGACGGAGAAGATGCATGGGAGGCAAAAGATTATTCTGCACAAGAGAGACTTGACTTCGTGCAACAGTTGAACTCACAACAATATAAAAAGGTTGAAAATTTCTTTTCGACAATGCCTAAATTATCACACACCATTGAAGTTGTGAATCCAAATACAAAAGAAAAAGGAAGTGTCGTTTTGGAGGGTCTAGCCGATTTTTTCGCCTAAGTATTGCAAGAGAGGATCTTGAATCCTATTACCGTATCAATTTTGCTCTCATGCAATACCATAAATATAGCTTGACGGAACTCGAAAATATGATTCCTTGGGAGAGAGACATTTACACATCTCTTCTTAAGCAATATATTGAAGAGCAAAATTTAAAGAACCAACAACAAGAGGGCGTCCAAAGATATGGATGAACAAGATAAAAAAATAAATTTAGGAAGTTTTTTCAAGAGAAATGATTCAATTGATAAAGTAGCGAGTGCTGCTCTAACAAAGTCGAATCCCGCTATGGCTGCGATTGGAGCTAATAAATTATTGATTGAAAGTTTGCAGACATCAATTGAAACAATGCAGACACAAATTAGAGATATTGCAAATTATATAGTAATTGAACATAAATTACAGAGAGATCAGAGAGAGGATAGACTTTTAGAAGAACAGGATGCGAAACAAAAACAAGAGATGAAAGAGAGAGCTCTTGGTTTGCAGGGAGCAAAAGGTGTGATGGGAGATAAAGGAACTAAAGGTCAGCCAGGTGAATTTGGTCAAGAGGGTGGTGGAGGAAGTTTCTTAGGAGGTCTTTTAAAAGCATTAGCGATAGGTGGTACTTTAATTGGTGCTGCTAAACTTTTAGGGCCAGTTATCTTACCAATGCTCACAAAAGGGATATTTACAAAACTTGTACCTATTCTTGGAAAAGCATTTACTGGGAGTTTTAAGTTTCTTGGAACAGGTCTTACAAAACTATTTGCTCCCTTGACAAAAATTCCTCTTGGTATCGGTAAAATATTTGGAGGTATTTCAAAAGGACTTAGTAGTTCAATTGGAAAGATAGGCACATTTGCTGCTGGTCTCTTTACGACTTTGATGACAGGAATGGGTGGTTCTGCGAAAGCATCAGAGTCTAATATGTCTTTTGAATCTAGTGAAGGCGGTACAAGTGATAAAGAATTGGTTGAGGGTAGTAAGGATAAAACTGAAACTGTTGAAAAAAGAAGTTATGGTAATCGTATTTTAGGTGGCATCGATGCCATGACTGGTAATTTATTAGACTTAGATAAAAAAGGTGGTGAAACTTTCGGTGGAGGAAGAGTTTTTGGTGGTGTTTTAGATGCCGTGACTGGTAATAGATTTGATTTCGATAAGAAAAACGAATCAGTGCAAGCAAATGATCTCACATTTAAAGATATTAATCAATTAAAGTCATCTGTTGCAAATAATTCAGCTGCGATTCAGTCAATTACAAGTCCGTCCTCACAAAATGTAGGAAAGACAAATTCTCCTGTGTTGGTTCAAAATAGTAAACCACAAGTAACATATACAGAAATAAAAACAACAAAACCTGCTATACCTTTTATTAATACTCTAGGAAATCAATATCTATCTTTGTCTCCTCATACGAATAAATTGCCACCAGAAATTGCAAGAATGATTCAATAATGGAAAATACCTTTCTTATTACTAAGTGTATGTTACTTCCTAGTGAGGGATCCTCATTACAGGAAGAATATGACATAATCGCTGGAAATCCAATTATTGATTATTATGAAAGTATTGAGAGTCCATCCATATCAATGACTATTACTTTTATCGATATTGATCAAGTGATAGGTCGTAAGGGAATAACTGGTGGAGAGTATGTTGATTTGATAGTTAAAGTTGATGATGAAGATGCGGATGATTTTAAAATTTTGCATAATAAGCAAAAGATGATACTAAATTCTGTTAGAAACATGGTAACTGAATCTAACAAACAGGTGGCGACTTTAGAGTTTGTATCAGTTGAGACACTTGTGAATGAAACTGCAAGAGTTAATAAAAAATACACTGGTAATATTTCAGATATCGTAGCGGAATTACTTGTTGGGGACACAAGAGGAATTCAAACAGGTAAAACATTATATGGCCCTGTGGATGAAAAACTTGGTGATGAAAATGTTAAGAAAGACAGAGCAACTAATTCTTACTCATTCGTTGGTAATTTAAAAAGACCGTTTGACACAATACAATGGTTATGTCCAAAGGCACAATCAGCCACAGATGATTTTGGTTTTTTATTCTACGAAACTTTAGATGGTTATCATTTTAGATCAATTAAAAGTTTATTAGAGCAAGATGCAGTAACATACCAACAAACAGACGCACAGGGTATATCTAATAAAATTTTACAAAATAATTTAAATCAAACAAATGATATTGGAATGAACATGAGAATGGGAATGTATGCCAATCGAACAATATATGTTGACATTGAAAATCAAACACTTGAAACAATTGATTTTAAAGCAGATGATATAAAAACAAAAAGGAAAGCCGCTCTACCAGCAAACATTCAAAATTATCCAACTCGTCTCATGGTTAGAGTTGATGACGTTGGAGTTGCACAAGTTGGAGCTGCAAAGACAGATGTTCAACCTAAAAGTGAACTTGCCAAGTATCAAAATAAATCTTATATTAGGAATAACTTACTATTCTCACAGTCTCTAAGTGTTTCAATTCCATTGAATACAACATTAAGAGCTGGTTTTGCACTTAATATTAAATTACCTCTTAAACAAGAAAATGGAGACGCCAATATAGACTCTTATGGTAATGATAGAAGTAATGATCCAAGTGGAAGATATTTAATTGGTGAGTTAAGACACCTTATTGGTGGTGGAAAGGCTGAAACACAACTCAAATTAATTCGTGATGTGTTTACTGTAGATAAAACTGGAATCACAGACACAGGCGAATTGATTCGTGCTGATAATCGACAGTATCAGAACACTTGGCCAGCATGGAACACAAAGACTTCCAGATAAAACGCTTAAATAAAAGAAACAGGAGAATCAAATGAAATCAATCGAAGATCACATTGAATACGACAAAAAGATTGCTGACGACCCACAGGCGAATCCAGCAGCAAGAAGACATGCAAAAGAAGAGTTGCATGAACTTGAAGAGTATGTAGAACATCACAAACAAGAAATTGAAGCAGGCGATCATCATGATCCAAATGCATTAGAATTATTCTGTGATATGCATCCAGATGAGCCTGAGTGCCTAATATATGACGATTAATTAGATGTATCAACCATCAGCTACCAACTTCATAGGAAGAGACCCAATGCAATGGTGGATCGGTCAAGTTACCGATCCAGAGAAGGGGAAGTGGGGTGATGCCTTAGAAATGACAAGAGCTGATAAATGGGACGAGGAACAAAAAGAAATATATTCACATCGATGCCGTGTTCGTATTGTAGGATATCATGGATGTGAAGATGACTTACCAGATGAAGAATTACCACTTGCACATGTCCTTTTACCACCAAACACTACAACCACTGGCGGTTGTGGTGAAACAATGCAGTATCAAGGTGGAGAAGTAGTAGTTGGATTTTTCTTTGATGGTGCTGATGGACAACAACCAGTAATATTTGGGACTTTATTCAGACAATCTTTTATCAAAGATGAATTAACATCGGCAGAGTACAACGCAAAGAAACAAACATGTTTTAAACCTTGGACTCCACCAAAAGTTAAAAGTAATCTTAATAAGGCTCAAGTTACCGTAAATTCGCCAGGCGATTATTCAGCTACTGATGGCGAATATAGGAAAGTTGTTTCACACAAACAAAAAGAGAAGGCCACTGAGACAAAAATAGATAATGCCACTGCATGTCAAGACAATGAAGTAACAAAAATAAGAAATGTAATTAAGGAATTTACTCAGAAGATAGATACATTACAATCATTGGATTCTGCAAACGCATTTGTAAATCCTACTTACGGTGGTATTGTCGATATTCGGTCTGAACTCAAGTTGACATCAAATAAACTTCAGAACTCGATGACTAAGTTAGTTCGTCGTGGTCGTTCATGGGTGATACAAGATACTTTAGATAAGATGTCAACAACATTAAAAGACAAAGTACCAAAACCACTACAAGCTCCAACCGCTGAGGCTACAAACGCATTAGTTAATACTATGTTTTGTAATTTTGAAAAAATACAGGATGGATTGTTAGATTATCTTTTTAAAAGTTTAGAGAATATGATTGGACAAGTATTAGATGTGCCTCTTTGTGGTATTGAAAATTTTTTGAGTGACATGTTTGGACAGATTAATAGTATTCTAGATACACAACTTGGAAGCATGTTTAATCAATTAAACGCAATTCAAGGTGGTGGAATCGGTTCACCAAGTAAAACATTCTCAAAGGCTCTTAAGTTTGCGAATATTGTGGATAGTCTTCTTGAGTGTGATTCACAAAACTGCCCACCAAACACAACATACTCTACGAAGGGTGGACTTTCATTTGCTGGTGACGATGATCTTTCTAATGTCACTGGAAAGATGGGAATAAGTTCTCTACTCGATCCTTTCTTAGATAGTATAGATGGTGCAATTCCAGCAACACCATCAAGACCAGATTGTAGCACTAATGTTCTTAAATGTGGCCCACCAAGAGTTGATTTTCTTGGCGGTCTTCCTTTAGGTGGTCAAGGTGCAACTGGAAGTCCAATCGTTAATGTTCTTGGTCAGGTGATTGGTGTTTCTCTTGAATTGCCTGGTTTTGGATATACAGAACCACCTTTAGTTTCTTTCTTTGATAGTTGTGAAAATGGTTTTGGTGCTGCAGGCTACCCAATCATGGGTGATGTGACTGATCCAGATGGAAATCCCTCAACTGGAGTAATTGCTGTTGTCATGACATCGCCTGGCCAAGAGTATCTACCAAATACAACAGAGACTGATATTGATGGAAATGTAAAAGAAATACTTCCAGATCCAAATGGAAATTATGATGGCGCAGTATCTTATGTAACTTCATTAGCTGACGTTATTGTGCAGAATACAGGATTTGGATATTCTGATGGTGACACTGTTACAATTGGTGGTGGATCTGTTGGAGTTGGTCTAGGTGATGATGCGGTTCAAAGTCCTGGCCAAGCAGAGGTTGAGTTAAATATTCAAGATGGTTTGATAGTTGGTGCAAACGTTGTCAATGGTGGATTTGGATTTACTTCACTTCCAGATGTGACAATAAATAGTGACACTGGAGTTCTTGCTAAGTTGACACCAGTTCTTAAATTTACCAAAATTGATGATGCATCTGAACTTGCTCAGGTATCTCAAGACGCCGTTGTAACCGTAATTAGTTGTATCGAAAAATAAATGTCAAAGTCAAAATCACCAAATGATAAAAAAAATCTGTACAGAAAATCTTACGCTCAAGGAAGATTTTTTATTCAATCTGGACAGTCTAGTATTCATGGTGACACAACTTATGAAGTTGAAACATCAGAAGCACAATCTTTTGCGTTTCACGCTAGCACAGGAGAGGGTGCGTCTGAAGGGGGTGGGCCTGGGACTGGTAAAGCAGTTCTATATACGCCAGGCCAATCTTGCGAAGTTTTAGGGGAAGGATTGAAAGTTAGAGATGCTGGTGATGTTATTCAACTTCCAGCAAAGATTATAAAATGCAAGAGGGGTGACACAATTATAGAATGTGAAAATGGAGACATCACATTAAGAGGAAGAAATATTAATATTGAAGCTGTTGGTGGTGGACAAGACGGTATTGTCAATATAAATGGAAATAGAATTATAGACCTTAATTCTCCAGACATAAGACTTCAAGCCGAAAAGATATTGATAGATGGTAAAATTAATGTTAATATAATAAGTAACGGATTTTTCCAACTTAGATATGGATTTGCCATGGCCGCAGCAGAAGCTGATATGAATTTTGGTGCAATGGCTAAAGTTTTGGAGAAAGCAACCACAGTTACACCACCTACATTAAACTAATGCACATACTTAAGACACAAACAGATAAATTAATTGTAGGAACAAATGATGTCTCTTACACCGCACCAGACACTTCACCAACTGGAACTACGGTGTTGAATGGCCCTGTTTATGTTGGAAAACCTACCGCATCGCCAGGATACGAGGCTGCTTTAAATGTCGCTTCAAATGGTGCTACTCAACAACCATTTGACACTCAACCAGCGTATGAATCAAGTCTAGCAATCAAATCTGATGGTAATTTAACTGTTGCTGGTGATGGTAAAACTGCAAATGCTTTACTTATAAGTGGTGGTTCATCTGTTGACACCGTTCATGTCATAGGTGATATGTTTGTAAGTGGCTCAGTTGATTGTGGTAACAAAGGTAGACTCGCTGCTAGATTTGGTATTGCTGACTCGATTCCAAAACCTTTTGATCTAAAACACCCAACAAAGGGTGAAGGACATAGACTTCGTTATGCTTGTATTGAGGGCCCAGAGGCGGGAGTTTACTATCGTGGCAGATTAAAGGAATCAAATGTAATTCAATTACCTTACTATTGGAAAGATTTGGTTCACTCTGATAGTATTACTGTTCAGTTGCAACCAATTGGATCAAATCAAAATCTTGTGATTCAAGAATTTAATAATGAATTCATTATCATTGCAGAGGATTCAACTAATACTGATTTAATTACTGATCTATCAACTATTGATTGTTTCTATCATGTGTATGGTGAAAGAATAGATGTTAATCCCTTGATAGTTGAGTATGAAGGTAACAGTTGGGAAGACTATCCAGATCCAAACTTTAATCCAAATAAAGTTGATACTGATAAGAGGAATACAAAAGATCCTCGATTCTCTGGCCCACCAAATACATTTACAAGATGAAGTTGATTTACATTCAAGATGATTTTTTAGATCCTAAATTATGCCAACCATTCCTAGAACTGTATGATAAAAAAGATAGTTTTCTTGAAAGTGTAACTCATTCTAATCCTCATGAAAGTCTTACCTTCAATCCAGATATACCTAAATTTGATTTTGATGGAAACTATGGCGCTAAGTATTTGGGAGGAAATGTAGATCCTATTCATCTCACTGAATCTAAGGATGAACTTTTTAGTAGTGTTATTAATGATGTAACTAATCTATGTAAAATTTTTGATGACAATATAAAATTACAATATGTTGGAGTCGTGAGATGGCCAATCGGAACTTTTATGAAACCTCATATTGATGACAATAATATTCATGAACCTGATATATTTGCTGCGATGCTTTATTTGAATGATAACTTTACAGGAGGATCTACAATGTTTGAAGATATTGAAATCAAACCAAAGCCAGGCAAATTAATTATATTTTCAAACAATAAACATTTACATTATGTAAGTGAAGTTGGTGGTGCTGAAAGATTTGTATTATCATTTTGGTATAGTAGACCGAATGCCAACGTATAGACACAAAGACACTGGTAAAAGATTCTTTTTCATTCACATTCCAAAGACTGCTGGTAGATTTTTACAGGAAAATTTTAAGTTAAATGGATTTGAACCAGAACAACTTATCTGGAAACATGTGGATGGAATTGAAATAGCTCACTTTCATAGAAAACTTTACCAAAAGCATCTAAATATAAAAGACATTAAACATGTAACAATTGTTAGAGATCCTCTTCAGAGATACCTCTCATTGAAAACTCATAATTACCCAGAAAACGAAAACTGGTTGAGACCGCAAGTTGATTATGTAACAGAAGAAACTAACATTTGGAAGTTTGAGGATGGTTTTGATGAAAAATTTTCTACATGGTTAAGTGAAGTGTTGGAAATACACATCAAAATAAAAGAGTTAGACTTTGATTATACATATAATGAAAAAGGTCAAAAACTTTTTCTTGAGTATAAAGATCCTAATTATAAGAAGATTGAAAGCACTGATGAGATTGTAAGTCATGTTAAATCTTTTTATCAAGAGGATTATAAAGTTTGGTATAACTCATTGAATAAATAAACTTAGACAGAATCTGTAATTAGAGAAGAATAGGATGCCTCTTTCAAGACTGGAGAATTTTCTAAAGAATATACAAGGTAATGTTATCTACGTTGACCCCAACGAATTGGATGCGACTGATAGTATTGAAAACCAAGGAAACTCCCAAACACGACCATTTAAAACGATACAGAGAGCTCTGATTGAAGCTGCTAGGTTCTCTTATGTTGTAGGACAAAGAAATGATAAGTTTGATTTAACAACCATAATCCTCGCTGCTGGTACACATACAGTGGATAACAGGCCAGGATTCATACCTGTTAATGTGAGTGATAACGCAAGATATACAACAAGATTTGGAGAAACCAACCAGATATTAAGTCCATTTGGATTAGGTAGTAACTTTGATTTAACATCACCTGATAACGAACTATTCAAATTGAATAGTGTTCGTGGTGGTGTAATCATACCAAGAGGTACATCAATTGTAGGTAAAGATCTTCGTAAGACAAAAATAAGACCAAAATATGTTCCAGATCCAGAGAACAATAATATTGAACCAAGTGCAATATTCAGATTGACAGGTGCTTGTTATATTTCACAGTTTACTATATTTGATGGAGATCCATCAGGTAACGTATATAAAGACTACACTGCAAACTTATTCACACCAAGTTTTTCTCACCACAAATTAACTTGTTTTGAGTATGCTGATGGTGCAAATGCAGTTCGTATTAAAGATAGTTTCATTGATGTAACTTCAACATCAACTGACCTTGACATGTATTATCAAAAGGTTGGTGATGTATATGATGCTGGTACAGGTAGACCAATTGAACCAGACTTCCCATCAGGTAGTCTTGACTTCCAGACAAGAGTTGAAGAGTATCGTATCGTAGGATCAAAAGGTCAACAGGTTG
>VTLG01009040.1_pt1 | contig 13919 bp, 13 predicted proteins | sample 4694571 | NCBI WGS metagenome assembly VTLG01 (sample SAMN12604809, study PRJNA352737) | marine metagenome | biome: ENVO:00000447; feature: ENVO:00000209|ENVO:00000569|ENVO:01000036; material: ENVO:00002151; isolation source: viral sequences binned using virsorter ...
ATTTAAGGCTATTTCTTTGTGCAGTTCCTCATCGTTATCCCTGCTGTAGGCAGTCGATAACTGTACTTTAGGGAACTCAGTAGACTTGTAATTAGATGCAGGATCGATGAATACGCCTTTGACAGTGTTGAATCTATCTCCACGCTCTAAGCTGGTCTTGATAGATATGCTGCCAGACAAATCATCTTCATCTAAATCTACTACTGGATTCTCGTGTATACCAGCTTTGACTACGTAGTAGCCATCGATATACGCGATGCTGCCATTCATCGCACTCAGCAGCTTATTGATATTAGTTTTGTGTGAATCCGTTCCGAACAGAACACCGTTACAGGTAAATCTGCTTTGTGTTCCTCCAGGCACTGATACGCTGACATCACAGCCATCAGCCGCCGTCTTTATAGCCGCCCAATCAATCTTAGAGCTGCTAACTCCTAGACCGAAGTCAGCATTCATCAAGTAATCAGCAACGGCAAGCGCTGGGTTAGTTGAGTATGCCCAAGTAGTGCTATCAGCCAAACGGTGAGAACCAGAACCAGATATATCGGTCTGAGTTGAGTCTAACCGTGGGTCGTATATCTTACGGCCCTTAACCACAGCCTTAATGTTATTAGGCGTAAACTTATCCCATGTCTCCGCTGAATCATCGTTCAGAACCCACTTAGTAACAATGTAAGCGATGCCCTTACCTTGGTGCGCAGTGGTCCACTTGCTAGGCTTGGCTGCTCTGAGCAAGCTGTCAGCCGCTTGTGTGGCCGTTCCTAAGTGCCTATTGACATGACATATTGTTGTACTAGGAGATCCTTTAGGACCGAACGTACCTGACCCACTTACCGCTCCAGAGGTAGATGCAGTGCTGGTCGTAGCGGCTATATCAGCATCCGCTATGACTTCATTGTCAAAATGGATATCAGTTATATCTTCAACTTCATGACCAGCAAGAGCTACTGCGTAATATAAATCTTTGTTATCAGTTCCTGCTGTAGCAACAAACACCACGGGGCCAGATACTAAGGTTTCGCCGTAGATGATTTTGTGTGGTTCTGTAGTGCCTTTGTTAGTGGATTGACGGCTTGCATCCGTATCAATCTTGGGCATCTGTATTTCAAACAGGCCCATGACCTTTTTGGCTACTAAGGCTCCACCTACCAAAATTGAGCCGCCGATGACTGCTAGTCCTGTTTGGCCAATAGCGGCGACGGCAGCGGCTTTCATGCCTACTGTTTTAAGAACTGCTACAGCTACGTTGACAAGAAAATTAGGCATACGTATCCCATCCGACTAATGCGTGTGACACAGGCACTCTGACAAGCCCCTTGGTCAACAAACAAACCGCATCAAGACCTAGCTTTATCCCCATGATTTGTAAGCCTTTTAGGTCAACAATCACTGGGCATCCATCCCGCAAACCAGTTACATTCTTAGTCGGAGGTCCTAGAACTAAAGACGCAGTTTTTATTAGATCTCCGTTTGCACTGATAATTTTGTTCGCGGTGTCTTCTGAATTATAGTCAAAATCGACTAGATAATCCCGTCCAGTTATCTCGTTTACGATGAATCCAGCAAACTGGCAACAGTCTACGATTCCGTATTCAAATTGCCTGCGCTCCCACTTGTTTAAGGCCTTGAGAACTTCGATCATGTAGGACTAAATTCGTTAGCCTCTTTAATATCGCCTGGGTCTTGCGGTGTTATTCTGCCTCCACCGCGACCTAATCCTGTCTGCCCCCAGGTTATTTTCTGCCCTTCGATCTCGTGGATGTAATTAAAAAATAGATCACCAGAGTGCCTAGCTTGCTGGGATACATTGGTGTACATCAGGTCGTTAGACTTATCGAATATTGCAAGCTCGCTTTCTGCAATTAACTGGACAGAATCGCCGCCATCCGCGCCTATGCTCAGGGTCATTTGATCCATGAACCCAGACCATATCTGCACTGGCGTACCGATCAGAACATCGTCATCGTCGAGCAATCCTAAATAGATTGTCGCTGGTCGCTTGTAGTAGTTTTCTGTCAAAGCTGTTGCAACTAAGCCAGCATCAGGAAGGCCTGACAGCGTCAAGGTGATTGCATAAGGGCTAACGTCTAGCCCTTCTTCTACCTTGCTTATCGTGCCTAGATCCCCAACTCCTAGCCAGTCCCTTGATGATCCACCTTCGACCCAGCTATACGTTCCGATGCCGTTGTGGACATAGGATGTCGCGCTATCGAACTCAAGCTTGGCGAACATAAGAAGATTGACATGACTAGAGTTGAGCGCATTAGTCTGATCAGTACTAAAAGTCCTGCTCATTGCAATACGTCCTCGACTGCTTCGATAGTAAAGTTAGAGATTAATCCAGGCTTAGTATCCCAGCTACTCGCACTAGACAGCATGAACACACCGACTACAGGCAAAACGTAATCTATAACATTATCGTTGATAGTAGCCTTGCGTATGGGAGGCGCTAAAGGGATTCCTGCTGTAGTCGTAGTGGTTAAATCATTGTTAGGCTTGGCGAACTGGAACGTACCACCACTTAGAGCATCCACATCCTCTGTCACAATATGCAATTCATTATTAAATGAGATGTAATCGCCTGCTCGGAAATAATTTGATATCGCGGGAGTAGTACCACCGTCTTGATCGATATCGGCAACAAGGATTCCACCAGTTTGCCCAGCACCATTTACTCTAATGGTGTGATCACTAGGTGCAGAGCCTCTGAATTGAGCCGAATGATCGTTGAGATACATCCTATGCTCCTGCCCATTAAGCTTGGTTACAAAGGCCTTCATAGTGGCTCTATCAGCGCCTGACAGGTTGTTAAACTTCATGCTGATCTTCCACATAGAACCCTTACGGCCTACGGTCTGAACAGCGCCAGTAATAGGGCTTTGGAACGTCCTAGTATTGGTTATTAGCTCAACGCTACTAGATGATGGCGTAATAGATGGGAAAGCATATACCGTCATTACATTCTTCTCCTACGCATCAGATCTTGGACAGTGGCTATGGTTTGCTGCGAGGTTTGCTGCATTGCTGATGCGATCTTCATATCTACATCAGCGCCAGCGCCTGATGCATCTACGTTATTGATGATCGTTATGCCTTGTCCCTGCCCCTTGGTGTGGTCTATGACCGTTTCATTGGGGTGTAGGATCGCTGGGAATCCACCCTTACCATCCATGCCGCCTGACCTAGAGCCAAAGCCAGTAAAACCCCCACCTTCAAACGAGCTAGACTTGATTGCAGCTACGTTGGCTAAACCAGCGGCTATAGCGGTAGCGGCCAAAATATGAGGTATGGGATGCGGATAAGGACTGGCTAAAGCTTCGTTGGCAGCGGTATATGTATTTTGTATCGCAGAAGCAATCTTAAATGCCTTCTGCGCTGCGAACATCTTCTTGTTAGCAGCTTGTACGCCAGAGAACTGCTTGCCTAGCTGGTCTAGCATATGCCCAGTCAACTCACTGCCCTGTAAGATTTCTTCTTTGCCAGACTTCTTACGTATCTCAGCCTGCCTCCTCTCAAAGTCAGCAATCAATTTAAGTCTTTGTTCGTTGTATGTCTCTTCCAAAAGCAGTTCTGCAATCTTAGCTTCCTCCAGATCTGCAAGTTTCTTTTGGTGCGACTCGAGCAATGCTTCTTCTTCAGTTAGAAGACTTTGTCTAACAGCCTCGACGTTGGACTCAATCCTTTGGCGATCTGACGCGGCCTCCTGGTCTCGCTTAAATTTTTCTAAGGTTTCAAATGCTTCTTCTAACTCTGTAGTAACGCCATGTATTGCCGCTTTTTCCCTTAATAACTCTATTGATGTCTTACCAAGAGCGGCAGCTTGTTCGTTTATACTTTTTATGAAGTTGTTTTTCTCTTCTGCCTTTTTACGGTCTGATTCTGCGCTTTCTTCGCTCAGTCGTTTTTCTTCAGCAGCCTGCTTCCTTACATTTTCTAACGCTGCTATTAAATCTATTTCGGATTCTGTTAGGCCTTGATTAGCAAGACGATATCTAAGAGCAGCCTCCGCACCTTCATCAATAGCGATGATCTGCTCCCGTATGCCTCTAATTATTCCTTGCACGTTTTCAAAATGTGCCTTAGAAGCTTCAGCAGCTTTTTCGTCAGCTTCTGCACCAGCTTCCGTTTTAGTTATCCGACCATCTAAAGCATCTTGGAGGACAGTGATAATCTCACTAGCCTCTTTTTGACCTACCGCAAATTCTTGCAGCCTCGCATTCATTTCTACAAATGCAAGACCATCTCTACCAGCAGTAGTGGCTTGATCCGAAAGCTTCTGACTTAGTTCTGCTACTTCGTCAATTGTGACACCAGTACCTCTAGTGAAATCAACGAACATCTGATTTAGGAGTTCTAGCTGATCCCTATCTACCTTCAATTCACTAGCTAAAAGCGTAAATTCATCGACGGCAGCGTTTACATCCGTTCCTAGCGAAGAAGGCATGACTTCGCTAAATTCTTTTCTAACTGCTGCGGTGGATTCCTCTACCGCTATCAAAGCGTTAACCAACCGCTCTTGTAGTTTGGCTCTCGCTAAGTTTTCTGACTTTTGAGCCATTTCATCTAATTCATTTGTAAGCAAAGCTATGCCACTTACAAAGTCGATGCTCAATAATCTAGCAGTCTCCTCTGCTACCTTCTTCAGTTCCTCAAGGTGATCTTTCGTCTCGAATAATTCAGGTGCAAGTGCTGTCCCTAACGCTGCTCCAACAGCTAAAAATGCACCGATTAGAGCACCATTCTGACCAAACAAAGAAGCTACCTGGCCACCTTGCTGACCGAGAACAAGCAGTGCGTTTTGACCCATCTGCAATTGGACTGCAACGTCCTGAACCTGATGACCTAGCTGACCCAAACCACCACGCATCAAACGGAATTGACCATGAGCCATTCCCGCTGCTTTTCCTTGCTCCCTTTTGGCCTTGGTAGCTAATTGAGTATCTCGGACAAGATCTAGTTGCTCCTCAGACAACCCCATCAAACGCAAACGCAATATTTCTATCTCATCAGCATCCATATCAGCAGCTTGTGCTTGGAACTGAAGATTCTGTATTGCCTTCTCTGTTATATCATCGCTTCGCTTTTGGGCTGCGGCCAGAGCTTCCTGCGCCTTTCTCTGCTCCTCTGCGGCTTTCTCAGCAGCGTGATGAGCATCTATAGCGTCATGAAGGGATGTAATGTGTTCCAACTGAGCTTCATTAGCGCCCATGTTGGCAGCTTGTAAGAGATCAAACTCTTTAGCAGTTTTCTTGAGGACTTGTACTTGTTTCTCTAGGCCAAGAGAAATCTTGTCTATCGCATGCTTGCGAAAGGCTTCTGAGGTTTTCTTAGCCCGTTCTACGTTACGGGCATAAGAATTGAATCCTAACTTAGTCTGATCATCTATTAGGATTCGGGCTAGGACTGTGTCGTTTGTTGCCATTACTTTTCTCTGCTTTGATCTTGAAGAACGTCCACCAATGATCAAACTCAGTCACAGTCATTTCTAGGATTGTAGATAATGGCTGGCCAAGACGTTCCGCTAACTCATACATATAGTATAGGTGAGTCGGTGTACCTTGACCATTTATAAGTTTTTTTCGCGCTCCTCCTCTGACAGACTTTCGCCCGTGAGGATAAACGTAGCTATCCTAGTAACGATGTCTGGGTCTACTTTCTTTCTTAGTGGCACTTTATCCTCCAAAGTGAACACTGGCTCCCCTTCGGCATCTACGAGTCCAAATATCAAAGCATAGATGAGATAGTCAGTATTGTCAGAATCCGAACGACGAAGCATTCTAGCTTTATCGTCTAGGGTCAGATTCTTCGCGTACAGAGTAACTTCCCACTCTGGTACTTCTATCTTTCTTACATCTTTGCTATTGAAATGGGCTACTGCCGAATCAATAAGCTTAGACATTAAACAGTAGTCTCAGACAGTGCGCCAGTACCTTGAAGAGTGACAGATGCTTCTACCATTCCATCAAAGCTAGCAGACCTGCTTACGCCTGTGACCAATGCGGTCCCAGTGTAGTAGGTTGCGCCAGCTCCAGAACCTTCAGGGAAGAATCCGATAGTAACGGAAGAGCCTATATCAAGTGCGCCTTGTCCGTTCGTATCCGTCTCATCCCAGAAAACATCTGCACTACCCGTAAAGCTTGTCAAGGTGGTTGCATATGTTCTAGCGGTATCTGTCATTACCGTGTCTTCTACAGTGTCTGCCGTCTCTTCAATAGAGAAGCTTCTGACTTCGGCAACTGCATTGCTGCCTACTTTCAGCACACCATCGCGTCCGATATGTGTAGCCATTATTCAGACTCCTTATCTGATTCTTCTACAGGTTCAACAACGTCTTCCACCTTGGCTTCTGCCTTGGCTTTAGACCTTGATTTCTTTTTTTCTTCCTCTGTCCAGCCCTTGGCTAACAGAGATTCTACTTTGCTAGGATGAGCGTCAATAACCGCTGATCCATCAGGACTATGTAATTTCATTATATCACCTAGACTGCCGTTTCAGGAGCGTTTTGTATTGTCCGATATTGTACGACATATTCAAGAGTGGCATAACCCACTGGATTCTCGCCATCTCCGTCGAACTCTATCTCTGTGGACCCTAAATAGCTGAACTTAGCTAAACCATTTAACGTCCTATCGTTACCCATAGCAGTCTCTACTTCTGCGCAGATCGTGTCTATAGTGTCATCGAAATTCAAGTTAGCCTTGACGTAAGCCTCTACTGTAATCGTTAGGTTACGCTCTATGCCAAGACCTGTCCCTATGGTCGTAATCTCCGAGTTCTCTGACTTGGAGTAGATCACTAACGCGGGGAGCTTACTTTCGTTGAGGGCGTTTACGCGAGATTCGTATACGTTAGATCCCGTAGTCGTTAGCCCTGTCAGAACCGTAGCAACACGTTCTCGTATCTGTTGCCTAACGTGGCTCATTGCTCTTCCAATTGGATCTCAGAAATGCCCGTACCGTCTGGGCGAATGTTATTGACCTTGTAGGTCACAGCGTTCATGACCATCGTATCGCCATGAGCAATTGATGCAGCATCCGCAGTCCTTATTACAGCTATGGGCTGGTTCATTTCTACTGCAACGCTACCTGTTTCAACGGCATAATAATCGTTCAACAGGATAGCCTTTATCGTGCTCGCAGAGCCTCCGCTTGGCGTGTAAGTACAGTTCACACCAAAGTCACTCAACATAACGAGTCTGTCTGCGGCGGTTTCCACCATTTACTTCTTTGCCTTTGCTCGCTTCTTAGGAGCAGCGGGAGAATCATCTAAACCTACAGAACGATTCTCAACCTTTGGTTCATGGTGAGGTGAGATCCTACCAATGCCCAGCAATTCTTTTGCCATTTGGTCATCAAGCTCGACCACATCACCAACCTTCTTAGTTTCGTTGTGAATGCGGCAGCTCTTCATTACTTGATATTTCATTTAGTTCTCCAAAGAGAAACCCGCCCCGAAGGGCGGGATCATATCTTAGCCGTCGTTACCGACTGCGAAGCTTACAGCGTGGCGGACTGCCACATCCATAGACTGTAGAGCAACGATACGTACTGTACCGCTAGTGCTTGCAGTGTATGGATCTACTACGATGTCGAGGCCACCGAAGAAGCCGATCAATAAGTCGGAGAAGTTTCCGAAGTACAGGTTGCCAGCCGTTCCTTGGTTAGAAACGATAGCTCTGTATCCATTGATCGTGCCGCCAGGCTCTACTACAAATTGTGCAGTGCTAGAGGCTTTCTCAGTAGTCTTCAACGCTCCGTACATCGCCGCAGGCAGGATGTACGCGAGGTTACCCAAAAGGGCATTGTCTTCAGCTACAGCAGTTTCCAAAGTTACTACTTCAGCAAACGTGGGGTTTGCAGCAGAAAAGTTGGTTACTGTGTTGATGCCAGAAGTGTTCAAAACACCAGTGGGCTGGCCACTTGAGCCTGAACCTTCAAGACCTGCCAAGTCGATTGCCAGAGCAATAGCTTGTGCGAGATCATCGCGCATCAGATTTTCTACATCCATTGAGGACTGAATTAACAACTGACGAGTAACGTCTGTGAATGCGCCCAAAGTCTTGGGAGTCATTGACACGTTGCCAGTAGTCATTTCTGACTCGCTTGAAGCACCGCCTTCTGAGGCGATCCATGCAGCCGAGGCAGCAGCAGTCTTCTTAGGAATCTTAACGTCACCCTTGAGTCCGTTAAGCGTGGTTGCACCAGCCTGCATTACGCTTGATGCGTTACGCAGTACGTCGATGAAATCACCCGCACGGAAATCGTCGGTGAACAACTCAGACTCATCTGATGAGTTAAGATCACGCTTCCAAGTACGCATTACGTCAGTAGGCAACATGATGCCTTGAGCAGTGCGTCCATATTGTTGTGCAGCAGCTTCTGAACACTCTTTCTCAAACTGCGCAGCTTCTTGTGCTTTCTTGTCATGCGGATTGGCAAGAGCATTTACAGCACGTACTAAGCTGAATCGCTTGAGTTCTTTTTGTGTCATCCCGATATCCTGAGATACCAGAGCTTTTTCACTGCCTACTTCGTCCAGAAGAATTCCTCGGAACTCTTCAATTGAACGTCCTTCTGCGATGGCACGTTCTGCCAATTCGCCTTTGTTGTGCTTGCGGCCAAGCTCAACAATTTCTGCTGCATTCTTTCGTTCAGCCTTACGAGCTTCATCCTGAAGTGCAGCAACGTCTACGGTGTTTTCCTCAGACATTGTTATTACCTCTATGTGTGGATTTTCAGTTTCAAGAGAAGGCTCGCTTGACCGACCAACGCCGACTGTCACATCAGCGGGGATTGATACTAGTGAGGCTTCAACGGGTCGCCAAGACTTGGCTACATACGTATCCTTATCTCGTTTCTCCATTTTGTTGATAGCGTAACCAACACTAATGTTAGCTTTGATCCCATCAACAACATCCTCGAACGCAGATGCAGCAAGTCCGTTTCGTCCAAAACGCACTTTGGCCCGTAGTCTTCGGGTGTCTTCATCTAGTTCGACAGATTCAACTACGCCTATCTGTTGCTTAGGATCATGATCCATTAACAGTGGCGCTCGACCAGAAGCGATAAAACTCATATCAATCGCTTCCTTGGAATGTTCCAATACTTCTACACCGAATGATCGCTCAACGGGTTCTTCGGATGACAAAGCAATGCTTGCAGTGCGAGTGTCCTCGTCAACAGGACTGCCTGCCATATCCATTGCTCGATAGCTGACTTCTTCAACTTCTGCACGATCCATGTCTTCTAACATAGATTCGTAGTCTTCATCACGCTCCTCATCATAGGCAGCAGTCTCTACCTCTACTTCGACTTCTTCTTCTGCTCGCTCGGATTTACCGAACTCAATGATGTAGCTATTTTCGGTTTCTTCTACATTTACTACATGACGTTCCATCTTGGTTTCTCCAGATCTGTCATCGTCCTTCTTTGATTTTAATGGATGCCCAGAAGGAAATAAATCCGTATCATGCTTTCCGCTACGGAACTTTTCATTCTTCAAAGCGTACAAAAAACTTCTGCATCTGGCGTATGCCCACTGCTCGGGACTCTTGACGTTAGGCCTAACCGATCCAGGGTTGGTTTTATATGCTCCAACACCACGGTTAAACACCTTGCGCAGCATACCCATGCTAGCTTTCTTGTGAGCCGCATCGACGGATTCGTTATGTTCCGTCATCATGTTCTTCAGACCCTTCTCTACCGAAGCAGTCATAGCTCGATCATCTTTCATACTTTTGGATATCCTTGCACTCCAAGATGCACCAGAATTTCCTCCCCAAAGGTCCCACGCGATTCTCCACGCTGTAGGCCCACCATCAGGCATCTTCTTCGCATAATGCTTAGACTTGTTCACTCCATGCCTGCTGAAAAAAGAATTCATACGCTTTACGGTACTAGCAGATAGCTCTGCACCGTTTTTAATATCTCTTGCTCGTGAAACGCCTACCGAAGTACCACCTCTGCCATACTTCTTACGCCACTCCAAAGCCCTTGTGGCAGCGGCTCGCATTTGTGCATTTGGCTTATAACTCGCCATCTTCGTCTTCTACCTCGACTTGACGCTGCGAACCATAAGGCTCAATCGCATATTCGACGTTAAATTGCTCTGCTAACTGCTTATCACGCGCAATCTGACTCAAAAGCTCCTCAGAATCCATCCCATATTGGCCAGCAATGTGTCCAAGGCTCAAAATACCGTTTTTTAGCCCTACTACAGAAGCATTCATCTCTTTCAAGGGGTCAACCCATGAAAAACCGCGTCCTCTGAACTCAGCAGCAGCCGAAAATCGGTTAAATTGGCGTAATGGAATGCCAAAAGCGTTCATTTCCATCGCGGCTTCAAGCCAAGCGTCAAAAACAGGCCTTACAAAGTGTTCTATGACGAATGAAGTCATATTTCGATAGAAATCACGCTCTTCTAAGGCCCCTTGACGGATACTCGAGTACGAAGTGGCCTCTAAATCGTTGGAAAGGGACGTATATGACACTCCTAGACCACTTGCTATGCCTCTAAGGATCGATTTGTGGAAGGAATCGAACTCATTAGACGGGAAAGCAGGCTCAAACGCAGTAAAATCAACACCTTGCGGCAGCGTGTGGAAAGTTCCAGGTTCTGCCGAGATAATTGGACTATTGTCCTGATAATCGTCAGCAATGAATCCATCACTACCTTGGACCTTAAAAAAGCCCATTTTTGAAGCACCTACGCGAGCATTTATAACCGCTGCCTCACGAAACGCGCCTAACTGCTTGATTGCAGGTATCGCAGGCGTAAGCCAAGGCTCGCCACGAGTCTGCCCAGGCCTAACCTGCTTAAACAGGTGGATGACGTTCTCTGCTGCTATTCGAGTATGCTTTGGGCTAACCGATGAGGTCGTAAAGTCATAATCACCAGGATGATACGTAAGCAGGTGATAGGCTACGGGCCGCTTAAACTTATCAACCTCAATACCCATACGAATTTGATTACCATTCTCTTCGCGTCTATTTAGCTGCTCGTCTACTTGATCAGCCTCAACGAACTCTAACGCGAACGAGTCATGAAACTTAGCTGCTCGATGCTTGATGATGAAAGCCTCGCCGTCCTTGGCGAGCATCTCTATAGCGAGTTTCTGAACGTCGATCCATGACATCTTGCCGCAGACTGTAGGGTGCTTGTACTTACCCCACATCTTGAATGCGTCCTCTACGGCACGGTTACCAGATTGGTCTAATTGACCAATTGAATCGATTGCTTTGGATTGATAGAAAACGCCTTTGTCTCCAATGACGTTGACCTTCAGTAATTCAAAATATCTGCGAGCGTACTCATTGTTGTTAGCGAGATCCCTGCTTCTATTTCGCAGTTCCTTGATCGCTGATCGTAACTCACTATCTGCTGATCGCTCTGAAGCGACGAAGTCGGCGAACAACCGACCAGTACCGATACCTGCATAAGCCCTTTTCGGCGTAACTTTGGGAGTACGTCGAAAGATATCTAAGATCCCCATTAGAACCTCACTTTAATCGTTGCAGATGTATTGCGATGATTCTGCGCATCTAGCTTCGCCTTCTCGCTTAATACCCTTCCTGCAAAGTATTGTTCAGCCTCCCTTAGCTCCTCGAACGTCATTTTAGTCAAGCTTCTACCTGCAATGGAATAACTGCTAACATCAGCGTCAGCCTTCCCTTGCAGTAATGACTCAATCTTCGCCAGCATGATCTCGGAATGAGATCTAGGATCTGACGAATTAATGTCCAAATCAGGAACAACAGTAAAATGTCCCCTATCAACAACTTTACGTTGACTATCAGAATTCCTAACGATCTCCACTTGCCAGTGATAGTCGCCAGGATTGTAATTAGCCGTAGTAGCGCTGTTAGCCTGAACTAAATAGTGTGTAGTACCGTTAGATGCGGTGATGTTTATTTCATTACCACCGCCAGCAATTCTAGCTACATAGTTCAGCGTATAACTTGCAGGAGGATAAGCGTCAACTAGGTCAGAACGCTTCCATTGGATGAAGTCACCAACAACAATCTCGGAAGGTTCCCCTTCTTGCACTTCATCGAAATAATTTGTTTTCTGTGTCATCGTCACCGCCATGCGTTAACGAAACCTTGACTTCGCGGAACCCAAGGTCTGGATATTTGTTTCTGTGGTTTTTCAACCACTTCGGGCTTCGATTTTAACTTATCGGAAATGCTATTGACATCCACGTTAAGTATAGCGTAAGCACTTATGGAATACACCATGCAATCCAATGCCTCATTACGAGGCCGAAACTTCTGAAATACTCGCTTCTTGTACCCTCTAACGAATCGTGTTACCACCCTTTCAGCGGTTAGCTGTCTAAAGTACTCATCATTCAATTTATCACTAAAATGAATGTAGCCAGCTCCAGGTTCATGTATTCTCATACGGGCGAAGAGCAAATCCTTAGTGGCATCAACGCCAACAGGAAACAAAGGACACCGCATAGTATTGTTCTTGCTGGGCTTTCCCGCGATGGGCTTGCCTTCGCCGCCAACACCTTTTATAGCAAAGTAACGCTTCGCATAGTTCTTCTTGCAATATGCATATACGCTATTAGTGAAGTGACCGCCTGAATCTATACATGCTGCGCGAGCGACTATGGTTCGCCCGTCTTCTGTATCGTAATGCTCAGACAACACCTCATCCAATGATGCCCACAACTGTGGCGTAGAAGGGTCGCCATACAAAACCTTGTGGTCTAGCACCCAGCTTTCATCATCTCGTCCCCAACCAATCACGCTGACCTCGAGACGATCATCCTGAGTGTCCACACCGCAAGTAATGAATACGACTTCTTCGGGAACTAGTTCGAGCGACTCTCGGCGCTCGGCCAAAGAGTAATCATCGACTTGTTCACCTTCGTCTTCCCAGCTCTGCGCTAGATATACGTTAGTCCAGACGCGAAGCTGTTCTGGGTTTTTGCGAACGCTAAGGAATTCTCTGACACCATCCGATAAGGGTGTCCAAGGAGAATACAGCCCTGAAATATGGAAACCTGCTATTCCCTTAAAGTCATGAGCAGCAACCCATCTACCGTTACGCACGGACCAACGCCGATCACTATCTGTCCACAACGATGCGCATTCTTCGCACATGTACTGGGCAGTGTCAGGATTATCATCTACCCAGCGAACATTCGCCCATTGCAAGGTTTGCTCGTGATGACAGTGTTTACATGGGACGTAATATTCCCGCATGTCAGACTTTTCGTAGGCATCCTCAATCCTTGAGGCTCCCTTGTTTGTCGGAGTAGACACCATGACAATCTTACGATTCCAGAATGTCGCAGTTCTTTTACGGGCTAACTGAATCGTATCACCCTCACTGCCTGCCGAAGGTGGGTAACGGTCACACTCATCAAACAAGACACAACGTATCGGCCTGCTTGCGAGACCCGAAGGCGAATTAGCACCAACGATAGACAAAGCGCCGCCAGGAAATACTTTATGCAGAGTAGTGTTGTTCGAGTCCCTTGCTCGAGGATCTTTTACTTTACCTTGCAAACAAGGAGTGGAACGAAGTAATCCGTTAGCAATGCGGTCCTTGCTGAACGACTGACTCATATCTAGCGTAGGTTGGACCATCAGTATAGGACAAGGGTCGTTGTCTATATGGAACCCGATGATATTGAGCAACGCTTCGGACTTGCCTAACTGCGCACCAGCCATGACCACCACTTCCTGTATCGTGGGATCAGAGCAGGCATCCATGATTCCGCGTTGATACTCTGCTCGTGACGTATGCCAACGTCCAGGCTCCGCGCTACTCTGCGAGTCTAGCCGTCTTTCTAGGTCGGCCCACTCGCTTACGCTTTTTCGGCTCGGGGGCTTCAGCGTCTGTATCGCTGTCTTCAGGTGCGCTCGAAGTACTTTTCGCTCTTGTAGCGTTGATTTTCGGGTCAT
>VTLG01016978.1_pt1 | contig 13917 bp, 27 predicted proteins | sample 4694571 | NCBI WGS metagenome assembly VTLG01 (sample SAMN12604809, study PRJNA352737) | marine metagenome | biome: ENVO:00000447; feature: ENVO:00000209|ENVO:00000569|ENVO:01000036; material: ENVO:00002151; isolation source: viral sequences binned using virsorter ...
TCTGATAACTGCTTTACTCTTAGCTAAAGACATATCCTCACCAGTGAGAGGGTCAGATATTCTATTATCGAATACCATTAACTCCCTTATCAATATGCGGATACGGTCAATAGAGTTATCTGCTAATATCATATGCGCGTGTTCTTTATATCTATTAGACATCAGAGGTTCCAGTCCATCAAAGCTGTTCCATCGGCAGAATAGTATACACCATCTTTTAGGTAACTGCCTTCTCTTTTCTCCTTCGTAACTTCTACATTACAACGGCGTTGGAATAACTCTCTCTTGTATAAAGGATTATCCTTGTCGAACATTTCAGAGAAATACTCTTCTAACATAGAACGTAATTCTTTATCTCCGCTACGTGCTATGATATCTCCTACCGCCTCATAGTGTCTACGTGTGAATGCCATACTACGTTACTCCTGTTTAATAGTTAGCTTTAGCGTGGTTCATAGCGTCTCTATACGAACCAGAGAAATAGTCTAGAACAGTGTAAGCCGCTGCGCCCCATGCATGACCATCGTCATAGTCTCGCCATGCCCTAATCTTACCGCTATTTAACCTAATAAGTACCCAATGTTTCGAGGGGCAAGGTTTGTTAGATTTCATACTACGTTACTCCTGTTTATGAGTGAGTGTATCCATCAGTCTCGATAGCTAAGAACATTCCGCAATATGGAACTACTATTGCATCGTCCATAAAGAATGTGTCTTGTACGGTACGTCGAAACGCTAAGTAAGATGAAGGTTTCAGCCAATCCCTATTCCACACTTCTTTAAGGGCTTCTTTCTGCTTACGGGTCAACTTGACCATTTTCGAAATCTCCTTTTTCACGATGAAGCCCCATTCTTCACATTCGAAAACCCTTGTCAAGTACTTTTTTTTAAAAGGTGACACGGTGACACGAGTGACACGGAAATCTAATGGTTCATATATTATAGGTATCCGTATTAGGTAACACCTACCTAGCTCAGACGTACGTCACAGACATTCCTTCTTTCTCTTTAAAGCACTGTCTACCCCATGTCTTCTTGCAGTATTCTGTAGCTAGCTTCTTGTTCTGTAGAACCGCAACTGTTACCCATCGACTAATGCGCTTATGCACAGTATACGTTTTCTCTTTAATAGCATCGAAGACTTCTTTACCGTCTTTCTCTTCATCTGCTACGTCACAATAGAATAGTGCTTCCTTCTCCTGACGTATTGCTGAGTTAATGGTGAATTCCTGATAGACATTGTACTTCCCATCGGAGCGTTTCTTAATCTCGACTTTCACTGCTTCAATCTGCACGGCACTCTTCCTTTATAGGTTGACAAAATAGTTTATTGGTTGACAAAATAGTTTATGAGTTGACAAAATAGTTTATGAGTTGACAAAATAGTTTACTGGTTGACAAAATAGTTATTCGCTTCGACGCCCACCACTTTTAGAGTGTATATCATAATTTAGTTCATCAGAAGTAAGATAACCATCACTATACTCTTCATCTTCATCAGTGTATACAATAACACTAGGATCAGATTTTACCTTCTTAATGTAATCCTCTCGTGAGATAGGTTTACCATCAACCACTAATATGTACTTAGTTATTAATTCCTCAATAGAACGACAACTATAATGTTTGCGTAGTTTATTACGTCTATTGACTAAACTTCCCCATCTATTGGATGTAAATCTATAATCGTATGCAACCCAATCTTGAGTAGGGTGTTGGATATAAAGAGCATACACATTAGGACTGTACGTATACTCCAAACCATATTCATCCAAAACTTTAACAGCGTGTAATAACTGTTCTTTATATTCTTTTTTGATATGTTCAGGAATCATAGTTTTATCAAACATTTACGTAAATCCCCTACCATCTAAGAGTTTAGCCCACATAGCCGTCTCTCTCTTACGTTTAATAGCTTCACTGACAATATGATCATTGTCAATCTCTTCTTCAGTCTTAGGTCTTACCTTCCAACCTCTACCATCTCTCTCCATACGTGATTTAGCAATCTTATACTTAAACTTAGGAGGAGATTTAATCCACCATTCATTCTTCTTACCCATAGCATCCCTCATCAGTTATCTTCTTAAAATTTACCAGTATGTAATTTATCTTGAGCTAAACAATGAGCATTACCGTGTCCGAGATTAGATACAGTGTTAGGACGTAATAACTCTTCTTTCGTCGCCCATCCACGTACTATGAACACTGGAAACACCGCAGTGACAAGAACAAATATATCAATATCAGGATAAGCTGTATTTATCTTAGCCAATAATCTTCCTGTTTCGTACATCGTAGTCTTAACATCTATTCTCTTACCTGTATTAGAGATAAGATCAACACCGCCCTGTCTAGCGTATGTAGTAAGATCAGGATAGATATTTAACCACTTAGCAACTGCTAGTTCACCACCTAATCCTAGAAGATCAGTTTCTTCGTTACTCTGTGGTCCTATCTTGGCGTTGTAGACATTAGAGGATCTAGCTACATTATGCCGCATCTTCGCACCACGCCTACATAGATACTGTTCTAACTTCGTAAGTGTAAATTCTACCATTTTAGGGCTTGACAAGATCATTCAAGTATTTGATACGCTTATTGGCATTTGTCAAGCCTTCTTGCAAGTCCCTGACATTTTTTTTCATGATTGACAATTTCTGTAATGTAGTAGGTTCATCGATATCGTCAGCACCTACAGTATCATTCTCTATGTCACTGCCACAACTTCTACAAGAGACTTTAGAGAAATCAAGATGGTGTATTTCTTGTGTATTCCTACATGTTTCACAGATTGCTAGAATGAGTATCATTTCTTATCCTCTTTCTGTAAAATCTTAATCAACATCTCTGTAGCCTCATCAAGAAACTCTCCATCATCGCCATCTAAATTAGCTTCTGACATAGCGTCTTTAATCTTAGCTGTAAGGATGTTATGCACTTCGTCACATACCTCAGTGGCTAGGACCAGTTGTAGGATATCTAGTACCTTTTCAGCCCTATCCTCTAAATCAGATTGCGCTCTACTAGGTAAGCTCATCGTTCATTTTCCTCAATAAAATTCCATGCACATTCATAAGCATGTTCCCAATTTAAACAATCACCATCAGCTACGCTGTCATCTGCTATTAACGTAGCCCAATGATCATTAGACGCTTCGTAACATAGCGGTAATACAAATTGCATCACTTCTCCTTATTCAACACACAACTAACTACATAGCTTCCATCCTTATTCCTCTGTTTAAAAAGAATATAAGGTTTGAAGCCGTTCACTTCGGCAGGGTAGACCCTAGCCTTCGTCTGTTCTACCACGCCAACTTGATTACACTCATGTTGACCTACATATCTCCATTCATTATCATTATACTGATCAACAGAGATTATTAACATTATTAAAGCTATTACAATCATTAGTTCTGCTCCCTCGCTGCTTTCACTCTACGTTCTAGACTAGGCATCCTAGCCTCGTATGCGGTATGCGGTATCTTATCGGCACTCTTAGATTTTATCTTAGGAGTGTGTTTAGGATGTCTACTGTATTCACCTTCTCTAAGTAAATATCTAAACATCTTATCTACAAGATCGAATATGCAGTATTTAAGTTTAAGGTAACGTGACATGCGTCCAAGCCTTTCCATTTTTTATGTCATTGACAGTACGTGCAGCGACAGGATAATCTTTAGCGATAGATACGCCAGACTCCTTATTACGTAAACGAATTAATATATCTTTTACATCTTTTTCAGTCAGGATAGATTGCGCTCTACCTTTAATAAATTTATCAAAATTGTTAGCCGCCTTAGTACCTAGCCAAAGATGATCAGGATTAACACAACGACGATTATCACATATATGACACACTGATAAATGTTCTTCTACAACGCCTGTATTTAAAAAGAAAGCAATTCTGTGGCTTTTTACTTCTACATTTCGTAGTTTTAAACACCCATACCCTTTGGGTGTTTTAGCACCTATCCATTCCCAACATTCTGATAAAGTGTTATTACCTTTATCCACCTTACTCCAAAATCTCTCAATATCTTTCTCTTTAATATTTAATATAGCAATATGTTTTTTAGAGGACATCTTTTTATAACCCTTCTACGAAATAGGCTATTAGACCATTGACAAGTAGTGTAAGCGCACAAGCATGTACAACGATAAGACTTCTATCATTCCACATTATAGACACAATCAACCAACCTAATACTCCTGTTGCGTGAATCATTAGATTAATAGGATAGATGTTTTGAGATGTCAAGATCATTCCACATAATATAATAATACTTGATATCCATTTAATCCACCAATCAATCTTATGTCTCTCACGTTCCATGTCTGATGCCCTGAACAATCTTATGATATTTTACATGTTTTCTATATATAAAAGCTTCTATTCTACTAAAAAATCTAAAGACTTTAAAAGATGTAGTTCTCAGTAATGTGAAATACATTAGTTTAAGGGACATACTTCTTAGCCTTATAGTTCTCAAACAGATAATCTAATTGATTATAGAAATCATTAGCGAAAGGTTCACACGCTTCTCTGAATATTTCTTCGACAAATTCATTATCTACTAAACACTCCATAGGGAACACGACGACACAACCCTTATTCAATACATCTTTGACAATATTCAATTGAAATATTAGATCGTCCGTCGCGTATACTAGATCTTCACGATGGAAGTAATGAGCGATACCTTGACCATTAGATTTCTTCACAGTAAGTGGAATAGCGTTACTGCTATCACGTAATAACATAGCAATATGTCCACCACCTATGCGTCTTTTGTTCTCAAGGAACATGAAGAAAACATTTTCATTGTCACGAACATCATTTGTGACTAAATTATATTGTTTTATAATCGGCATCATTTTCCTCTTGCATCTACTCAATTAATGTGTATACTACTCCTAACGTCAACGCATGTCAACATTAAAATTTTTAAGTAAATTCAATGGGTTACAAACGTAGACAAATTGATTTAGAGAGGATGGCGAAGAAAAATAAAACTTTCTTCAAGCCACGTAACCCTGTGGCTAAAGAGCTACATAGTCCTAAGTATTCTCAAAGAGTAGTTAAGGATAAGACTAAGTACTCACGCACTAATAACTCTAAGGAGTATTACAGTGAAGAAGAGTAATAAAGAAATAGAGAAAGAAGCTAAAGAGCGTATTAGTTATCTACGTAACTTCTCTCAAGGTACTATGCCAGTTCGTATCTTAGTCTATAAAGAGGAAGAAGGTATCTATAAGAAAGTTATGAAGAGGATGCGTAAAGTCTCTAATTTATCTATTAAGGTTAATGATTAAATGAAATCAATATTAATAGCAGGTTGGTTAATGGGTGTTACTCCTGAAGAGGTTACGTGCCTAGCAGACAACATCTATTTCGAAGCACGTAATCAAGGTTTAGCTGGTATGTTAGCTGTAACTAACGTAGTGATGAATAGAGTAGCAGATGATAGATATCCTGACACTATCTGTGAAGTAGTTAAACAAGGGCCAACTAGACTATCATGGAAGAATACAGGAGAATTAATACCTATTCTTAATAAATGCCAATTCAGTTGGTACTGTGATGGTAAGGAAGATGAACCTAAAGAGAAAGAAACGTATTCTAATATACATAAATTAGCTTTTAATATTCTATTCCAAGTTACTCCGTATCTAGATATTACAGAAGGTGCAACGCACTACCACGCTGATCATATATTACCTGCTTGGGCAGCGTCTAAAACGATGACTATTGAAATTGAAGATCATATATTCTATAAATGGGAAAAGAATAATGAAGATGTACGATGATGACGATGAAGCTATGATGGATGAAGTTCACGAAATTCTTCTAGAACAGCTTGACGAACTACTAAATAAATATAATAGTATGCTGGTAGCAGGTGCTATGATGTGTAACGCTATTAGAATTTATAAGATGATACTTCCACAAGAAAGCTTCGACCGTATGATGCGGCTTATACACGATACCGCTAATGAGATACATGAATTTAAACCACCTACTATACAGTGAGATGCCTAGAAAGATTATAATAGATATTGAAACGGATGCCTTAGATGCTAAGACTATCTGGTGTGTCGTGTGTAAGGAAGTTAATAAGGGTGAACCTGTTCACTTCTTAGATAAGACTTCCTTACGAGAATTCATAGAACCTGATGATATCTTCATAGCACATAATGGTATCGAGTTTGATTTCCCTACGCTCAATAGATTGTGGGGTACACATATTAAACTCATTAACGCTAAAGATACGTTGATAATGTCTAGGCTTTATAATCCTGAGAGAGAAGGTGGGCATTCTTTAGATAATTGGGGTAAGATATTAAACTATAATAAAATAGACTTCGATGAATTCTCTAGATATACTGAAGAGATGTTAGAGTATTGTGTTCGTGATGTTCTTTTGACAGAGAAGGTGTACAATAGGCTTATCGTAGAGGGCTTAGAGTTTTCTGATAAAAGTTTAGAGTTAGAACATCAGATAGCTAATGTAATAAATAAACAGAAGCTACATGGTTTCTTTCTTGATAAAAGAAAGGCTGTAGAGTTATACATCGAAACTAAGAAGAAGGCGAAAGACATTGAGAAGAAGGTCAAGGAAGACTTCTTACCGAAGGCAAAATTTCTACAGGAAGTTACTCCTAAATATAAGAAAGATGGCTCAATGTCTAAGGTCAGCTTACGTAACATAGAAGGAGTAGGTGGACCTTTCTCTCTCATTACATTCAAAGAGTTTAATCTAGCTAGCCCTAAACAGATAGTAGAGCGTCTTAACGATTACGGTTGGAATCCTAAAGTGTTTACACCTAAAGGTTCACCGAAGGTTTGTGAAGAAAATCTCAATACTGTACACGATGATGCTCCTGAAGCGGCTAAGAAGCTAGCAGAGTGGAAGATGCTAGAGACGCGTTGGAAGACCGTAGAGGCGTGGTTAGAAAATATGGACCTAAATGATAGGATACATGGGAGTGTGTATACTATGGGGGCTGTGACGGGACGTATGACACATTCTAATCCCAATATGGCTAACATCGTCTCAGTTGACAAACCATACGGTACAGAATGTAGAGCTTGCTTCACTGTTCCTAACGGTAATTACAAGATAGTCGGTATGGATGCTAAAGGCTTAGAGTTAAGGATGTTAGCCCATTACATGAAGGATCAAGCGTACATAGATGTAGTATTGAATGGTGATCCTCACGAGGTAAATAGAATAGCTGCTGGCTTAGATACTAGAGCGCAATCGAAGCGTTTCATCTACGCATTTTTATACGGTGCTGGTGTAGAGAAATTAGGTCATGTAGTAGGTGGAACGTCAAGAGATGGTTCTAGGTTAAAACGTGATTTCCTAGCTAATATCCCCTCTCTAGACTCTTTGATAGAAAGAGTACAGACTCTAGCAGAGAAAGGTTCCTTACAAGGACTAGATGGTAGAAGAATTTTCGTACGTCATCAACACGCATCTTTGAACACATTGCTGCAAGGAGCGGGAGCGATAGCTTGCAAACAGTGGTCAATATGTATGGATGATTACATACGGAAACACGGCTTACGCGCACATTTGGTGAACACAATCCACGATGAGATGCAGTTCGAAGTTCACGTCGATGATGTTGACAAAATAATGTATGCGGCAGACTTGACAATGCAAGAAGCAGGTCGTATATTGCGCGTAAGGTTGCCCTTGAATGCTGACGCGAAGTCAGGTTCGAATTGGGCTGAAACGCACTAGAAAAGAAAGGACATAGAAATATGTATCAGAGTATGGTGATAAAAGGTACAGCGCAATGGGCGCACGTACACGAACCGAATGATCTGTCGGGTAAGTTTCAGGTCGATATATGTCAACTTGATAAGGCTACTGTAAAGAAGCTGGAAGAGAACAACATAGAAGTCCGTCGAGGTGAAGGTGAAAAAGAGAATAAAGGTTCTTTCATCGTCGCTAAGACGAAACGGCGTCCTAAAGTTATGGACGCTGCTAAGAACGTATGGCCTTCCAATATACTCATTGGTAATGGTAGTACGGTTAAATGTTCAGTTACTCCTTTCGATTGGACATTTAAAAAGAAGTCTGGTACTAGTGCATCATTAAATTCTTTGATGGTAGTAGACTTCAAAGCAGCCGATATAAGTGGTACTGGTGATCTTGAAGCGGAAGCCGATGGTTTCACTCTGGCTGACTTGGAAGGTGAAGATATACCTTTCGAAGCTGGTGACGATCTATAAGGTAGTTACTAGCTAGTTCAATAGTAGGGGGCTTTCTAATTGGGAAAGCGACATTCGATAGAGAGGGACGGTACTATCGAACATAGACGTAGCGTAACAGCGGTTAAGATGATAGCGTCTATTCTATCCGGTAAATAAGTATCATTGGGTCAGGGGATGCCTTCACAAGAAATCCCCATTTTAATGAGAAGGGAGTAATATGCCACGTAAAAAGAAAAAAAAGAGTATAACTACTCTCATAGAAGATATCTTGCATTTGATAGATACTGGAGAGAAAGAAGTCAATGAGGATAATCTCAATGACTTCTTAGCTACTATGAAAGAAGAAGTAGTTAGGTTCCTTGAGCCTTATGAGGGTGAAAGGAAACGCTTACGTCTGTCTGCCGTAGGTCGTGAGAACCGTAAACTATGGTTCGAAATTAATGATCCTGTGCAGCGTAAAGAACCACCACAACAGCGTATGCGTTTCTTCTACGGCCATATCTTAGAGGCTATGTTACTATTCCTCGCTAAAGAGGCTGGACACGATGTCAAGGATCAACAGAAAGAAGTTAAACTGGAAGGCATCACGGGACATATAGATGCTGTGATTGACGGTGTTCTAGTAGATGTAAAGTCAGCATCTGATTATGGATTTAAAAAATTTAAAGAAGGTGATTTAATTAACACTGATCCTTTCGGGTATATAGGTCAGATTAGTTCTTATATGGAAGCTATGAATTTAGATGAGGGTGCGTTCTTCGCTATTAATAAGAATAATGGTGAGATTACGCTGATGATGATAGATGAACTGACTACTATCAATGCTTCTAAGAGAGTGAAAGAGTTAAAGAAGATAGTAGCATCTAAGGAGATGCCTGAATTATGTCACGAAGATGTACCTATGGGAGCGAGTGGCAACAAAGTACTTCATAACGGTTGCGTATTCTGTAACTATAAAGATATTTGTTGGAAAGATAGTAACGATGGTGAAGGTCTTAGAGTCTTTCACTATTCCTATGGATATAAATACTTTACGAAAGTAGTAAAGGAACCTAATGTAGATGAAGTACTGAACTATAATGGGTAAGGCTCTACACGCACACTTACCCTGCTCTGATTGTGGAAGCAGTGACGCTCTATCTATTTACGTAGACGGGACGTACTGCTTCTCTTGTGACACCTTTAGATCCAATGATGGAGAAATTGTCGTGGAAGAGAAAGCACCTAAGAGTAAGACTAATGATAATCTTCACGTAGGCACTACCAAGTCAATGCCACGTAGGAATATAACGTCTGAAACTTGCTTGAGATATTCTGTCACTATAGGAGATGACGGTCATCATTATTATCCCTATTTTAACAGTTGGAATGAACACATAGCCAATAAGATACGTGGTAAGGATAAGAAGTTCATATCAGAAGGTGATATAAGTTCTTCTGGTCTATTCGGTCAACAAGTTTTTAAGAAAGGTGGCAAATTTGTCACACTCTGTGAGGGTGAGTTAGATGCGCTATCGGCACACCAGATGTTCGATAATAAGTGGCCTTGCCTAAGTCTAAAGACAGGAGCCGCAGGAGCCTCTAAGGACGTAGAAGAGAACTACGAGTACTTGATGAGCTTCGACAACATAGTTATATGCTTCGACAATGATAAAGTCGGTATTGAGAATGCTAAGAGAGTAGCAGAGTTATTATCTCCTAAAGCTAAGATAATGAAGCTTCGCTATAAAGATGCTTCTGATTACTTGATGGGTGGTAAGGAAACTGAATTCGTAGCTGATTGGTGGAACGCTGAATGCTATACTCCTGACGGTATAGTAGCTGGTAAGGATTTATGGGATACGTTGATAGAAGGGCCAGTTGAGGCTAAAGTGGACTATCCCTTCGCAGGTTTGAATAACATGGCTTATGGTATTCGTGAAGGCGAGTTGATTACTATCTGCGCTGGTACGGGCATAGGAAAGAGTAGTTTCATACGTGAAATAGTCTATCATATTTTTCAGAATACTAAAGAGAACATAGGGCTTATGTTCATGGAAGAGAACGTACGCACTACGGCTGAGAGCTTAATGAGTTTACATATAAATAAGCCATTACATCTTCCTGATACTAAATACACTAACGATGAATATAAGAAAGCCTTCAATGAAGTCTTAGCATCTGATAGGTTTTACTTCTTCGACCACTTCGGTTCTAATACGATAGAGAATGTTATAGCCCGTATACGTTATTTAGTCAGAGCGTTAGGCTGCAGGTACGTTGTATTGGATCACATCTCCATTCTAGTAAGTTCACAAGAAGGTTCTTTAGACGAGCGTAAGACGATAGACGCTTGTGTTACTAAATTACGTACACTCGTACAGGAGCTAGGTATCACTCTGTTCATGGTATCTCATCTACGTAGACCGTCTAATGGATCGCATGAGACTAACTCCGTTAATGTTAGTCTTAGTGATCTTAGAGGATCGCATTCCATAGGCCAGCTATCAGACCTTGTAATCGGCTTGGAACGTAACGGTCAAGCAGACTGTATAATAGAACGCCACACTACCTATGTACGGGTAATAAAGAATAGATTTAGCGGCTTGACAGGTCAATGTACTAAGTTGTATTATGATTATGTTACAGGGCGTATTACTGAGGCTGAATTGCTTTATAATAAAGTAGAAGAGTTATGATATGAAATGGGTTATATTCGTAATAATGTTTATGTTCGATCCTTTACACGTAGGTAATGATGCCATTACCATTGATTTAAAAGACGGTAAACCTTTATTGTTTTATGACGTAGATGAATGTGTCAAACATGTTCAGAATAATTTGGAAGAGATTAAACAATTCGCTATCGCTGAATTTGAATACAAAGGTGCAATAAAGTCTATTTCATGTGTACCTGAGAAACTTGAGTTAAATGTCTAGGCGTTATCGTTCTCAATTCGAAGCTAACTTCGCTAGGAACTTACGAGAGAGGAAGATAGCTTCTCTCTACGAACAAGATACGATACAGTACATACCGAAGCCTAGAACGTACACACCTGACTTCTATATAAAGGAAGGTGATTTCTACGTAGAGACTAAAGGACGTTTCTTCGCTACTGATAGGACTAAACACTTATTGATCAAGGAACAACATCCTGATATCGATATACGTTTCGTATTTTTAAATGCGAAGAATAAGCTTGACAAGCGTTCTAGGACAACGTATGCTCAGTGGTGTGAGAAGAATGGATTTCTATATTCAGAGAAGAGGATGCCTGAAGAATGGATGAAGGTGAAGACGAAGCCTTAGAACGTTTGAAGAGATTAGATCATGTGATGCACAGCGGTAAGCTAGAAGGCAGTGTCTTTATGAATAATGATGACACAGAGCCGGGTGTACTCTTGATGCTCGAAACTTTTAAGGATGATAAGCAAAATTTTAATTTATCAATATTTGACTTCACTGCCACTAAAGAACAGGAACCTACTGTAGCGACGGTGATTGCGTACGGTCTATTATGTATGTTAGATGAAGATTGTGATAAGGTAGCGGCTAAAGGAATGGATTTCATTAATAAAGTTCAAGATCAGAGACTTGACGTAGTTACGAAAGCTGATGTAGTCTCTTTCTCTGATTACAAGAAGATGGCTGATGATGAAGTAAAATTACCTGCCAGTGCTAACTATGTCTTTAAAGACAAGACTAAAGATAAGGAAGGTGGAGATGACGCAAGTTGAGTTTGGTGTGAAAGTTAAGGATGATGTTAATAGCCCTGAACATTATAAACTTAACCACGATGGAATAGAGTGTATAGATGCTATCCATGCTACTATGGAACCTAGTGCTTTTTGTGAGTATGTACGTGGTACTGTATTGAAATACCTCTGGCGTTGTAATTATAAAGGCGATAAGCTGAAAGACTTACGCAAAGCTCAGTGGTATCTCTCTAAGCTCATTAGAGAAGTTGAGAAGATAGAGAATAGTAACGAAACAACCCTTACATTGTTTGATAATATCGATGAAACTAATTGATCCTTTATATCCTCCTGCGAAAGATAGCTTCGATAGTTATCAGTCTTTCATCTATAAGAGTAGGTATGCACGTTGGGTAGATGAATATAGTAGACGTGAGAATTGGGACGATACGATAGATCGTTATCTCTCTTTCATGCTAGAACATATCAATACATTAGAACATAAGATCGATAAGGATATCTTAGACGAAACTTTATCTGATTTATACGATATGATATGGAACCAGAAAGTCATGCCTTCGATGAGGGCTTTCATGACGGCTGGACCTGCACTGTTAAGAGAGAATATCGCAGGTTACAATTGTTCTTATGTACACATAGATAACCCTCGCTGCTTCGATGAGATATTATATATATTGATGAACGGTACAGGTGTTGGCTTCTCAGTAGAGCGTAAGTTCGTGAACAATCTACCGTCAATTCCTAATGAACCTTTCGAGAACACAGATGACACTATCTCCGTAGCAGACAGTAAAGAAGGATGGGCAAGAAGCCTACGTGATCTTATTAGTTACTTATATACTAATAGAATACCTAAGATAGACTATAGTAAAATTAGACCAGCAGGAGCTAGGTTAAAGACATTCGGTGGTAGAGCATCAGGTCCAGAACCTTTAGAAGATTTATTTAAGTTCACTATCAATGTATTCAAGAATGCTTATGGACGTAAACTCTCCTCTATTGAATGCCATGATATTGTCTGTAAGATTGGTGAGGTGGTAGTCTCTGGTGGGGTGCGTAGGTCTGCGTTGTTATCTCTCAGTGACTTATATGATGATCGTATGCGCCATGCCAAAGCAGGTGAATGGTGGAAGACTGATCCTCAGAGAGCATTGGCGAATAACTCCGTAGCCTACACGCACCGTCCTAGCATGGAGAGTTTCATGCAGGAGTGGCTTGCCCTAGTGATGAGTAAGTCAGGAGAGCGTGGTCTGTTCAATAGAGAAGCTGCACAGTGGCAAGCCTCACGTTTCGAACGTAGACCTAATGATGCTCACTACGGTACTAATCCCTGTAGTGAGATTATTCTGCATCCTCATCAATTCTGTAATCTCACAGAAGCGGTGTGCCGCTACGATGACACAGAAGAAACTTTGATGAAGAAGGTGGAGTACGCTACGATCTTAGGAACCTTCCAAGCTACCTTGACAGACTTCCACTATCTACGTAAACGTTGGAAGGATACTACGGAGAAGGAGCGTCTGCTAGGCGTATCCTTGACGGGTATAATGGACTGTCCACTGCTCAATAAGAATGGGCCGTACTTAGAGAAACGCTTACGTACGTTGCGTGAACATGCACTAAAGACTAATAAGGTATGGGCTGAAATGTTAGGTATCGAACCTTCAGCGGCTATTACGTGCGTCAAACCGTCTGGTACTGTCAGTCAGTTAACCGACTCTGCAAGTGGTATTCATCCTAGACATTCTCAGTATTATATTAGAACTGTCAGGGCTGATAACAAAGACCCTTTGACTAAGTTCCTTAAAGATGCGAAAGTCTATAATGAACCTGATGTAATGTCACCTGAACACAATACAGTCTTCTCCTTTCCTATCAGATGTTCTAATAAAGCAGTATTCAGGAAAGACCTGTCTGCAATAGACCACATGGAGCTATGGCTCACGTACAGCGAACATTGGTGTGAACATAAACCATCTATTACGATTA
>VTLG01003019.1_pt1 | contig 13916 bp, 13 predicted proteins | sample 4694571 | NCBI WGS metagenome assembly VTLG01 (sample SAMN12604809, study PRJNA352737) | marine metagenome | biome: ENVO:00000447; feature: ENVO:00000209|ENVO:00000569|ENVO:01000036; material: ENVO:00002151; isolation source: viral sequences binned using virsorter ...
GCCCTAGCTTTTACAGGTATGAACGGAAATTTTTTTCGTCCTGCTATGTTTATTGAAGATTTTAAACGTGCCTTTCAAGTAACTAAGACAGCAGCAAAAGGACAACTTGAAGGAGATTTTGGTAAACGACTTTTTGATAAAGGATTTAAATCAGCAGACGATTTTAAACAATTTGTTGATGACTATCAAAAATACCAACGTTTAGGTATTGTTAATACCGCAGCTCGTTTAGGAGATTTAAAGAAAACATTAGATGAAATAAGCACGGGATTTGAACATTTAACAGAAGGGGGGAAAAAGAATACTCTTCTTACAAGCCTAGCTAATAAATTTAAACCATTAGATCCTTACAGAAAAGGTGCTAGAACATTATACCAAGCAGAAGATGATATATATAAGATTCAAAATTTTCTTTCAGAAAGAAAAAAATTTGATGAAGTTTTTAGACCAGAATTTGCTAGAAATCCGGCTCGTTTTATTGATGATGCTAAACGATTTGACATAGATTTAGCTGCAAATCCCGGTCAATTTGATGATTACTTAGATGAGTATGCAGCAGACATTGTAAAAAATAATATTCCTAACTATGACTATGTAGGACGATTAGTTCAAGGATTAAGAAAACTACCTTTTGGTAATTTTGTTGCATTTCCTGCAGAGGTTATTCGAACAGGAATTAATACAGCAGTAAGAGGAATGAGAGAATTTAAAGATCCTTTAACAAAAGGTATTGGGATGCAACGTTTAGGAGGAGTAGCTTTATTTGGACTTGGATCAGGAAAACTAATGACAGAAGTAGGACAAGCTATAACAGGAGTAACTAACGAACAATTAAATGCACTTAGGGAATACTTACCTGAGTGGTCTCAAAATTCAGACATTATTCCCGTTAAACAAGATGGGCAGTTATACTATATTGATTACTCTCACATTAATGCTTACGATGCTTTAACAAGACCTTTTCAAACAATAATGAATGAATTAAGTGAAGGATCAATTAACGAAGAAAATTTTGCAAAAAATATGACAAGTGCTATTGCTTCAGGATTAGGAGAATTATCAAAACCTTTTGTTAGTGAAGCAATATTTACTGATTTTGTTTTAGATATCTATGCAAGAAATGGTGTAACAAAAGAAGGTTACCAAGTATTTTCACCTGAAGACGATTTAGGAACTAAAGCTTCTAAAGTATTTACAGCAGGTATGAAAACATTTTTACCGGGATCTTTACCTCAATTCTACCGTATGGGTTTAGGTATAACAGGAGGATTAGATGCAAGAGATAGAAAATATAAATTTTTTAATGAGTTTCCGGGAGCATTTGGATTTAGAATAACAGATCCTTTTATTGAAGATTCTATACAATTTAAACTTTCAGAGTTTAATAGTGCTAATAAAGAAGCAAAGAAAATGATTACACGAGATATTTTAAAAGGAGCTATTGGTCCTGGAGATGCTGAAGAGTTATACATGCGTGCTAATAAAGTAAAATTAAATGCTGATCGCCAGTTACTTAAATCTATTGAAGCAGCTAAAATATTAGGAATGAGTAATCAAAAAATAAATAAAGTTTTAAAAGAACGATTAAGTTCAGATGAAAGAAGATCTATACTAAATAATAAATTTAGACCTATTAAACTTTCTGACTTTGTTAAAAAAGAATTAAGAGACAAGGGAAAAATTAGAGGACTAAAAGATTTTTATGTTAATATTAATAAATCAATTAATAATGCTTATAAAAATTTAATTGGAACTAATATTTTTTCTGATCCTAAATCTATTTTTAAAGGTGGAATTAAATACATGGGTTACGGCTCACGGTTCATGGAAGGACCTATTGGAGGAGGAGAGGCAACTCCATTAACTACCACACCTTCCTTTACTTTTGATCAAGGAGTAACACCGGCTAATATTAATGCGCCTAAAGGATCTGAATTTATTCTTCCTTCTAATTTAAGTTCTACTAATACTATAAATCAAGGAAATCTTTTAAGTCCAACTGACACATCTCAACTTGCTAAAAGCGGAGATATTGATATAACTGAAGCTATAGCAGCAAGGAGAACGTAATGGCGTCAAAAGCAAGAGCAAGATCTAGAGGGAAAATAGGTAAAGGTAAACGAAGAAGAACACCTAAATCTACATTTGACAACCGTGAAGCAGCCATTGCTAAAACACAGAAAAAAAGTAAAGCTGGTAATGTAAAAAATTTAGAACAAAGTGTTGGTAGTCTTGATAGACGAATTAATAAAGCTGTACAAAAAGGCGATCTAAATGCAGCTAAAGATTTACGCTCACGTAAAAATAAATTTACCACAGATTTAGGACTTGCACGAGCTATTAACTTAAAAGATGGGGTAGTCAGAAGTAAAGACGGTAAAATTATACGTACTTCAACAGGACAACCTGTCATGACAAGCAAAGGAAAAGAAATTTTTGATCAAACAAAAGATCTAGATTTTGTTGATTCAACAAGACGACTACAAAATATAGCTCCAGATGCCTATGCGAAGATGTATCCTATCTCTAACCAATTACAACAAGGATTACCAGGTGTACGTTTTGCTAGAGAAGCTTTAGGATTAGACGAGAAAGAAATTCCTTATAGATATCCTGGAACCGATGATATATTTGGAGAAGGAGATTTTCCTGCACAACGATATCCATTAGAATATATGGGTGTGCCTGATGCTGCTCCAACTGAAGAGGTAACTATAGCCGATTTAGTTCCTGAGGTACAACCACAACCAGATACAAGTCCTAGCTTTCCCGGTGCAGATATTCTTGAAAGCCAAGGTATAAGTCAAAATTTTGTTTATCCTATTAATGCAGCAACAGGGGAAGAAGAAGTAGGTAACACAGCACTACAGCTTGCATATGATGATGAGGTACTAGCTGCATTAAATAATAATATAGCTCAACATCTAGATTCTAAAGGCCGCTATACAGAAAAGTTAAATAATCCTTTTATGTATCCAGAAAATAAAAAAGCTGCATTAGTTGCTGAGGCAATAAATAATCAACGAAAATTAAATGATCAACAGAAAGAAAATTTAGAAGAGAAAGCAATTAGTGAAGCTTATATTAACATGTATCCAAACACAGAATTAACCGAGCAATCTTTATCAGAGACTCTTACAGGTGACCGTGAAAATACAGATCTGTATTCTACTATAAAAGACGCAGGGGGAGATCTTATATATGGTTTAAGTGGATTAGATGTGGAACTTGGGAACGCTAAATTACAGGAGATGAGAAACGATGCAACAGACGAGAATTTAAATCAAGGTGAAGTAACTCTAGATGAATTAAGATTACAGTATCCTTATTTAAATGAAACACAACTTAACAATCTTCTATCTTTTAAAAACTAATGTTAAGTGTACGTGATTGGATATGGGTGGCTTGCATTGTAGGTGGTATAGCTTTTACAAACGGGATGCTTTCTTCACGGGTCACGGCTCTTGAATCAAAGATAAAAGATTTAGATATGCTACGCATTGATGCAAGACTAGCAGTCATTGAAACACAAGTAAAAGAAATTAATCAAAAATTAGATTAAGATTGTAAAAATTCTTTTAACCAAGAGTTTTCTTTTAATAATTCTTTATACATCCAAGTGCAATATTCCTTACTAAACTCCCATTCCATTGCTTCATTGTAAACACATTCTCGCACAAAAGTTTGATATGGCGAGTAATAACGCCAGATTGCAACACAAATTATAATTGTGGCACAAATAAAAAGAAATTTAAACACCTGTTTGATTTAAGCCTTGAATAGGAAAAGCATTAAAAGGAAGACAGAAAGCTTCTGTCACCAACCCTCTCTTATAAGACTCCGGTTTACTTTCATATATCCTTATATAACCATCACGTGCTACCACACATTGATCCTCAGTAGGATAAACAGCAGCATTATACTTAACTGATGGTTGATTAGGCATAGATAAAAACATAACTAATAACCAAACTTTAATCATCCTTATAGAAGTAACACTTTCCTGCATTACTTACCATGAGTAATTTTATACCCATTTTATTTTGTAACTTGGTAGTCATTCTTCTTATTTTATAACCAGCTTGTGTACCCGTCTTTCTTATACTTTCACTTTTAATATCTATCTTCATAATGTTTCCCTCTTCATCCATAGCAATCACGTCACACGGACCAAGGCCACTTACATTATCAAACACATAATAATTATTCATAGTTAACCATTGCATAGCAATTAAATGATTAATAAAACCTTTTTGATGTTTTCTATTCAGCTTCACCCCACGAAGGACCTATCTCGGCGTCAACCTTTGAAGGAACTCGTAGTTCAATTGCGTGTTCCATTACCTCAATGATCTTTTTCTTTTCTTCCTCAGAAGAAAATGACATGTCTAACTCATCATGCACTTGGATCATAGGTAGGAAACCCTCTCTATGTAATTTGACCATAGCCATTTTTGTTTGGTCGGCTGCTGATCCTTGTATTAATCTATTCAAGGCTTTGTATGTCCAAGCACGTTTAATTTTATTCATGCCCCCATATTCTACCTCTGCTTGTTCTCTAGGTAAAGCTTTATGAACACCAAAATGATTAGGTTCCCATAAATGAAACCGACATTTTCTCCCCATAATAGTTCTAATGTATCCTTTTTCTGCTGCCCTACGCATAGTTTTATCTGTTAATTCTTTTACAAAAGGCACAGTTGAATGGTATTGTTTAAAAACTGTATCTATATCATCTTTATCTAACCCTAATTCGCTCATCAGTTTACCTTTACCCATTCCGTACATCATCCCTAAATTAATTGTTTTAGCCTGCTTACGGTCTATATTTGCCATGTTTGCAACAGCTTGGTGGAAGTCTATATCTTGATTGGTATAACCATCTACTAAGGGAGCTACCCCCTCTAGTTCTATTCGGTCACTTATTATAGCGCCATAATGTACTAATAAACGTGGTTCTTGTTGAGAATAATCAAAGATCCCCCATTTTTCCCCTTTTTCCGGGATAAATAATTGTCTTATCTTCGGACTAATTTTGGGATTTCTTGCAGGAATTTGTTGTAAATTGGGATTTTGCATACTCAATCTCCCAGAAATAGTACCACCTTGGTCCGATCTTAATTGGTTTACATCAGCATGAATGCGCCCTTTATGAGAATGTTTTAAAATAGAATCAATAAAAGTAGTATATGCCTTATTTATTTCTCTTGCCTCCACAATTTGTTTAGCAAAAGGATGGGAGTGAGTAGATAAAAAGTTCTTATCAAAGCTAGGAAGACCTGTAGGTGTACGATTATAAGAGATCTTTAATTTATCAAAAGCCTTGGCAATAGATAATGGTGCTAAAATTTCTACCTCAAACCCACACTTCTTATATAAACTCTCTAATATCTTTTTCTCTTCTGCTTTAAATTCTGCTTTAACACGTTCTGCTTTTTCTATATCCACTCTCACTCCCCTTCTTTTCATGTGAAATAGAATAGGAAGAAGTTCTGTTTCTAAATTAAATACTGATGTTAATTCTTGTCTAATTAATTCTACCTTTAATGCATTCCACAATTTTAAAGTAACGGCAGCATCTTGTTCAGCATAAGGACCTACATACATAGCTGGGAGCAAATGCATCTCTGCTTTTGCATCTACACCAAAGTCTTTTGCAGCTTCATATAATCCAGCTTCTGATTTTGTTTCCCCTGTATATTCTTGTGCTATTTCTTTTAATGAATAATTTCTTTTGTTCTCATCAATCAAAGGAGCAGCAATCATTGTGTCACAAATACGACCTTTTACTTCAAGGCCCATGGCACTTAACCACCCTACATCATAGATAGCATTATGAAATATCTTATCGCACGGTAGATCTAATATTTTTTTTAATTGTCGTTTAAAAACTTTCTCGTCAAAATTGCCACCACCTGGATGTGCAAGAGGAAAGTATCCTTGCCAACCCTCCACGGCCAACGCTACACCAATAACTTTTCCTTTTTTAATAGCCCATCCTGGCCCTGTTGTTTTTAAATTTGGATCATGAGTTTCTAAGTCAATAGCTATTTCTGTTGCATCCTCAAGATTAGGAATGTTTTCCGGAGGAACCCACTCACTAGGTGCTTGAAACAAAGAAGGCTGTCTCACTTATCCCTTTCGTTAAGTTCTCCCGCTATAGCTGCATAGGCCGCTAAATCTATGTAACTGTCTGTTTTATGTGCATGCATTAGTCTTGCCACTTTAACTAAAGCCATACACATCGCCACATCATGTGCAGTTATCTTTTTGCGGAGGAAAATAGACCACAATGCAGCGATGTTCTTGTGATTAGTAAGTTTGTCGCCATAGTCGTCTTGACGGTCCTTACCTATTAATTCTTTTGCTAGGTCTAAAATGTTTTGTGATATCATTAAAATATTTCTTGGAACTCTCGTGTAGATTCAGATTCAATAACATGTAAAGATTTTTTTGCTCTTGTTACTCCCACGTAAAACACTCGCCTTTCATCGTCTTGTTGCAAAAAATAGTTGTCGTCAACTTTTTTTGGTAGATCTGTTAATAGCATAACATGGTCAGCTTCGCCACCCTTAGCTGCATGAATGGTAGATAATTTTATATTTTTAGATACATTAAAGTCTTTTTGGCGCTGTAATGCAGCGTTTATATATATTTTTTGAGAGTCTGGTATAGTATCTAAAGCATAATCCCAAGGTCTATCCTTATGCACATTTAACCCATGATCCAAAATTAAAGTATCATGATCATAATCTTTTTCTTCATCAGCACCACGCAATTCTTTATATCCATGTGCTATATGATTATTTCCGGACATATAATAATACATATCCTTTACCATTCGAAAAGGAATACAACCTCCTTCTTGTATTCTCTTCCATCCAATAATAGCATTCAACATTTTCTCTGATACACTTGAACGATTATATCTTTCAAAAAACAATCCTCTTGTTTTAAGATCCTCGGCTATTTGATCTAATAAATAATTTGTGCGCCCTAATATCAACCAAGTTCCTTGTGTTAAATCCATTGTGTAATTTAAACGGCTACGATGATAAGCAACTTTACCTTCTTCTTCTCGTGGCTGCCATTCTTTTTCTACTCTATCAGCAACTGAAGTAATTATTTTTTGAGCAATCTTATGCACCTTTTTAGGAATACGATAAGACTTATTAAGTATTTCTCTTTTGCTTTTAATTTTTTTTAATCTTCCTATATCAGCACCAGCCCAATTAAATATAGCTTGGTCATCATCACCTGCAATATAAGCACGATCAGCCTTACGAATAAGTTGCTCTACCATTTGCCATTGAATAAAACTTAAATCTTGGGCTTCATCAACAATAACTACATCTAAGGTAGGTGCATTATCCATTTTAATAAATTCTAAAATCATATCAGTAAAATCAAATAAGGTATGTTTCTTTTTATATTGAGCTATCCCTCTATCAACATAACTTAATTTTTCAAAGCCACCATCTAAGTGTAAATTACTTCTCATAAATTGATTTTGTAATGAGACTCCTTGGATCTTTGCTTGATCAATTAAAGATAAATAAATATCCTTAGGACTAGAGATCCCTAATTCGTTAACAGTTTTGTTTGGATTATCTATTTTAATCTGCAGCCAATCAGAAAGTTCTTTGTAATTTAAATCACCCATCACATCCCCCGGCTTTAAATTTAAATGATGATAAGCTAAACTATGAAGTGTTCTAAAATAAGTAAAATCTTTTTTATCTAATTTAAATTTTATTATTGCTCTTGTAATAGCTTCTCGTGCAGCTTTTTGTGTAAAAGAAAAGTATCCAATCTTTCCTACAGCTGTACCATTATTAATTTCTTCCTCCACTATATTTAATAATCTTGTTGTTTTACCTGTGCCTGGTGGACCAAACACAGTCACAATTTTCTCTGCGTGTCTATCGTTTAGAACCATCTTCATCCTGAATTAACATTAAATTTAACTTGATCATTTTTAAATCATCAATTAGCATTCGCCTCGTTAATTTTAATTTTTTATTTTCTGCTTTAGTTGCAAGCCTAGCAGCTATTGCTAAAGTTTCTTTAATTAATTTTTCCATTCTATTGTCTCCGTTGTTGTCATCTCTTTATCAAATTTTACTTCTTGTAAAAATTGTTTAATATGATTCCAATCTTTTATGGATGGATGAGAAAAATATTTTCCTCTCCTAAACCAATGCTCAACTGTTGTATAATCTATACCACTTTGATCTGATAATTTTCTTGGTGTTGTTTGTGAATGCATGTACTCAACAAACTCTTTTTGTTCTGGAAGTTGTGGCCGTGTTGTCATTTCCTCTTTCATCAGTTCTTCTACTCTTTGAGGATCATCTTTTAATTCTTCCATTGCCACTTGCATTGATAAAGTTTCTTGGACTTTATGTTTAGAAGATCGTTTATTTTTTCCAAGTAAAATTCTAGCTGCATATTTTTCTGCTTTATCTCCTCCATCAATTGCTGTCGGTGTTCTCCATCGTTTTGAGGATAACGGATCCGATGTAGTAGGGGATTTGGGGGACGAGACTGTTTCCAAGTGATTTAAGTCTGTCCACCCGCTTGGGTATCCCATAAGCCACTCTACCCACGTCGGGTTCAACTGCCCAGTTGTTTTCTCTCTGCCACCTCTTAAATGTGCTACTTGATCGTTCAAACTGATTGGCATTTTCTTTTCTAGTTTCATTTTCATTCTCTTCTCGCTGCTCGGCCCTCGGCCACTGTGGGCATCTGGAGTGCGCCAATACCCAGATCCTTTCTCTTTGGTGGTTGGCACCGATGCTCGAAGCTGAAATACTAAACGGCCTAACGGAGTAACCTTCACTCTCCAAGTCCGTGATAACGGTGTCGAGACCGAGTTTAAGATGTCCACTAACATTTTCTCCAATAACCCAAGTGGGCCTGAGTTCTCTGACAAGTCTAAAATACTCTGGCCAGAGGTGTCTCGGATCTTTTTCACCTTTTTTTCTACCTGCGACACTGAAAGGCTGGCAGGGATAGCCACCTGTGATGATGTCGATTGGAAGAAGTCCATCTGCTTTAAGTCTTTCATAGTTCAGCTCCTTTATATCTTTATATTGTTTAACATGAGGCCAATGTTTTTGCAGCACTTGTCTTGGATATTCTTCAATATCACAAAAAGCCATTGTCTCAAAACCACCGGTGGCTTCAAGTCCAAGACTAAAGCCACCGATACCACTAAATAAATCAAGATGTTTTAGAACCATTTTTTACCTCCACTGTTGCAATAGTATCATTATGCTGACTACCATGTGCAACAAGCACAATTTTTATTATTTCAAATTTATACTTTTTTCCAATACCATTAGAATTCCAACCAAAAGAAATTACCTTTCCACCAGGCTTTATAACTCTTGATATTTCTTTTCTACAATTAGACCAGTAACTATTATTCATTGGATGATTAAAAGCTAAACCATTACTAGAATACATTTCTTTTAATTGTCTTTGAGAATAAGGGGGATCAAAAACTAAATAATTTTCTGAATTATCAGGTATGGTTTTTAAATAATCAATAGCATCTTTTTTAAATGGATAAGGAAACGGATCTATATAACTCGTTCCTAATTCTTCATTAATTAAATTTTTAAATGGAACAATCGTAAATGTTTTATGGCTTGGCATTGCCCAATATCGCTTAAAATTAACAGTCATGTTTTCCTTTAAATGTTAAAATGGTATCTCCTCATTATTTTCTTTTGGTAAATTAAATTCATCTTTTTGTTTTTCTATTTTTGGAACCCACCATACTCGTGTATTCCTACCTCTAATCCTACGAACAACACAATCTCCATTCAATTGTCTAAGTCGTGCACCTATTCTTGTAGGATCAAATCCTTTAAATCTTTTCTTCTCTAAATATTCTTCTAACTTTGCCATTAAGAAATATGTTTTATCTTCTTCAGTAAATGCTTTACCTAATCGCAGCTCATCTAAGTGAGTTCCTTCTCCTTGATCTAAAATAAAAGCTTCCAGGTGTCCATCAAATCGTCCCTCTATTCTTACATCATCCGGCATTTCAATTACTTCTACATTCTCAATTAATTCTTTTATTTTATTCATCCATTCTTGACGGCTCACGGTATTTAACACTATATTAATTTGATCAATGCAAGCAAGAATAAATTCAGATTGATTATAAAGCTGCCGAGTAGATAAGCTGACTCCTTGGCCATCAACACTTATAAACCAAACAGAATTATCTGATTGATACTTTTGTAAGTTAGAAAATTTATGTTCATAAGCAAAGCCAATACCATATTCTCTTTTGCGACATTCAATTGAATCACAAAAAGCACACATTGGTTGGTCTTTACATTTGTATTGGTATTCTTGTTTTGTATGTTGGTTAATTATTTTTTGTACTTGTTTATACTCTAAAGGAGGAGTGATATGTTGATGATTAAAAGAAGAAACTTTATCTTCCCATCCCTCTTTCCATTTCTTTTTTGCATACACTGCATATTGGTAAAGAGTATTATCTCTTCCTCCCTCTCCAATTCCTTGATCCATTAATGTTTGAATACAAGGAGGACCATCACTTAATTCATTCTTTTCATCTACATTAATTTTAGGTTTTACTTTATTTAAGTTTTGGACTTTGTATTTATCATAGAGTTCAAAAAATTCTTGCAACGAAGCAGAAGTACCATCGTCCAAAAAAGCATAACGATTAGACTCATCACCATTAAAATAGGGAAGATTAAGAAAATTACCAGTATCTCCCCTTTCACTATTAAGTTTAATTTGTTTAGGAAAAACTTCACAATTACCATACCCTAGTACTGCAGCTAATTGAGTTAATTTATTACGAAGATCCTCTGCTGCAACTGGATCTTGTGTAAATAAAAATAAATGTGCACCACCACTTTTAGATCGACATATTATAAAAGGTAATTCTAACTTTCTAATTTTTTCTATAATTTTTTTATGTTCTAAAGGATAAGTATCAATATCAATACACCCCCAAGAACAAGTGCTATCATCTCTAATGGGGATGATACCAAGACTAGGTTCCACACCCTCAAGATGATTCTTCCACAATGTAGCTGATACATTATCTTTTTTAATATATGCATTTCCTCCCTGCTTTCCATTTTTTAAATCCCCAGAAAGGTATTGGCCATAGGCTCTATCTAACCCGGAAAATATTTGTTTAAATTTTTCTATATTCATAAGACAGCTTTATTTTGCGAGTCGTTAGGTGTATAAGTTTAAATGAACTTCGTTGGATACCTATACACCCTAGTGAAGTGACTCGAACCTCCATGCCTTTGGAACTATCCAACGAAACTAGAATGGGGTTTTATCGTCTTGTTTTTCTTCCATATCAGGTACTAACTTATCTTTAGCTAGTGCCATCTCTTCCGAAAACGAACGAGCTTCTTTAACCTGTTCCTCATTTGAAAGCATTGAATCAACTTCAATTTTCCATTTGTACCAGGTTTTATCCCCGTTTTTTGTCTTTTCTGATTTCAACAAATACGAATGAGACCACATCGGTGGTGTAAAATGTACACCCTGCGAATTCTTGATCTTCAAATTCTTCATCTTACTATTCCAATTTCTACTTGGAGTTAGCTGTGATGACTTCATTGATATAACAGCTTGACTTGTCTCTCCCTTCCCACCAATTATTAATACAAAATAATTTGCTGTCTCTTCAATGTAATTACCTGAATTATCACTGGTGTAGTATTTATTATCGTCTTGCCCACGAACTGTATTGTTCATGACATCTTTGGATTGATGCACGGCCACAGGACCTTTGGCACCACTTCCAACAGGAGCCCATTCAACATAAGTTTTGTGGTAGACACAAGGAACCACTTTAACTCCTTGATCTGAAGGCCACCAATCGCCAGTAACAGAATTAAATATATGACCACTTCTCAATGATTCATCATTCTCTATTTCTGGAGACATAGCTTGTAGTAGTTTTAATCGAGGAAGCTGCAGATCATCTGCACTCATATCCTCAAAACCAGTTTGTACATTTTCAAACTGACTCATAATTGCAACGGCTGAATTGCCATTGTTTTTTTTCACAACTGTTTTATTCATAATTTATACCTCATTGTTTAAAGTTACGATTGTTTGATACTGACTTTATTAAGCCTAAAGGCACCAAACAATTTATCATCAAAGTCTACTCCATCTCTGGATTTTGCATTCAAGTACGACCTAAGTGTACTTGGATGTATTGATGAATTCTCATTCGGAACAAGTCCCGAATCTTCTGCTAGTTTTCTGAATTCCTGAGCAACTTTATCTTCGCCCTTTTTGAAATCCACACTTACTATGTTCTTTATTATATCACCGTCTCCTTGATCTCGCACCCATTTAAATGCAGCTATTTTATTCTCTTCTTTAATACTGCAATAGAGTTGCTCTTTTGTAGTGACTTTAGATCCATCAGTTAATTTTAATTCTGATACACCTTTTGATTGTAAAAGATCAGTAATACTATCTGCTAAGACCTGCTCTTCTTCTTTTAATTTTTTGACCATAGTCTCAGCTGTCATGATCTTATCTTGTATAGCTTTTATTCTTTCTAACTCTGCGCCTAGCTGACCTAGTGCTTCATCATCAATTTCATTAAAAGCTTTGGTAGATTCTTCTTCAAATAAATTTGTAATTTTATTCATATCTATTCTCCCACATTATCTTTTATTATTTACTTGCATTAAATCTTATAGTCAAGTATAAAAAAAATTAATTATGGGAGAGTATAAATTTAAGACAAAACCTTACGATCATCAGCTAAAAGCTTTAGAAAAATCTTGGGATAAAGAATACTACGGTCTCTTTATGGAGATGGGTACAGGTAAATCTAAGGTTTTAATAGATGAAATTGCTAGTCTTTATATGCGAGGTAAGATTTTTGCTGCATTAATTGTTGCACCTAAGGGTGTGTATAGAAACTGGGAAAAGGGAGAAATTCCTACCCATATGCCCGATAATATATCTCTTCATGTAGCTGCATGGAAAGCTCCAAGTGAAATGACGATCCAAGATAAAAAAGATTTAAAAGAAATATTAATACCTAATGGTAGACTTCGTATACTTTTAATGAATGTTGAAGCCTTTAGTGGAACTAAAGGGAGTAAGTTTGCCGCACAGTTTTTACACAAAAGTGACACACTTATGTCTGTTGATGAAAGCACTACGATTAAAACACCAAGTGCTGCTAGAACAAAAAATATTTTAAAGATTGGTAAGTTAGCTAAGTACCGTAGGATTATGACAGGATCTCCTGTTACTAAGAATCCTTTAGATGTGTACTCCCAATTAGAATTTTTAAGTGATAAGATATTGCGCCAGAATTACTGGGCATTCAGATCCAGGTATGCGATTATGCGTAATGTGAACTTTGGTCCACGCTCCACGCAACTGGTTGTTGGATTCCAAAGAATCCCGGAACTCAATACTATTGTAGAGCAGCATTCATACCGAGTACTAAAAGAAGATTGTTTAGACCTTCCGGATAAAGTTTATGAAAAAAGATTTGTTAGTCTCACTCCAGAACAAGTGAAAGCTTATGAAGAGATGAGACGATTTAATATGACGGAACTAGAAGGAGAAGTCATGACAAGTTTATCAAGCCTCACGGCTCTTATTAGGTTACATCAGATAAGCTGTGGTCACATTGCTCTTGATAGTGGAGAAACAAAAGCCTTAAAAAGCAATAGGATGAATGAACTTCTTAATGTTCTTGATGAAGTTGAGGGTAAAGTTATTATCTGGGCTAGTTATAGATTTGATCTTAAACATATAGAAGAAACATTAAAAAATAAATTTGGAGAAGAGAGTACAGCTTCTTATTTTGGGGATACAAAAGATAAGGATCGACAAAATATTGTTGAACGATTCCAAGA
>VTLG01003762.1_pt1 | contig 13916 bp, 18 predicted proteins | sample 4694571 | NCBI WGS metagenome assembly VTLG01 (sample SAMN12604809, study PRJNA352737) | marine metagenome | biome: ENVO:00000447; feature: ENVO:00000209|ENVO:00000569|ENVO:01000036; material: ENVO:00002151; isolation source: viral sequences binned using virsorter ...
TAAAGACTTACTCATTAGCAAGTGGAACAGATGATTATGTTGCTACTAACGCTGAAATCGCTACTGCATATGAAAAATTTAATGACGCTGAAAATGTTGATTTAAGTTTACTATTATGTGGACCTTCTCAAACAGGTGCTGACGCAACTGGAGACACAAAAGCAACTGCCGTTATGGATATCGCAAACGACAGAAAAGATTGTGTTGCCTTTATATCACCTGCAAGAGCAGATGTGGTTGGCGTTGCAAATGCAGTCACACAAACTCAAAATGTAGTAGGATTTGCTGATGGTTTACCATCAACAAGTTATGCTGTAATTGATAGTGGTTACAAATATATGTACGACAAATACAATGATGTTTACAGATTTGTACCATTAAATGGTGACACTGCTGGTCTATGTGCTAGAACTGATAGTATTGCAGACGCATGGTTTTCACCAGGCGGATTCAATAGAGGTCAAGTTAGAGGTGCAGTTAAATTAGCTTTCAATCCAAACCAAACTCAAAGAGATGAACTATACAAAGCAAGAGTAAATCCTGTTGTATCATTTCCTGGACAAGGTACGGTATTGTTTGGAGATAAAACTGCTTCATCTAAACCTAGTGCTTTTGACAGAATAAATGTTAGAAGACTGTTTATCGTATTAGAGAAGGCAATATCTACTGCTGCTAAATTCCAATTGTTTGAATTCAATGATGAATTTACAAGAGCGCAATTTAGAAATCTAGTAGAACCTTTTTTAAGAGATGTACAAGGTAGAAGAGGTCTTACTGACTTTTCAGTAGTATGTGACGACACTAACAACACAGGCGATGTTATAGATAGAAACGAATTTAGAGCAGACATTTTTGTTAAACCTAATCGTTCTATCAATTTCATTCAACTTAACTTTGTGGCTACAAGATCAGGCGTTGCCTTTTCTGAAGTCGCAGGATCTTAATAGGGAGGAGATAAAATAAAATGCCAAATATTAATGAATTCAAATCTCGTTTAAGAGGCGGCGGAGCTCGTGCTAATCAGTTTAAGGTAACTTTACCTTTTCCTGGATATGCTGCTGTAGGTGGTGAAACATCTGATCTTGCTTTCTTATGTAAAGCAACTGGTATACCTGGTCAAACACTAGGTAACATTGCTGTTGACTTTAGAGGCAGAAAACTTAATATCGCTGGTGACAGAACTTTTGAAAACTGGACTATCACGGTATTAAACGATACTGACTTTAAATTATACAGAGCGTTTGAAAGATGGATGAATGGTATCAACAATATGACTGACAACGAAGGTATCGCAAATCCTGCTGATTATCAAGTTGATGGTTTTGTTGACCAGTTAGATAGAAATGGTAACACATTAAAATCTTACACTTATAGAGGACTGTTTCCGATCGCTTTAGATAGTATTGCTTTGAATTACGGAACTAATGACGCTGTAGAAGAATTTGGTGTCACTTTCTCAATTCAATACTTTGAAACAGATACGACTACTTAATAAAATAAAAGTTAAAAGGAAAATTATAATATGGTTAAACTACTTGGTTTCCAAATAACAAGAGCCGAAGATGATCTGGAGAAGCCAGCAAGTGCTAAACAAGCATTTACTATACCTTCTCCAGATGACGGTACAACAACTATATCTGCTGGTGGTTATTTTGGTCAGTATCTGGATATGGAGGTCACTGCCAAAAATGACTTTGAATTAATCAAAAGATATAGAGAAGTTGCTCAACATCCTGAATGTGATATGGCTGTTGAAGATATCATCAATGAGGTTATTATTTCTAATGAGAGGGACGCTGCTGTTTCTGTATCTTTAGATAAACTTGCTATTTCGGAAAATATTAAAACAAAAATTAGAGCAGAGTTTGATGAGGTATTGCGCCTTATGAACTTTGAAGAAAAAGGTCACGATATATTTAAAAGATGGTATGTTGATGGAAGAATTTACTTCCATAAAGTAATTGACCCAACTAGTCCTAGAAAAGGGATTACAGAATTAAGATATATTGATCCACGAAAAATGAAAAAAGTTCGTGAGATTACTAAAAAAAGAGACCTTAAAGGTAAAGGAATTGAAGTTGTAGAACAAACAGCAGAATGGTTTGTGTACAATGAAAAAGGAATGTCTTCTGGTACATCTAATACAGGTGTTAAGATTGCTTCTGATTCAATTACTTTTGTTACCTCTGGCGTTGTTGACCAAACCAGAAATATGGTTATGAGTCACTTACATAAAGCAATTAAGCCAGTTAATCAATTAAGAATGATTGAGGACGCTGTTGTTATATACAGAATTGTAAGAGCGCCTGAGAGAAGAATATTTTATGTTGATGTAGGTAATTTGCCTAAAGCAAAAGCAGAATCTTATTTGCGTGATGTAATGTCAAGATACAGAAACAAACTTGTATATGACGCTTCAACTGGTGAGATTAGGGATGACAGAAAACATATGTCAATGCTTGAAGACTTTTGGTTACCTCGTAGAGAAGGTGCAAAAGGAACTGAAGTATCTACACTTGCAGGTGGACAAAACCTTGGTGAGATTACCGATGTTCAATACTTTCAAAAGAAATTATATAAGTCTTTGAATGTGCCAATTTCAAGAATGGAATCTGAAGCAGGTTTTAATCTTGGTAAGGCTGCTGAAATTACAAGGGATGAATTAAAGTTTACTAAATTTGTTCAAAGATTAAGAAAAAGATTTACACAGGTCTTTAGTGATATACTTAAAACACAATTAGTTTTAAAAGGTATTGTCACAATTGAAGATTGGGTAAAAATAAGACCTCATATTCAATATGACTACTTAAAAGATGGATACTTTGCTGAGTTAAAAGAATCAGAAATTTTAAGAGAAAGATTAAGTCTTGCTCAAGAGGTTAGTCAATATGTTGGAAAATACTATTCTGTTGAATATGTAAGAAAAAATGTGTTAAGACAAAGTGACGAAGATATAATTGAAATTGACAATCAAATTGCGAAAGAGATAAAACAAGGTATTATCGCTGCTCCTGAAGGACAAGATATGCAAGGAGATGACGAAAATACTGATATAAATATAGGAGATGAATAATTATGCCAAATGATAATGTAAAAAATATGATAAACTCACTAGCAGGTGGGGATAATGTAAAGGCTCAAGACGCATTTAAAAATGCCTTGTCTGATAAGATTGGACAAGCACTTGATGATAAAAGACAAACAGTTGCTACAGACTGGTTAAATGCTGGTACTGAATTACAAGCAACTAAAGACGCTGCTGGATTAGATAATGCTAGTGGTGTGGTTACACCAGGACAAGAAGTTGCTACAGAACCAACATCTGATCCTGTTGAAATAGATCAAGGTGGAGAACAAAATGCAGAACCTGTCGTTCCAGAAGTTTAAAAAACATCTGGTAGAAGCAAAGGACGATAGTCCTAAAGAAACTGCTGAGTTTAAAAAGTTATCGCCAGCTGAAAAGATGGCAGTAAAAGATATCTACACTATGTTGGGTAAAACAAAAGGTGATATTATTAGTAAAATTGATAGTATTATAAAACAAGTAGCGAAAAAAAGAAATATTAAAGTGTCAAGAATAGAAGACTATATTGACAACGAAATTTTAAGTTAGGGAATAAAAAATGGCAATTGCAACAAGAACACTCAAAGATACAACTATCGCAACAGGTAGTGGTGCTGCTGGTGGTAAGGTTACTGTTCTAGTAAACATGAACGATAACACTACTGCTAATTCTAATGTATTAGACGCAAGTGGTTTAACAGGTCATGCTAACGGTGCAAAACTAGACATTACTAGAATATGGTGGGGTTTAGTACAAGGTACTGCTGATGATAATACAGGTTATGTACAATTACAATTTAAAGGTGCTTCATCTGATACAACAGCGATAAATCTTGCAGGCACAGGTCACTATGACGGTACCGCTGGTAAGATAGAAAACAATGCTACTAATACCACAGCGACTTCAGGAGATTTAGAGTTAAGTGCTTTTGGTACTTCTGGATATGTGTTAATAGAATTAAGAAAAGACGAATCGTTTACAGCGTAATTTATTATGACAATAACTAATACCAAAGTAGTGGATACTACTGAAAAATATATTGTTCAGTCAAAAGGTATTGGTGGTGAAGAAGATCAAATAATGGTTGACGCTGAAGAAATTGAAAGTGGTAATAACGAAAGTAAAGTAAGTTTAATAGAGTGTTATTATCAAATAAAAGGAACTGGTACCTTGACGATTAGTAGTACTAGTGAAGAAAACGATTTGACTTTAACTGGTCTAGGTAAATATGGATTAAGACCTGACCAATTAAAGTTTGGTGATGATAAACAAATATTATTATCAACTGACTCAAATGTGACGAGTTATTTGTTAATAACTGAATTTAGGAGAAACAATTAATGGCTGATGTGGTAACAAGTCAAACTTTGGTAGATACTTCAGGAACTAAAACAGTAATGAAGTTTACTAATATGTGTGATGGATCAGGTGAAACACTAGTAACAAAAATGGATGCTAGTGCTTTGACTTTTATGACTGAAGACGCTGAAAGAACGATTGCAAAAATATGGTGGTCAATTAATACCACTAATGGTAAATCAGGCGTTGAATTATTATGGGCAGGTAGCGGAACAAGTGCTGCTAATGCAACAATAGGTTTCTTCTCTGGTAGAGGATACCACGATTATTATACAGCAGGTAATAGTATTCCTAATAATGCTACACTAACAGCGAATACAAGTCCTGCAGGTGATGTGTTAATCTCAACAAAAGGTTTTGTTGCAGGTGACAACTATACTATTATTATTGAAGTAAGATAATGCCTAACAATACTAAAGCGATACTTGAAAGAATTGTAGGTACTAAAGGCAAAGGTGAATTAGCAGACAAGTTTAAATTAGCATTTGCTGAAAAGTTTAAAGTTAAACAAGAAGAAGTTAAAAAAGGAATTGTAGATAAAGTTTACAATAAAGAGAAGGTGGAGAGATAAATGAAGTTAATAACAGAAACAATTGAAAATATTGAAGTCTTAAAGGAAGAGAGAAACGGCAAAAAAGATTACAAAATTAGAGGTGTCTTTATGCAGGCTGATATTAAAAACCGTAACGGTCGTATCTATCCAGTCGGAACTCTTGCTAAAGAAGTTAAAAGATATAACGAACAATTTATAAACAAGAAACGAGCTTTCGGTGAACTAGGACATCCAGACGGACCAACAGTAAACCTAGAAAGAGTTTCACACATGATTACTAGTCTAAAACCTGAAGGTAAAAACTTCATAGGTGAGGCGAAAATTATGGATACTCCTTACGGTAAAATCGTTAAAAATTTAATTGACGAAGGTGCTCAATTAGGTGTATCATCAAGAGGTATGGGTTCTCTACAATCAGGATCGCAAGGTAATGTTGTAGGTAAGGACTTCTATCTTGCTACTGCTGCTGATATAGTTGCAGATCCATCTGCTCCAGACGCTTTCGTAGAAGGTATTATGGAAGGTAAAGAGTGGGTATGGGACAACGGAGTACTGAAAAGTATGGAAGTTGAGAAGTACAAAGAAGAAATAGAGAAGACTAGACGTGCCGAATTGGCTGAGAAAAAAGCGTCTATTTTTAAACACTTTTTGACTAAAATCTAAACAGACGCATTAGTCAATATTTGCGTAGGTTTTAAGATGGCAAAAAGTATAAATAATATTAACAATAAATTAATTAATTAATTAAATTATCAAGGAGAGACCGAATGTCTGACACAGAAAAAAAAGTAGAAAGCGTAGAAGAGCAAAAGAATCCTGCAAATAGGGATGCTGCTCCTGCTGAGGCTCCTACTCTTAAAAATGACGCAGAAGATTTGGGCGCTCCAGTTGTAAAACCAACTGACAGTAACCCAGACGCTACGAAAAAGATTAAGAAAGTATCAGATCAGGTCAACAAAGACGCTAACGATGGTTCTTTACCAAAAGATCAAAAACCTTCTACAAAAACAGAAGCTGTTGAAAAAGTAAAAGAAGGCGAAATGCCTAAAGCTGCTTTAGACGCTTTGAAAAAGTCGCAAGACAAAAAAGAAGAAAATGATGAAGATAAAAAAGAAGTTAAAAAAGAATCAGCGGAAGTAGAAATTGACCTATCCGATGATGTTAAAGCATTAGTTTCATCTGACGCTGATTTATCAGAAGAATTTAAAGATAAAGCAGCTACAATTTTTGAAACTGCTGTTAAGACAAGAATTAAGGAACAAACAAAAATCCTTGAGGCACAATACGAAGAAAAACTTTCATCTGAAAAAGAAACAATAAAAGAAGCTATGACTGAAAAAGTTGATTCATACCTAAACTATGTTGTTGAAGAATGGATGAAAGAAAATGAATTAGCGGTTGAAAGAGGAATTAGAACTGAAATCGCTGAAGACTTCATAACTGGTCTTAAAGATTTATTCAAAGAACATTACATTGATGTTCCTGAAGAAAAATATAATGTGCTAGATGACTTAACAAATCAGAACAAAACTCTTGAAGATAAACTTAACGAACAAATTGAAAAAAATGTTGAGTTAAGCAAACAAGTTTCTGACGCTGATAGAAGCTCAATCGTTGCTGAAATTTCAGACGATTTAGCAGATACAGAAAAAGAAAAGTTTACTTCAATGGCTGAAAATGTTGAGTATGATAGTGCCGAGAAATTTAGAGAGAAGTTAGAAACTATTAAAGAATCTTACTTCCCTAAAAAGAAAATAGTAGAAAGCTCATCTAAAGATGATGTTGATACTGTTGCGGCTAACGCTCCAATTGAGGGCGACAACAATGCTATGGCTGCATACACAGCCGCTATTACTAAAAACATTAAATCTGTAAAGATTTAATAAATCTTAAATAAGGAGAGATAAAAAAATGTATCTTACTGAAAACTTACAAGAAAAATGGCAGCCAGTATTGGAGCATCCAGATTTACCAAAAATCGAAGACGCTTACAAAAGAGCTGTAACAACTGTAATTCTTGAAAACCAAGAAAAAGCAGTTAGAGAAGACAGATCATTTATGACAGAAGCTGCGCCTACAAACGCAACTAGCTCATCTGTTGATAACTGGGATCCTGTTTTAATATCATTAGTTAGAAGAGCAATGCCAAATCTTATCGCTTACGATATCTGTGGTGTTCAACCGATGACTGGTCCAACTGGACTAATCTTCGCTATGAAATCAAGATATGGTTCACAAGCGGGTGCTGAGGCATTATTTGACGAAGCTGATTCAGACTTTGCTGCTGAAGACGCTGCTTCAGATACTGGTTCGCCAGACTCACATTCAGGCACAAACCCTGCAACTCTTAACGATTCACCATCTGCTGGAACTTACACAACTGGTTCTGGAATGTCAACTGCACAAGCAGAAACATTAGGTGATGGAACTGACGAGTTTGCTGAAATGGCTTTCTCAATAGATAAAGTCACGGTGACTGCTAAATCAAGAGCTCTTAAAGCTGAATACACTATGGAACTTGCTCAAGACTTAAAAGCAATCCATGGTCTAGACGCTGAAACAGAACTTGCTAACATCCTATCTTCTGAAATCCTTGCGGAGATCAATAGAGAAGTTGTTAGAACAATATACACTACTGCAAAAGCTGGTGCTCAAGTTAATACTACAACGGCTGGTATTTTTGATCTTGACACAGACTCTAATGGTAGATGGTCAGTTGAGAAATTCAAAGGACTATTATTCCAACTAGAGCGTGACGCTAATGCGATAGGTCAACAAACGAGAAGAGGAAAAGGTAACCTAATTATCTGTTCTGCTGATGTTGCTTCTGCACTTCAAATGTCAGGTGTATTAGATTACGCTCCTGCTCTTGCGACAAACCTAAATGTAGATGACACTGGTAATACTTTCGCTGGTGTACTTAACGGTAAATTCAAAGTATATGTTGATCCATATTCTGCGAATGTATCTGCAAGTCAATTCTATTGTGTAGGTTACAAAGGAACTTCACCTTACGACTCTGGTATTTTCTATTGCCCTTATGTACCATTACAAATGGTAAGAGCAGTTGGTCAAGATAGTTTCCAACCAAAAATCGGTTTCAAAACTAGATATGGTATGGTTGCTAATCCTTTCGCAACATCTAACGGTGCTGGTGCAATTGACTTAACGTCTCCTGCAGCTGGTGACCAAAACGTATATTACAGACGTGTTAAAGTAACAAACATTATGTAATATTGGTTGACTACCGATTACGAAAAAAGGGGGATTTATTCCCCCTTTTTTTTAGCCTAAAATTGATTATAAATAGTAGTATGACAACAACAAATATAATTAATAGAGAACCTACTAAACTAGACTATGCAAGTCCAATACAGTTTAGATTTAAAATTACTAAACTTCCTAAAGTAGAATTCTTTATACAGACAGCAAACATACCTGGTATAAATTTAGGTACAGCAACTGTGCCAACACCTTTGTATGACTATCCTGTACCTGGTGATACTTTAACTTATCAGTCACTAGATATTTCATTTTTATGTGATGAAAATTTATCTAACTATAAAGAATTACACGACTGGTTAAGTGGTTTAGGATTTGCTAAAAATCATACCGAGTTTGCAGATTTACAAGGAACAAGTGCTGACAGATTTCCTGGTACAACAGCAAGTACGGCTGCAACAGGCACATCTATTAAACAACCACTTGCTGAAGGTGGTATATATTCAGACGCTACACTAACAGTTTTAAATAGTAAGAACATTGCTAAAACAGAAATAAGATTTAAAAATGTTTATCCTACTACTTTAGGATCATTATCTTATGATATTAAGGCAAGCGATGTTGATTACTTGCAAGTAGCAGCAAGTTTTAATTATTTAAATTATGATATAGTACAACTATCTACTACATAAAAAATATAGGATGATTATTGATGGAAACTTTAAGATGGATAGACACGGCCGTGTGCCTGGGTAATGGGCAATCAAGACAAGGTCTAGACCTCAACAAATTAAAAAAATACTCAACAGTAATAGGTTGCAACGCAATTTATAGAGATTTTTCACCAGATATATTAGTCGCTTTGGATTCAAGGATGAGTCATGAGGTGTATAGATCAGGATATGCACAAAAGGAGATATGTTACCTAGGTTATTGGACTCCCGTGCCACATATAGTTGCTGATTTTATGTTGGCAGATAAGTGGTATGGTGATGGTAAGATTGATAATGAGCCTAGAGGTTGTGAGGAAGTTGTATATCACGGCGCTGATGGTGTGTTTACTTTAACTAAAGGTAAAAATCTTGGCATAACTTATGTGACAGGTGTAAAACCTGGTGATAAGGTTACCAATATTGATCCTAAAGTAGAAAACTTTGCCTATGCAACAGGTAGTAGATCAGTTTATCTTGCTTGTGAATTAAATGCTAAAGAAGTATATCTTGTAGGTCATGATTTATATTCTGATAATAACAAAGTAAATAACATATATGCTGGGTCAAAAAGTTATGCCGAAAAAGACGCATTGGCAGCAAGACCTGATAATCCAGATGAAACATATAATTGGATACTACAACACAAAAATACATTTGATAAATTTAAAGATGTACAATTCTATAAAGTAAACAAAGGGGAAGCAAAAACCGCTAGCCGCATATCTGAATGGCGCTCTTGTAAAAACCTAAAATACATTTCCATAGAAGAAATGGAACAACGGCTTTACAATTAACCAAAAAGGTGATATAATAACATTATGACATTAGAAGAATTACAACAATCCGTAAATAAAGATTTTAAACTAGATGATACCGAACTAGATAGAGAGTCGGTAAACATACCATTATTACATAACAAATATCTAATACACTTTAATAAGTTTAATTTACTATTAAAGAAAGCAGATCAAGAACATAAAACACTTACAAGAGAAAAGTGGGAATACTATACAGGTAAAGCAGACCCTAGTGTATATCAAGCAAAACCTTTTGATATAAAAGTATTAAAAGCTGATGTTCATATCTATATGGATTCTGATCCTGAATTACAAAAGGCAGATCAAAAAGTTGCTTACTTAAATCAAATAGTAAAATACCTTGAACAAGTATTAAGAGGTGTAAACAATAGAACATTTTTAATTAAGAATGCTATTGAATGGAAAAAGTTTACTAGTGGTGCAATATAATGGATCATCAAAAAGTATTTTCAACAAACATCTTTATAAAAGATAATTATTTAACACCTCAAAGATTACCTGCTATGCAGGAAGAGATTCATAAATTATATGCACATAGAAAGCATAACGATAATTGGCAGACAGGACCTAAATTACATTTAGAAGAACCATTTAAATGGTTTGCAACAACCGTAGGTACAACTGCCTTTGATATAATTGACAAATTAAACTACAATGTAGAACAAATAGAAATAACTGGTATGTGGGGTAATGTATTAAACCCTGGTGAAACACACCCACCACATACACACTCTAATAATTTTTTAAGTGGAGTATTTTATTTAGAGTCCGATGCTGAAACTGGTATTATTTTTTCAGACCCAAGACCAGCAGCAGATGTACTAGTGCCAAGAAAGAAAACAAAGACTAACGAAAATTCAAACTTACTATCCTATATTTCAAAACAAAACAGACTAATAATATTTCCTTCGTGGTTAGTTCATTGGGTCCCAATAAACAAGTCTAAAAGAGATCGTATAAGTATTTCTTTTAATGTACAAATAAAAGGACAAGTAGGTGAACATCACGAATTCCAATCCGCAGAATACTAATCTCTTAATCATAGAAAAGAAAAACGAAGTTTACATTACAATAGAATGTGAATCAGATGTACAAAGAGAGATATCGGAGTTTTTTACTTTCTATGTACCAGGCTATAAGTTTATGCCTGCATTCCGAAATCGTATGTGGGACGGTAAAATTAGATTGTTCTCACAAAAAACAAAAGAGATATACTTTGGTCTATATCCATATGTAAAAGCATTTGCCGAAGAAAGAGGATATACCATAGTAGCAGGTAAAGATGTAGAAGTAGATAATAAGGTAAACAAAGATACTGTAAAACATTTTTGTAATAGTTTAGGTCAAAAATTTGAGGCAAGAGATTATCAAATAGACGCTGTATATAATAATTTAAGATTTAATAGATCACTACTATTAAGTCCTACGGCTTCTGGTAAATCGTTTATAATATATGCATTGATAAGATATTACACACATCTTTTAAAAGATAAAAAGTGTTTACTAATAGTTCCTACAACATCACTAGTAGAACAAATGTATACCGATTTTGAATCGTATGGTTGGAATGTAAAGAAAAATTGTCATAGATTATATAGTGGATATTCAAATCAGACAGATAAAAAAGTATTAATATCTACATGGCAAAGTTTATACAAATTACCGAAATTATATTTTGAACAATTTGGTGCTGTATTTGGTGATGAGGCACACTTATTTAAATCAAAATCATTAACAGAAATTATGACCAAACTTATTGATTGTAAATATCGTATTGGTCTTACAGGTACATTAGATGGTGCTCATACACATAAACTAGTATTAGAAGGTTTATTTGGTGCCGTAAACAAAGTCACATCTACTAAAAAGCTAATTGATAAAAAACAATTAAGTAACCTGGCGGTCAGATGCTTGATTCTTAAACATAGTGAAGCCAATGCTAAAATGGTAGCAAATGGTAAGTATCAAGATGAAATAGATCATTTAGTTTCTAGTAAACCAAGAAACAACTTTATTAAAAATTTGGCACTTAAAATAAAAGGAAATACTTTAATATTATTTCAGTTAGTAGAAAAACACGGAAAGGGATTATATGAACTTATTGAAAATAAATCGGGAAAAGATAGAGAAGTCTTTTTTGTCTATGGTGGAGTGGACGCAGAACAGCGTGAAAAGGTTAGAGAGATTACCGAAAAAAGCAACAACGCTATTATCGTTGCAAGTTATGGGACTTTCAGTACAGGCATTAATATACGGAACTTGCATAACATTATTTTTGCTAGTCCTAGTAAGTCTAGGATAAGAAACTTACAATCTATTGGTAGAGGATTAAGATTAGGCGACAATAAAGTTAATGCGACACTATACGACATAGCAGATGATTTACAATATAAGTCAAAAGAAAATTTTACCTTAAAGCACTTCCAAGAAAGAATAAATATATACACAGAGGAAGAATTTGATTACGAAATACATAATATTAACCTAAAGGACTAAATAGTTATATGGATAATAATACCGATTATCGTATGGTCAAATTAACTGATGGTACTACTATTATGGGTAGCATTACAGTTGATAAAGATTTCCTACGAATCACAAACGCATTAGAATTACACACGGTACAAAGAGAAACGGAATTTGGTATGAAGGACGATTCTACTTTAGCGCCTTGGTTACCCTTTACGGATGATAAAACATTTGTGATACCTAGAGATAAAATTTTAGTAATCACCCAAGCGGACAAACACATTTCACATTATTACGAAGTTATACTAGATAAACTAACTAAAGCAAAACAAAATGCCAAACCTGTTCTATCTGCTGAAGAAATGGAAAAGATTTACAAGTTAGCAGATCAAATGGACAAAATGCATAAAGATGAAGACATGAGGTGGCGTGAAGAAGATTTGATTGATTTATTTGGAAAGAAAACTATACATTAAAATATATGCTAGCTAGGTGGTCTCTCAAGCGACTACATAGTCAGTATAACATACAATCCCAAATCCGTCAAGCATTTCAAAAAAATAATTCAAAAGCTTTACATTTTATAGCAAAAATGTTATAATGAATATATAATCAAGAAAGAAAATTATGAGTGAAAAACTAAAAGCAAAACAGAAACCTCATTATGTAGATAATAAGAAGTTTCTTGTAGCAATGACCGAATGGCGTTTAAAGTACGACAAAGCAGAAAAGGCAAAAAGAAAACAGCCTGCTGTGACTAATTATATTGGTGAGTGTTTTTTAAAGATTGCTAATCACTTATCTTATAGACCGAATTTTATAAACTATACCTATCGTGATGATATGATATCAGATGGTATAGAAAACTGCTTACAGTATATGAGCAACTTCAATCCAAATAAAAGTAATAATCCATTTGCATATTTCACACAAATTATATATTATGCATTTATCAGAAGAATACAAAAAGAAAAGAAACAGCAAGATGTAAAGGCAAAATTAATTGCTAATTCAGGCGCTGAAATGATGATGGATTCTTTAGTGGGTGATGACGCTCAATACAAAAATCAGATGTTAGATTTCTTACAAAAAAATGTAAAAGAAAGCGATAAAAAAGAAATTAAAAAAAAGTAGTTATATAATTAGGTAGGTATGAAAATAGCGTTATTAAACGACACACACTTTGGTGTCCGTAATGATAGTATGATCTTTGATGATTTTATACATAAGTTTTATGATGAAATCTTTTTCCCATATTTAGAAAAACATAATATCAAAACACTAATACATTTAGGTGATGTAGTTGATAGAAGAAAATATATTAATTTTAGAGTAGCAGATAACTTTAGAAAAGGTTTCTTAAACAAACTATGGGATATGAAGATAGATACCCATATACTTATCGGTAATCACGATATCTATTTCAAAAACACAAACAAAGTAAACTCCTTACAACAATTATGTACAGCACCTGATGGTGTTAATGAACCTTGGATATATGAAGAGCCAAAGGTTGTTGACTTTGATGGTCTAAAGATATTAATGTTGCCGTGGATAAATCCTGAAAATCAACAACAATCCTTTGATATGTTAAACACAGCACAAGCAGATATCTGTATGGCACATTTAGATTTAAATGGTTTCTATATGCATGAAAATATAACACAAACTCATGGTTATGATAAAAGTATTGTAAAGAGATTTGAAAAAACATTTA
>VTLG01008288.1_pt1 | contig 13915 bp, 29 predicted proteins | sample 4694571 | NCBI WGS metagenome assembly VTLG01 (sample SAMN12604809, study PRJNA352737) | marine metagenome | biome: ENVO:00000447; feature: ENVO:00000209|ENVO:00000569|ENVO:01000036; material: ENVO:00002151; isolation source: viral sequences binned using virsorter ...
TTGTCCTCTATAAACTTACCAAGGAGTTTTGTAGCTGGACCAATTAGTGCTTGTAACATTACCAGAGCCTCACTCTTTTTTCATCTACCTTAACTAATTTACAAAAGCATGAGTATCTTTTTTGATCTTCACCAATGACAACATACTGTTCGTTAAGATGTTTTTTAAAATAGCCACATGTATTGACGTTTTCAAAATGCAGTACTCCAGCAGGAGCTCCTGATAAATAACACATCAATACGAAGGCTGGTTTCACTTAACACCTTTAAACTTAATACCTTGCCTTGACATTCTACCACCACGACTGACCATGCCTCCTGCTTCCATATCCGCACGATTATCTCTGGCTCGCATTTGTCCCATGAGTGCTCCGCCTCTTGCAAATTTTCTAACTTGATTATTAGTTGGTCTGACCATATTACTTCCAGCCATACCACCCATCATCTTCATGTCTTTTAACATGTCTATTTCCTCATCAGTCAAATTTCCAGTTTGAAAATTTTCTGCATCAATAATTTCTTTAAGCTCTTTAAACGCTTCACTTCCAGGATCTAAACCCTCTAATAAAGAATCTATCATCTTTTTTCTACTACTCATAAAAGCCTCCTATATCTTGTTTTTGAGTTTGTTCTAATGATCGGTCAACTAAACTTGCCAACCCTAGTGGTGTTAAGTCACGATTTACCATAGGGGCTAATGTTTGACCAGTTACAGTTGCTGTAGGCACAGTAACTAAATTACCAAATTCATCATACATTGTATCCTTTTCGATGTCAGCTCTACTTTTGTTAATATCTTTTAGTCCGCCTAATAATCCAGAAGTTTGCTGTCTTCTATTCATGTTCATCATAGCTCCAGCTAAAGCATTTATTACAGAAACGGTAGGGTTTCTAGTAAGAACGCTAAAAATACCTAATGGCGTATTTCTGCCTGGAACAATCATATCACCAATAGTTTTTCCAACTTTTTTACTAGTTGCCTTTTTCAAAAAATCAAATAAGTTAAATTGTGCTGTTGGAGCTACAGTAGACACTGGCGTTCTTCTTATGTTAGTGCCAGTATAGTAAATAGGTTGATCAGTACCAGTAAACGTCGGGTCAGATTGTGCTGAAGCTAAATCACTAAATCCAGGAGTTGTGCTAGTAATCCCTCCAGCTAAACCAATATCGCTCATCCTTTATTCCTTTGTTCTACAATAAATCTAGCATTTTGTGCTCTCATATTAGCTATATCTTCGGTTGTATCGATACGATCTTTTTGTATTAAAGTGTTGGCTTGTAGTTTTTCTTTGTTAAGTTTTAATTGTTCAGCATCATTCATAGCCTCTTGCATTTGTGCTTGTTCTTTTAGTTGTAACTCTTTTGCTTTTAAGTCAACTAATGGGTCACGTTGTCCGCCACCTAATACTTGTGCTTCTTGTTCAAAATACTGTGCTGTAAGTTCTGCTTCTATTTGTGCTAATCTATTTTGCACCATGTTTGGATCCATACCTTGTTGTACTTCCATTTGTGCTTGCATGTTAGCTTTCATACCGATATGTTCAAATATATGTTGTTGTAATATGTTTAACATGGCAGGATTAGAACGAACAATCTGGCTTGACATATAACTTAAATGAGTTGATATATGGGCATCATGATCTTGGTCAGGGAATGCTTTTAGTTGCATTTGTCCACCCAACGCTGACATTACTTTTCCATTCTCAATAACTGCACTCATGGGTTGTGGTTGTGGAGGGGGTGGTAATATTTGCTCAACATTGTCAACCCCTAAACTATTATACACTCTTCTATAGGCTTCGTATAAATTGTGCATCTCTGGTTTACTACTTGCTAATTTTAATTGTTCTTGAGCTAAACTAATACGTTGAGACATACTAAATATGTTAGGATTGGCAACTGGTATGATATCAATACGCTCACTAAAATCGTTAGCTTTGTCACCTTCTTCAGTGTAAGGGTAAGAACCACCCTCTTGTGAGATTAAATCTGATATTAATTTAAATTCTTGTTTCATACTATTGTACAGACGTTTATGCACTGCACTTATAATACGACTACCTCTTTCTAATAAAGCTATTGTTGTACCAACTGGCATCTCTTGATTATTTAAATTACCAGTTCCCATATCTGTCGTGCCGACAAACTTTTGAGCCGCCTGAACTACAAAGCCGAGTAGCTGAAATAGTGTGCCACTCGGTTCTTGGTAGGGGAGGTTAAAGAATGAGTTTTTTAATTGATCGCCAACAACATCAACATCACGCCATTCTCCAGGACGTAACGGTTCATCGTCATTTTTTATTCGTAATCCCCTAGCTTTGAAACCAGATGGCATATTAGCTAGTGTACCTGAGTCAATTAATTGTCTTAAATTAGCTGTCGCCGCTCTTGATAGGTTTCCTAACAAATGTATCAAGCCATTCCCGTAAAAACCTAGTCCAGGAGTAAAAATATAATGTACGAAATACTGTTTTTTGTTTTTAAAAGCGTCATTTTCGTCATAATTTCTGTAAATTGACAAAACTTCGCCATTATCAGCGTTTACTGTGACAATATATGGTAGTTTAATACCAGTTTCTTCGCCTTTTTCATCTGTATCAGCAAATTTTTCTAAATCTAGGTAACAGTGGCACTCAAAAAGTTGTATTTCTTCATAATCTCCTTGTGCATACACCCCAGTTATTGATTCTTTTGTCTCATCGACGTCATCTCGGTCGGGTTTACTTGATTGTATCTCAATATCTCTGTAAAATTTATTTACTTGTAGCTTACGAAACTCATTTTCTGACATATTTATGATCTGTGTAACCCTATCTGCTGAGTCAAGATCACTAGCATTGTAAGGAACGAGCATATCTTTAGCTTCTACAAACTTACTAACTTGCCTACCAAACTGTGGATCGACGTAAACTTTTTTAAATGCACTACCACCTAGTCCCAAGTAATATAACATCTGATCAAACTCGGTTTCATACTCTTTCATGGTGTGCATAATTGTGTAATTCATATAATCTTGTACACGTTCTGCTTGTTTTTCTAAATCTGGTGTTGTTGTCCCCATCACTTGTGTGCGTACTGGACCTTTCGCTGGAAGTAATTCTTTGTAGGCTTGACTTTGGAACTGTGTAACAGCTTCGTTTAACATGGGATGGACTACACCAGTAGCTCCATCAAACGGTTCTGTACGACTTTCATATTTTAAACCCAGTAAATTTAAACCTTGACTGTATGTATCTAACCATTCTTGCCTAGCGTTTTTATCTTCGTCTACTTTTTCTAGTACATAAGCACTCACACCAGCTAACTCATCATCATCTAATTGTTCTGCAAGGTTTGCCATAAACCCAGTATCTTGTACTTCTTGTTCTGGAGAGCCAAGTTCCACGGACCCATCTTCAAGTTCCGTAATCTCCATTAAGTTTGGATCACCTTCTTGTTCTTCCATTACAAAATCAACTGGCTCATCATCAAAAATTGGATTGCCAACTAATGTAAGTTCTTTATCAATATTATTATAAGGGTTTTTTGGTTCAGCCATGCTCTTCTCCTGAGACAACATAAAACTTGTCTCTCATTAATTGTGCCACAAATTCTCTTGTTTGGCTAGAACTTGGTGGAATGTAGGTTGGGTCTTCTTCTTGCCACATACCATACAGTAAATACATATCATCAAATAATTCTTTAGGTTTAGTATCAACCGTAATATACATTACTTCTTCCTGGACCATCATACTCATATACCTCATCTTCTGGGTGTGTTATAAAGCCACCCTCTCTAAATCTTCGTAGAGCTTGTGTAACTGTATCTACAAAGTCATCGTGTTCTCCTGCTGGAAACTTTGCACATTCTTCAATAACTTCTTCAGCCCAACGAGTATCTGGTGACCATACTAACCCAGATTCAAGTAATGGTGCAACTGAATTTACACGACTGAATTTATCGTTACCTCTACTTGGACTATAATTTTGTATAGGAATGCCCATCTGCCGTAGTTCGTGGGTCAATGGCATACCTGATGCTTTCGCCTCAATCAAGACACATTCTGGTTCCCAATACTTATATTCTTCCATAGCTATTTTACGCAACTCAGGGAAGTCCCATCTGCCACGCCTAGCATCACAAAGAATAATATTAGGAGGTCCACCTTCCTCTGGGTAAAAAACACCCCACGTCGTAATGGCTGAAAAATCTGCTGTTTCTTTTTTACTAAATGCAGTATCATAACTTTGCATAACGTAGCTGAGTGGTGGTATATCTTTCTTAGTCCAAGTTTGCCACCACTCTCTCTTTAATATAGCACTTGTTTCACTCGTTGGGTTTTGTTGCCATTGAGCTTCCCACTTACCCACGGACAATGATGCCTTAACCTTTAACAGTTCTTCCACTTTCCAAAAGTTACCCCACATCGCTTTACCATCTGGCAATATAGCAGGGAACTCTATAACTTCCCACTGGTCAGCTAATATGTCTCGTGCTTGTTGTTTTATAAGTTTACCAGTTAAATCGATCTCACTCCAACGTGTCATAACGATAACGATCGCTCCTCCTGGTTGCAATCTTTGGCGAGGACCCGAGGTGTACCATTCATATGCAGATTCCAAAGCTGAAGGTGATAACGCATCTTGTTCTGAGTGAGGATCATCGATTATCATTAAATCTGCACCACGACCAGTTATTGCTCCACCTACTCCAGCCGCGAAGTATTCTCCTCCATCATTTGTTTCCCAACGTCCTGCCGCGAGACTGTCTGCACGCAACTTAACATCAGGAAAGACCAGAGAGTAATCGTTACTTGCCATAAGGTTTCTTACTTTACGACCAAACCTAACAGCTAACTCACCAGTGTGGGTGGCTTGTATAATCTTTAACTTTGGATTCTTGCCCATCAACCAACTCGGCAATAAGTAACTTGCAAACTCAGACTTTGTATGTCTTGGTGGCATATTTACAATCAAGCGTTTTATTTTGCCAGTTGCTAAATCATTAAATTTTTTTGCCATTATCTTATGGTGCTCGCCTTCTATAAACTCTTGCCATATCACACCGACATACTTCATAAAATCACTACGAGCTCGTTCAGCAGTACTTAACTGCTTTTGTTTTTCCATCAACTTTAAATAGTGGCGTAATTTTTCTTCAGGTATGTTTAAAGGGGCTTGTGTCATTTTTTACAAAAATTTTTCCATGGACCATGAACCTGATATTCAATATACACAAAAGGGGGGTCATGTACAAATAATTTTCTGATATGGTATGATTCGTGCGGAACTTGTATAACCTGACGGCTATACACTTATATATTCTCATAAGGGGTTAGTTAACATGTTAACTAATGCTAGGCATAAAAAAACCTTGTATGGTTGTAAAACCATACAAGGTAAAAAATATTATTTTATTGGTACAAGGCTAGCAAAATTTGTGCCGTATGTATGCTTGGCAATATAGCTAAAACTACCCATTAAAATAGCACACAAGGCATTTTGCCTGCAACCATTAGCACTGCCTGCATTAGCTAAAATACTGCTACCACTTAATTGGCTAATAGCTTGTATTTGGCTTAATGGTATTGCTTTAGCTTGTTTTGGTATAGTAACACCATTAATATATTTTAAGGTTGCCTTTGGGCATGTAACCTTTTTTGGTGCATTACTTAATGCGGTAATATTAGCACCATTTACACAAGCCCATAAAATAGCACCTGCTACACTGTTTTGTGTTTGTTGTGCTTTTAGCATAGGTTGCCATAATGTACCCTTTGCATTAACACCACCAAATAAAGTATTATTGGCTGTAAATGCGTTTTTATTTAGCTGTAAAGCCCATTTATGTATACCACCATTGGCATTAATAAATGCTACTAAATTAGCACATAATTGGTGGGCATTTTTTTGGCTTACTTGCCCAAGTAAGTTTTGGTTAAAATTAAACATTAGTTTTACCTTTTTAAAACATGGTAACTTAATTGCTACCAATACATACTACATTAAAGCAATTATTTTAAATGTAAAGCCCTATTAAAACTTTTTTTAATTAACATTGTTAACTATTAACATGTTAAGTAATACACTATATTTGTGTGTGTGCGTGTACGAGCGTGAGCGTGTGCGAGGCTACCCTGAATGAAACACACACCCACCATATCATCCATCCATCTTACCCCATCATAATTAGTGCAATACACAAAACTACTATCCAAATCAACATGTGGTTACTCCTTTTAAATAATTAACTATGGTTTTAGTATTAGGCATGATTTAAATAGAGCAATACAAAGATATTCGCGATTTGAATCAAATTGATTCTTTTGCCAGTGCCAAAAAGAAAGAGGGCTGATGCCCCCTTACTCTCTGGCAAGTTTGTCCATCCATCAATCGGTGATTTGTTTAATAACCTCTGGTGGAGCATCAATTGTGCAAGTGACAACCCCATCCCATGAAACAAAGTAAGAGCCCCCTGACTCAAACTTATCCCCAAAGTGATATTTAAATTTTGCTCTTGCTTGAGCCACCGTATCAAACTGGTGGTGACTTCCTTTGCCGTAGTCGTCAATAGCTTCAATATACATTTTAATCATGGGTGAAGCCCCCAATCGTCCATGTTGTCTGGGTGTTCCTCCAGAGCTTGATGAAACTGGTCCTCGTCAAAGTTTTTATTTCTTAGCTTGAGGTGGGCAATCACTGGCTCCAAATTATTTTGGTCCATGTTGTTTCGCCAAATAATATCGGCGAGATTTTTATAGTACTGTGATGTCATAGTTGACTCCTTTATTAATATTTAACTATGCTTATATAATAAGGGGTGATTTAAATAGAGCAACACTATAATTGTCAGTCGATTGAGGCGAGTGAATCAACCTGAATCAACTTGAGTCAAGTAGTATCATGTATATGTTATTGTATATATATAATTGAATCATAATGAATCGTCCATCCATCAATCCCTCCATCCATCAGATCCCGACAACATTTGAATAAATAAGACTTGCCATGCCTGACGATCCATGTTGATCGGTCGCTTCGCATCGTACAGATAGCGACGATCCATTACCCTCGGTCCAAGGTTTCTTCCGTCAATAATTAATACGCTCCCGGAGGAAGGATGATGAACCAAGTTATAAACCCGACCTCCATGCTGAGTTCGTAAGGTCTGCCATGCAATCTGGAGGGGTCTAAATGTTGGGTAACTCTTGTCATTTCTTGTTGTCAAAACCTTTAATTCAAACCATGCTTCATTCCCTTTATAACACCCAGTCAGGTCAGGTATCCCAGTCGCTGTATATGATTCCAACCTAGACCAATGACACAGTCCCTCAGTCTGTTTTTTAATTATGTTCCAAAATTTTGTTTCAGGTTTAATCATAACACTAGGTCAAAAAAACCCCCAGTCGTTAAACTGGGGGAAGGTAAATTATTTTTTTGGAATTACATATAACTCCACAAAGTTCTTACCCCAACTAGTAGACTTTGCAGACTGTCCACCGTTAAGAGCATCAATTAAAGCGTGGAACGAACGTGCCTTAATTGACTTATGAAACTGATCTACCATAGCAAGTGTAAGTGGATCTTTACCCTTTTGGCAATTGATTAACTGCCAGACCACCTTTGCACGTAAAGTAGATTTAACCGTACCATTTTCTTCGTAAAGGGTTTTTTTCTTTTCCCAAGGAAATGGTAATTCATCTTTAAGGTTAACACCCTCAACAAGACGTATACCAACATTGTTGATGTTACCCCCAGCATTTTGCTGAACAAAAGCAGTGATGTCAGCAACTGTAACACCCTCACGCTTTTGTATACGCTCAGCTGATAAAGCAGTAATACCAGTGAACACGATAGGCTTTTGGGAAGTTGCCTGAACTTTTTTAGCTACCTGAGCCATAATAAAATCTCCTTTCTGTGAGATTAAGTTAATGCTTTATTGCATAAGTATAGAGTACCAAATAACTTCCTCATTGTAAACCCCTAAATACTCATAACGATAAAACTTTTCGTCGTAAAAAAGGGGGCGATTTAACACCCCCAATGATGCAAGTTTATTGTATAATTGGACTGTACTTTGAATCGTCCAACCAATTAGTTTGGTCAGGTGTTGCAATTAACCATCTTAGGTTTTCATTATGGTGGTCATGCAAGTACCCAACCCCCTTACTGTCAAAGTAAAATAGCTGACAGTCTTGGTTTGTAATAGTCGGCATACCATCGTCGTCGTATGCGTCAACTTTTGGATGGTCGTAAACATTTTCATAAAAACGTAACCCCATAATAAGATTATGTATTTGATTTGGCGTAAGACCAGCCACGACCATAAACTGCTTTGTGTAGTTATGATGGTCTACATTTATTAACGTATTTTTGAACATAATTGTACTCCTTTGTTTGAACGTTAATTTACTTTATATATTATAGTAACACACAGATTATTGATTGGTGTTTTATGATATCATAATATCTTCAGTAGCTACACTCATAATAAACATCATTGCCGTCTTGCAGTTCTTTCAAAGCCCAATCACAAAATTGCAAATCATATTCCTTGTAACCCTCTGCACTTTCATCCTGATAATCCTGCCCATAAAAGAATCCATCCATCCTAGTAGGTAGCTCATCAATATCAACCATCCTTTGCAGTTGCACAATTAAATCTTCGGTCAACCTTATTGGCTGACCGTTGATACTATGTTGCATTTTCATATCGTTAATCCAATGATCTTCCATAAAGTATTGGAGCTTTGCGTGTTTCCTCCACTGATAAAAACCATCACCGTGTTTGCTAAAAGCATATTGATCTAAACCCATATTACCCTCCTATAAATATTTAGTTTTGATTTCTTGCATAGCACTATCTAACTCAGCAGACTCTTGACAAAACCAAGTATAAGTGATACGCTCATGATTCCAATTTTCATACATTATCCAAATAGCTTCAGCTTGGCAAAGTGGTGAACTAGGACTGCGTATTATAGTCCACTGGCTGATATCATCTGGTAACCAACACCAGACATTTTCTATTTGAATAATTTCATTGATACTCCAACTGTCATAATCGTACTTTGCTGGATTGTTACTATAATCAAGAAAAAACTTTTTTGTACGTTCAAACATGATTTACTCCTTTGATGTTTATGTTTAAATATACTTATATAATATAGTGTGATTTAAATTGAGGTAGTGTTATGATATCAAAGTTATTTAGCTGATGATTCTTTGTGATTCACTAATTGTGGAAACTCTTCTTGGATTCTTTTTATTTCGTGCATTACTTCATCACGACTCATTTGGTCAATCCGTCCCATCAATATTTCTTTTCTATCTATGTACAGTCCAGCCGCTTGACCTCTTGCTTTTTCAGCCGCGACGGCAGAGGCATAATTTTGGTTAGCCATCGCATCGTCTCTTATTTGTGATAGTTTACGAACGTGGCTTTCAAAAGTTACTTCGTATTTATGTTGGAGTTCTAATTTAAGTTGGTGTATCCTATCCAATATTTGTGGATAATCCCGACCATTGAGCATCTTACTAGCAATCGCATGTGCATTTGATACTGCGTATCCTGCTTGGATCGCCGCTTCAGTTTGTGTAACTTCTTCAGTTGCATAGATTTTACAAAACTTATCTTGCTTTGGTGTCAAACCAAAATCAATCTTTGGGTTAGCTACAACCTCAAGCTTCTTTCTATGAGTTTCTTTCGCCTTTGCCATATCTTTATTATATAACTCTGCTTAATAGTAACAACAACTAAATTCTTATCATGCCGAATGGAATCCAGTTGTTGTCGCGAAACGGAAATAATATATAATATATCAGATATCGTATATTATAATATCTGATTTTGTTTTTCACTCTGATTTCAATTTACTACTATATAGCAGACTTTTGTTTTGCTCATGCTCTAATTTTCTGTTCATATGATCCGAGACCCTTTGGGCATCGTCAAAGGTATAATGCTGAGTAACCTTTTTGCCCTCAGCATCAACCACAATGTACAGACCATCGGGCATGGTGCGTACTTCATACATTTTCAGGCTCCTTAAATATAAGAGTTTCAACTTCTTCAAGTTTGTTAGCCAAATCTTTTAAGCCTTTGTCATGTAACTCAAAGATCACCTCTTGTAACTTTGTTTGAGTAGGGTTTTTCAACCAATGTGTATCATTAGGCATATTAAACCTCCTTTTTATACTCCCATTTATAAACATCACCTGATGGTTTGGTGAGTTGCCACATTAACTCATCACAATGGTCTTTACCAAAACTTAACTCTTGTTTAGTGAGATACAGACTATTGCACTGAGCCTCTTTACCATTGTTCCAAGTATAAGTAATAACAAGACTTTCGTAAGCCTCATCAACAAATATATAGAAGGTTGTGTGGTCACTGACACGAAAAATGTATTTACCTTTTTTATTATCAGTATCAGCAGAAAAAGGACCCATACCACAATTACGAAAGTGTTTATAGATCCAGCCCCCTACGACATTACCGAACCACTCATGGTAAGGTATGTCCATATCATCAAATAAAGTTCTACTCATAATGCCACCTTATATTTGCCATTAATGCGACCAATATACTCAGACTGTAGATTTTTACCACTAATCATAAGTACAAAAGCCATCATATCCTTAACGTCTTTTTCATTTTCGTGTTGGAATACTTCACGAATGCTACCGTCCTCATTGTAAATGATCCCAGTAGCCCATTGCTTTTTGTTATCCATGGTTGACTCCTTTCTATAATTAACCATATAAATATAATAACACGTGATTTAGGGAGTTATAGCCATTTTTTGTCTTCGTCTTGTAACCTTTTTATCTTTTGTTTCAGTATACCTAATCCCATAGCACTATGCCGTCTAACTTTTTTACTGGACTCTGGAGGAAAGAAAATATCATTTGGATTACTTTTAGTCGCCATCTTGAAGGGGCGAATGGAAAAGCAGACTTCACATTTGTAAAATGGAGCGAACAACGAAAATACTAAATCACCAATCGTTCGTGGTGGTAAATCACACATGAGGCATGTTGGTCGTGCATCCGTTAATTTAAGGCATGTAAAATTATCCAAGTGCCATCCTCCATCGGCTAAATTACGTCCATCGGCTTGTTTTTTAGTCATACTGTGACCTTGCAGACGACGTGAGCGAATGTATGGGTATGCTGTCTTTTTATATTTTTTCTTTCGTTTGTTCAAGCGTGCATCTCTTGTGCCATCATCAATCAAATGTTTAGCTCTAAATTTTAGGGGAGGTAGAGGTACAGTACGCATTGAGGGAAGAGGCTCTACCTTAACCTCTTCCTTTGTTAAGTTATGAAGTTCAGCAAACTCCGTAAGTATTTGATCTAATTGATCTTTCACCGACACTCGCAGTTTACTATTTCTTCAATATGGTCAGCACCACATCCGTTTGCGTGTAGCTTACTGACTAGTCTTTTTTTGGCTCTTGCTTGAGATTTGAGGATCATTACCTTTCTACTGTCGTCTGAGTAATTAATACCATAACGCTCTGTCCATAATTTAACTTCGTCATGATACTCATCAACGGCTTGATCAATCTCATCTTGCCAGAGTTGTTTTACTTTGCCCATCTTCAGCACTCCTTTGTTCTGTTAGTATTACTTCATCAACTATATCAACCAAAACCTCACGGAATGCTCCGTCAAGAGTTGGGTTTTCCTCAGGGTAATGCACAATGTTGTGAGCATACATCTCTGTCACCCTACTAACAAAGTCAGCAAAAGGGGGCAAGTCTGCTACCTCCATAAACTGTGCATCATATTTAGTTTTGCCCATCACGGTTTCTCCTGCAAATGCTCTTTAATTAAATGAGCTACGACATCAGTGTAACTTAACTTGAAGCCGAGCTTTTGTTCAAGCAGACCCTTCACATAGTCCAGGTCTGCTTTTACACCCTCATTTTTAATTTGTATGAGAGTCATGTTAGTTTGCTCGTTGCTTTTGTAAATGCTTGGTCCACCTTGTAAAGATATCCCTAGCTTCTTGTAATGGTACACCCATCTCTTCGTGCATGATGCGAGGTGCTCCCATCATATTTATTGCACCAGAATCACGTAAGTCGGTTAAAAAAGTAAACCACTCACTGTCTGGTTTTGTTATAGTATCATTAGCCATAAAGACCTCCTTCTGTTGTTTACTATAATTAATTATACCAAGTGATGCCGTAAGAGGTACTAACTAAATATCCAAACGACAATTAATATTAAAATCACCCAACAAATCATAACCCTAGCTCTTTGAGAGTAGCATCTGCTTCTACTTTAACATCATCGGGTAAATCCTCCCAATATTGCATGAGCACATTAAATCCTTTTTTATAATCTGGTTCCTTTTCTTCTGTGCCGTCAGTATTTATTAATTTTTTCATTTACTTTCCTTTCTATAAAAGTGCAAGTTTGTGTAGATTCGGGACAACCATTTTTAGAGGAGACGATCCCATCACCATGAAAAACATATTAAAACTCAGCTCCACAAAACTGTCTCGTTCACTAATAAATGAGGGAAAACAGTTTGTGCATCTACACCATTGTAGAGGTCGGACTTGCCACCGACCCCATGTAAAGGAGTTGCCTCCACCCTCGTAACTGTTAAAAAATCTGTGTAAAAAGAGTGTAGAGCGTTTGCTCAAAAACAAAATGTATTACATAATCAATCACTGGTTTCCTCCTTGTTACTATTATTTATTACACTCTCTGCTGTCAACTTACCTTGCTTGTAGAGTGCTGGATCTTTTAATTTAACATATTCCATAAACACTGTGACAAACATGTAGTCCTCAGATAAGTGCTGGATTTTTGTACTTAACTCCATACACTCATGGGCGAGAGCCATTGGACCATGACCTTTTGTAAATAACTTTTCAGGTAAATGTTGCCTGACCATGTTATCTGCATGTCGTGGCGACTTTTGTTTTGCTTGCATAAGTTTTCCTTTCTGTGAATAAATTACTTATAATTAATAGTACCAAATAGATAGTTGATTACAATATTATAGTAGTCCTTTTAATCTATGCTTCTCTGCTTTCTTTACTATTTGATGGACACGTTGACGTGACATACCATATATCTTTCCTATGTCGGCTAGACTTCTTTGGTGAGTCCAGTAATCTTCATAGATAAGACTGTTACGATCTTTATTGTAGAAGGGTGACATTTTATTACGTCCATCCACAACAAATCGTGCGAGTTGTAGTTTATCAATCCATCTACGCATCGTTACTTCAGACACATTAAAGAACTGTGCCAATTTTTTATTCGTCCATCTCATACTTGGTTGGTTCAAGTGTGTCAGACAAGTCCGTATGCTGTCTTCAACATCAGGTGTTAGTTTAGTCACGTTTAACCTCCGCTTGCCTAAATCCATGTGGTCTAAATAATATTGTGCCATCTTTTTTGCGAGATAGCCAACCACTCCCAATGTATTGATAAGGGAAAGCGTTTTTACCGAGTAATGATTGTTTCCTTAACTCAAGCCTAACTTCGCTTTGTACATCTTCTGGTAATTCATTTATTGTTTGATATTGCATTTTCTTTCCTTTCTTCTTTAAAACATTCACCTAAAACTATATTTTGCCAGATTGGTTTTTCTCTAGTTCTGTAATGTAAAAATCTAATTTGGCATTCTCTTTTAGTTTCAAATTCCCATCTAAACTTATGAGTGTAGCACGCTTGTTTAGGCTCACCGTTAACTATCCAAGCTGAACAAATTAATCCTATTGCTTTAAACATCTTGTTCCTCCCGAAGTTTATCTTCTTCTTCTTGACTAATCCAGTACTCTGGATCACGATCGTAAGGGTGTCTAGGTTTACTAGAGTCCCCCTTCTTAAAATCAAAAGTGCGTTGTTCTCTGTCCTTTACATAAAACGACTGTATGAACTTGAGTGCATCTTCCATACTGTTAGC
>VTLG01009041.1_pt1 | contig 13915 bp, 17 predicted proteins | sample 4694571 | NCBI WGS metagenome assembly VTLG01 (sample SAMN12604809, study PRJNA352737) | marine metagenome | biome: ENVO:00000447; feature: ENVO:00000209|ENVO:00000569|ENVO:01000036; material: ENVO:00002151; isolation source: viral sequences binned using virsorter ...
CACTTACAATAGTTATTAGAAAATCAAATAGTACAATTAGCTTAAAATCAAGTGATGCTCCAGACTCATTAAGAGGTACAGGTTTAAACTTTTTAATATTAGATGAGTTTAGTGATATTGATAAAAGAACTTGGTTTGAAGTATTAAGAGCATCAGTATCAGATACATTAGGTCATGTTTTAATGTGTGGAACTCCTAAAGGCTATGGTAATTGGACTTATGAAATGTATCTAAAAGGTAAGCAAGACCCTGAATGGGATAGCTTTCAATTTACTACTTTAGATGGTGGTATGGTTACAAAAAAAGAAATAGAACAAGCAAAACAAGACTTAGATCAAAGAACATTTAGACAAGAGTTTGAGGGTACATTTGAAAATTATGCTGGTGCAATCTATTATAACTTTCATCCTATCGAGTCAGTTGTTAATAAACCAATAGAATATAATAAACCTTTTCATATAGGAATGGACTTCAATGTTGACCCAATGAGTGCTTGTGTTGCTCAAATAGAAAAAGAAAAGATTTATATTGTTGATGAAGTAGTAATTTATTCAAGTAATACTGATGAAATGGTGCAAGAGATAAGAGATAGGTATGGAACTAAAGTACCAATATTTATTTACCCTGACCCAGCATCAAGACAAAGGAAAACAAGTGCTGGTGGGAGAACTGATTTATCTATTTTACAGAATGGTGGGTTTAATGTAAAAGTTAAACATAAACATCCAGCAGTTAGAGATAGAATCAATGCAGTTAATTCTAAACTCAAAGATACTAATGGAAACAGACATATTTTTGTTTCACAATCTTGCAAAACATTGATAAAAGGTTTACAAAGACAAACATACAAGGAAGATACAAATATTCCTGATAAAGAAGATGGATTTGACCATATGAACGATGCTCTAGGCTACATGATTGATTATATAAAACCTTTAGTAGTTCAGATGCCAAGTTCAAGACCAACTAGATGGACAATGAAATAGACTATGGCATATTCACGAGACGAAGCATTTGAAACACACAAAGACTACAAAGAAAATGTTAATCTTTGGGAATATTACATAAGATCATTTAATGGTGGATATGATTATACACTTGGTCAATTTTTAAATAGATATAATTTAGAATTAGACAACGAGTACAATCAAAGATTAGGTAACACTCCTTGCGACAATCATTGTAAAAACATTATTCAAATATACTCATCATTTTTATTCAGAGTAAAAGCATCAAGGGATTTTGGTGCTATGGCTGATGAAGCTAGTTTAGAATCATTTATAAAAGATGCAGATTTAGATGGAAATAGTTTTGACGCAGTTATGAAACAGGCTCAAAATTATTCTTCAATTTATGGACATTGTTTTTTAATATTAGATAAACCAAAAATAACTACAAACACAAGAGCAGAAGAACTAGAGCAAGATATTAGACCATACTTATCAATCTTAACACCAGAAAATGTTTTAGATTGGAATTTTAAAAGAGAAATAAATGGTAAATATGTTTTAGATTATCTTAAAGTAAGAGAAGAAGTAGATAAACATGGCGGAACTTACTTTAGAATATGGTATCTTGATAGGATTGAAACTGTCTATGCAAAATCAGACAGAGACGAGCCTGTTGTAATAGATACTGCCGATAATCTGATTGGCAAGATACCAGCAGTTATCTTATACAATTCCAAATCACACAAAAAAGGGATTGGTCAATCAGACCTAGTTGATATTAGCGATTTACAAAAAGCTATCTATAATGAGTTGTCAGAAGTTGAACAACTTATTAGATTAACAAACCATCCATCGCTAGTTAAGACTCCATCGGTTAATGCTTCTGCTGGTGCTGGTGCAGTAATAGAAATGCCTGAAGAATTAGAGCCTAATTTAAAACCATATCTACTTCAACCATCAGGGCAAAACTTACAAGCCATTATGGAATCAATTAACAACAAAGTAACTGCTATAAATAGAATTGCACATACAGGAGCAGTAAGAACAACAAAACAAGCAGTATCAAGTGGAATAGCTTTACAAACAGAATTTGAATTACTTAATGCTAGACTATCTGAGAAAGCTGATAACTTACAGATAGCAGAAGAACAATTATTTAGATTATATGCACTATTTCAAAATGGTACATTTGATGGAGAAATAAATTACCCAGATTCATTTAACATTAGAGATTATGCAAGTGATCTTATTTATTACCAACAAGCTAAATCATTAAGTATTGGCTCTCCTACATTTGCAAAAGAAGTTGATAAAGAAATTGCAAGAGCAGTAGTAGATGATAACGAAAAACTAAACGAGATATTTGATGAAATAGACTCAGCTTCAGAAGTTGGTCAATTTACACAAGACGAAGTTCAACAAGAAACAGTAGACGAAGAACAGATATAATGAATGTCAGATATAGTAAAAGATTTAACGAAATACAGAATTTCAGGTATTGAAAAAGCCGAAGTTGAATTTTACGAATCATTAACAAGAGCCTTAGATAAAATAGAAGATCAAATAGTTGCATTAGCAGATACTACTTTACCAAGAGATGCTGGTAAGCTTATTGAACTACAAAGTGCAGTAGCAATAAGACCAAAGATAAAAGCAATACTTGATAAAGAATATTTACCCTTTGCAGATAGAGTAGTTAGAAAAGGTTTTGGAGAACAAGCTAAAAGAATTGAAAGACAATTTAAAACAATAGGTATTATTCCAAAAGAATTTCAAGAACTTACTAAGGGAGATTTAGCATTAGTTAAAAATTTAAAGCAACAATATTACACACAGTTTAAAGATGTATCAAACAATTTTACAAGAATATTATCAGATAAAGTTTATCAAAACACATTAGTTGGAACTGAATTTACAGTATTAGAAAAAGAATTAAGAGAATCTATTAATGGTATTTATGCTAGTTCAAAAGACCCAGCAGTAAATAGATTAGTAAGTTATGTAAAAAGAAACAGAGATAACCCAGCATTAAAAGGTAGAGTTGATATAGCAATTAAACAATTACAAAGTAAATATGCAAGAACAAGAGTAGGCGAGAATATGAAAAGATTTGCTGGTCAGATACTTAACGATTCATTAAGAGATTTTGATGCAACACTAAATTTTAACAAAGCTAAAGATGCTGGACTAGAATATGTAAAATACTATGGAGATATAATACCTACTACAAGAGATTTATGTAGAAGTATGGTTAGTGGAAGTTTAAACAAAAGAAAGAATGGTTTATTTACTTTAGCTGAAATACAAGAAATATGGAACACTAGAAGTTGGTCAGGTAAAAAGAGTGGTAATCCAATGGTTGTTAGAGGGGGTTATAATTGCAGACATCAATTTAGTTATGTCAATCCTGATTGGTACGAAGAAGATGGAGAGGAGTCAGCATTACTTGCAGATAAAGTAAAACCAAAAGCAGTACCAAATCCAACTAAATCAATATTTGGAAAAACAAGCAAAGATGAAAAAGTTTTATTAGAAAAAGCTTTTGGAACAGAAACATCGCCATTTTCAAAAGCTATTGCATTCATACCAGCACTAAAAACATTAAAGAAATCAGGGAGAGGTTTTTATAGAAGAAGCGATGATACATTAAACATTGGCTCTAATAGAATTGGAGAAGCCGAAGAAATGAAAGTATTTATTCACGAATACACACACAGAATAGATAGGATAATAGGAGCAAAATTTTTAGATGATAAAGCTTTAAAAGCTAAATTTAGTAAAGGTGTAAGTGATAATATAACTAAAGGTGTTGGTGGTTTTAATAGTATCTCACATTTAAAAGTACAAGGTTTAGTTGATGATACTATTGAATTAACAAAAGGGTTAAAGAAAAGAAGATTAGCTTTTAATGATGAATGGGCTAATGTTACTGCAAAACAACCAAATATGTTTGATAAAGCAAAATTAGACAAATATTATGAAAAATTAAATAAAGAATTGAAAGTAATTTTAACTGATGACGAAATTAAAACATATTTAACTTCAAACAGAAGAACTGCAAGTCAAGCTGGGATATATAAATTTAAACTAAAATTAAAAAACAAAATCTTAGCACCAAGATATAATGGTGGTTTTGATTTACAGTTTTCAGGAGATTTTAATGATTATATTGGTGCTATAACAAAAGAAACAATAGGTGGTGGTCATGGTAAATCTTATTATAGTAAATATAGAACTATTGTTAGAGATGGAAATAGAACATTTACAGAGGGTCAAACATTAGAAGCTTGGGCAAATCACTCAGCTATGTCTATGAATCCTAATATTATTGATAATAAAAATGTAAAAGAAATTGAAAGAAAGCTTATGAAATACTTTACACCAAATACTACAAAAACTTTTGATGATGTAGTAAATGATTTTAACAATTTATAGGAGATATTATGAATGAAAAATTAATTGATTTATATAATGAATATAGGGCTAAATACGATGATTTTCCTATTGTTACTTACAATCTTACAGAAGATCAGCAAGAATCATTAATAGATGTTGTTGAATTAGCATTAAGCGAAAACAGAGAAATCACAAAAGCAGAGATAGATAAATTTCAACCTGATGATGATGGTATTGATTTTTAGTAATTATATTGATAAATCAAAGATATTAACAAACAGGAGAAACAATGTCAGATGACAAACAGGTTAATCAACCGAAAAATGATGTTCAGGAAGCTGAAGTTAAAGAAACTAAAACTGACGAAACAAAACCAAGTACCACTTTTAATCAAGAAGATGTAGATAGAATAGTCAAACAAAGATTAGAAGCTGAAAAATCAAAACATCAAAGACAGTTAGACGAAGTTAAGAAACAAGAAGAAGAAATTTTGAAAGCTAAACAAGTTGAAGAAGCTAAATCAAAATCTGAACTTGAAAAGCTTATGAAAGAACGAATAGCTGAAAAAGATACTGAGATCACAAAATATAAACAAGCAATCCAAAAAGAAAGAATTGATAATCAAATACTTTCTGTTGCTTCAAGAAATAAAGCTATATCGCCAAGTCAAGTTGTTTCATTACTAAAAGATGAAGTTAGACTTACTGAAGATAATAGAGTTGAAATACTTGATAATAATAAAAACATCAGATATAACTCTAAAGGCGAACTTTTAACGATTGAAGAAAAAGTTAAAGAGTTCTTAGATGCAAACCCACATTTCTCGCAAGGGTCATTGGCTGGATCAGGGAGTCAGCAAAGCATCGGTGGTAAAACTGTAAAACCTTTCAATATTCAGGATTTAGATATGAGTAAGTCAGAAGATCGTGCTAAATATGCAGAGTATCGCAAAGACCGAGATTCAAAACCTACTCAGATTAATTTAACAAACAAATAAATAATATAGGACAAACACAATGGCAAACGAAAGCACAAGTTCTACACTCTCGGAATTATATACTGAGATTGTAGCTGAAGCATTATTCGTAGCAAGTGAAAGATCAGTAATGAGACCACTTGTAAAGAATTATGCAATACAAGGTGGCGGAAAGTCAGTTGAAGTTCCAATCTATGCGGCAGTTTCTGCGGCGGCGGTATCGGAAGCATCTGATTTATCTAACACTGCAATCAACCCATCTTCTGTAACTATTAGTGCATCAGAAAATGGAATAATGACTACTCTTACAGATTTAGCAAGAAACTCTGCACCAAGAAATGTTGCGGCAGATATTGGTAAATTATTTGGAGAAGCGATTGCAAAAAAAATAGACACAGACTTAACTGCATTATTTGATGGATTCTCAACATCTGTCGGTGGTGCTGGAACAGAAATAACTGTGGCTAAAATCTTTGAAGCAGTAGCAACTTTAAGACAAGCGGCAGTACCAATGCCTTTGGCTGGTGTACTGAATCCAAAAGTTGCGTACAATGTGAAGAAAAACTTAACTAATACTTTTGTTAATCCTAACCCTAATGACTTAACTAACGAAGCATTAAGAACAGGATATGTTGGTAACATCGCTGGAGTTCAAATGTTTGAAACTTCAAATGTTGATGGAACTACTGACACAGACAACTGTAAAGGTGGTATCTTCCACAGAGACGCACTAGGTTTAGCTATGATGCAAGACTTGAAGATCGAAACTCAAAGAGACGCATCTTTAAGAGCAGATGAAATTGTAGCAACTGCGGTTTATGGTGTTGGCGAATTACACGACTCTTATGGAGTAGAAATACTTGGAGAATCAGTAATCAACTAATAACTACTTTTCTATGGCGAGGAAACTCGCCATAGGATATAAAAGGAGATATTATGAATATAAAATTAACAAATGGGAAAAAAACCATTACAAGAACAAAAGAACAATACGAAGCTAATATAAATCATTTTATTAAAAGAGGTTTTACTCCTCTTGATAATGTTAAAAAAGAAATTAAAAAAGCAACTTTAAAAGATGTAGTTGACAAAGTTGTTCAATTAAAACCAAAAAAAAAGACAAGGAAAAAGAAATGAAAGAATTAAAAAAATATTGGAAAATGGCAAAGGATAATCCAAAAGTAACTGCTGGTGTTATTATTGCTATTGTAATTATTATTAGTTTGGTAGGTTAATATGGCTAATTATACAGGTGCGAATGTTATAAATGCTGGAGATGCTTCAAACTATCAAGCTGACATTTATACTTTTGGGATTGGTGCTGATACATCTGAAGTAGCTTTTTTTATTACACAAACAACAAATGATATTTTAAGACAGTTAAGAATAGAGTGGTGGCCTGTATATAAAACAAATGTATTTACAGATATTACAGTTCTTAATACTGCTGAGATGGTTAATACAAAAGTTAATTTAGATCAGTTTAAAAGGGCTGGTGCATATTTATTTATGTATAAATATTTTTTACCATCATTAACTAAATTTAGGCCAGAGACAGAAAAAGATAGATTTGAAAGAATGGCCGAACATTATGCTTCAGAATATAACAAAGAATGGAGATCAATCTTAGAAGATGGTGTAGAGTATGATTCAGATGCTTCAGGAACTATTGCAGTAAATGAAAGAGAGCCTTTGCATGGCTTACGAAGATTAAATAGGTAATGCTTAAAGCAAATATAAAAACAAATGCTAAACATCTCCAAAAAAAATATAAAAGATTGGAGCAAAAACTTCCAAGACTAATTGATAAAGGACTTTTACAAGCTGGGTTTCATTTATTAGATATTATTAGAACTAAAACAAGCAAAGGAATTGATTATAAAGGAGTTCCTTTTGCACCTTACTCTGAGGGTTATTTAAAACAATTACAAAGAGAGGGAAAATCTACTAAAGTTGATTTATTTTATACAGGAAGAATGTTAGCCGCTTTAAATCCAAGTGGTAGAACATTAAGAAAAACAGGAAAGAATAAAATTAGTGTAAATTTTTCAAATGCACAAATGCGTAAAAGAGCATTATTTAATCAAGTATTAAACGAGCCAAAAAGAGAATTTTTTGGCTTTAATCAAAGAACAGAATCCATTATACAAAAGGGATTTAATAAATTTATGATAAGACAACTTAATGCGATGAGAATATGAGTGTAAGAGAAAATATAGCAAGTAATATAAAAACAGTAATAGATGCCATCAGTTCTCCTGATGTGAAACTATGTACTAGACAACCTTTTGAATTAGAAGAATTATCACAACAACAATACCCAGCAGTAATAGTACAAACTTCAGAAGAAAATAGAGATGATTCTGAATTAGGAAGTGGTGCTAGAACAAGGCATGGAACAATAGACTTTGTAATATTGGGATTTGTTAAAGGCTCAGATACTAATATTGATACATTAAGAAATCAGTTAATTACTGCTATTGAAACTGCGTTAGAAAGTGATATTACACGAGATAGTAATGCACTTGATACAGAAATTATACAAGTAGAAACTGACGAGGGTACATTGTTTCCTGTTGGTGGTATAAGAATGACAATTAGATGTATGTATCAGTATCAAGCTGGAACACCATAAAAAAGGAGAAACTATGGCAACTAAAGATAAAATAATAGACAAAATAGAAAAGAAAATAGATAGCATTGAGAAATTGCACGACAAAGAATCAATGATGTGTGAAGAAGTCAAAGACTTACTTGCTGATTTAAGAGATGATGTAGAAGATGAGAAATGGGAAGATGACTCAGAGGAAGATTTTGATGAAGATAATGATGACGAAGATATTGACGAAGAAGAAGATAAATAGTAAAAGACTTTATGGCTAAAGACATTAAATTATATAAGGATGGGAATGAGGTTATTATTAACGAAACTCAACTTGATAATTTTTTAGATTTAGGTTGGAAACAAACAAAAGAAGAAAAACCTAATGAGGTAAAATCTTCTTTTAAACAAAAACAAATTAAAGATAAGGATTAACGATGGCGACACACTTTGGTAAAGAGGGCGTTGTAACTGCTGGTGGAACAGGAATTGGCGAATTAACAGGTTACACACTTGAAACAACTGCTGATGTTGTAGAAGATACTCAACTTTCTGATGCTGGAAAAACATTTGTAGCTGGAAGAACATCTTTCTCAGGAACTTTAGATATGAGTTATGATGAAACTGATTCTCCACAACAAACATTAACTGCTGGAACAACAATAGCTTTTATATTAGCACCAGAGGGTAATGGCTCAGGAGATGAAACTTTTACAGGCTCAGGGATTGTAACAGGAATGAGTGTCAATGTTTCATTAGATGGAATAACTACTAGATCAGTTACTTTTCAAGGAACAGGAACATTAACAAGAGGAACTGCTTAATATTAATTTATGTCAGTTATAGATAGAGTAAAAACTCATTTTGAGACTTTACAAACTATTACTATTGAAGTTGATGAGTGGAAAGACGAGCATGGTAATCCATCTGTTTTTTATTCAGAGCCTTTAACACTTGAAGAAAAAAATATCATTTTTAAGAAATCAAATAATTTTCAAGACTTAAATGTTCTTGTAGATTTACTTATAATGAAATTGAATATTAAAAATGACAAAGGCGAATTAACAAAAGCTTTTGACCCATTTGATAAAATTGCATTAAGAAAAAAAGCAGACTCCAATGTTATTGCATCAGTAGCCAATAAAATCTTGCTAGACACCTCTTACGAGGAAGCCGAAAAAAAGTAAGTAGCGACCCAGCTACAAGGTCGCTTTTAGTTGTAGCAGACAGACTTCACATCACAATTCAACAAGTTTTAGATATGCCTGTAAGCCATTATAATCTTTGGTTAGCTTACTTGAAAAAAGAGCAAGATGAGTATAAAAGTCAAGAGAGAATGGCTCAACATAGAAAATAAAGATAATGGCAACACAAAAACTTAATATAGACATAGTAGCACGAGATAGGTCGAAACAAGCTTTAGGCAAATTACAAGGTAGTCTAGGAAGATTAAAACAATCAGTATTTAATTTAAGAAATGCCTTTATTGGTTTAGGTGCTGGTCTTGTTATTAGAAATATAGTTAATACAGGAAAGCAAATTGAAAACCTACAAGTTCAATTAAAATTCTTATTTGGGTCAGCACAAGAGGGTGCAAAAGCTTTTGATGAAATGGCAAAATTTGCCGCTAAAGTTCCTTTCTCACTAGAAGAAATACAAGCTGGGTCTGGAGTATTAGCAGTTGTTAGTGATGATGCTAAAGAACTAGCAAATTTAATGAAAATTACAGGTAATGTTGCGGCAGTTACAGGTTTAGATTTTAAAACAACTGCGGAACAAATCCAAAGGTCATTATCTGCTGGTATATCAGCCGCAGATTTATTTAGAGATAAAGGTGTTAAAGATATGCTAGGTTTTTCTGCTGGTGCAAAAGTATCAGTTGAAGAAACTGTAAAAGCATTTGAAAGAGTATTTGGAGAGGGTGGAAGATTTGATGGAGCAACAGATGAATTAGCAAATACATTATCTGGTACTTTATCAATGATAGGAGATAAAGTTTTTAACTTTAAAAGAGTTCTATTAGATGCTGGTTTCTTTTCACAACTTAAAAAACAATTTGGCGATCTTAATAAATCATTAGAAAAAAACTCAGAAACAATGGACAAGATTGCAGTAACCATTGGAACAGTTTTAGCAGTAGGAGTTGAAAAATTAGTAAATGGTTTTAAATTTTTAGCAAAACACTCAGACGAAGTAGTTACCGCATTTAAAATTCTTATATCTTTTAAACTTGCCAAAATGTTTATTAACATTGGTAGAGCAATAATTCCTGTTGTAGCTGGTATGAGAGCATTAGCATCATTAACAGGTGCTGGTTTAGTTTTAGTTGCGGCTTCTGTTGCGGCTACAACTGCTACTTTTCTTGCATTAGGAAAAGCAATAGATGATGTAGAGAAAAAAATTAATTCTAATTTTGAAGCACAAAAACAAGCATACGACCCAACTATGCTATTAGATCAACTTGGTAGCCATAAAAAAATAACAAAAGAATTAGAAAAGCAAGAGAAAGTAACATTTAATATATTTGAATCAGATCGAAAACTTGTAAATGCAGTTAAAGAAAAAGCAACTATGGAAGAAGAAGTTTTAGAATCAATAAAAAAACAAAACAATCAATTCAGTATATCAAGTGAAATAGTAAATGTTATAAATCAAGGAGTATCAGGATTTGCAAACAGTATTGCTAGAGCAGTTGTTTTAGGAGAACAATTAAATGCTTCTTTTAAAGAATTAGCACAATCATTATTAATTACAATTATTCAAAAAACTATTGAACGAATAGCTTTAATGGGTATTGAAAAATTATTAGCAGAAACATTATTTAAAAAAGAAGCAGATAAAGATAATATGATTAGAAAACAAAATACTAATCTTAAAAGACAAATTGGATTACAAATGATTCTTAATGCTATCGGTGGTGGTGGTAGTTTTACATCAGGCAATCCACATAGAGCATCAGGTGGTGCAGTATCAAAAGGACAACCATATATGGTAGGAGAAAGAGGGCCAGAATTATTTGTACCAAACTCATCAGGTCAAATAACACAAGCCGCTAGAGGAACAGGTGGTGGAAATGTTAATGTTAATTTTAATATAGAAGCTATAGATTCAAATAGCTTTAATAGTGTTTTAGTAGAAAACAGAGGTATTATAACTTCAATAATAAATAATGCTTTAAACGAAAAAGGTAGGAGAGAATTAGTATAATGAGTGGTGCATTTCCAATAGCAAGTTCTAAATTTGAAACAATGGGCATTAAGTCTATTCAAAGTACAATCATATCTAAATCTATAAGTGGTAAAAAATTATCAAGAACTATTGATTCTCAAAGATGGGCTTTTACTGTTTCTATAATTACAGGAAATAGATCAGATGTTTATGGAGAACTTATGGCTTTTATAGTTAAGCAAAGAAGTGGAAAAGAAAACTTTACTATTGTTCCACCAGAAATAGAGGATGCCAGAGGAAACGAAACAGGAAGTGTTTTAGTTAATGGAGATCAATCTGCTGGAGACAATACTATTGCTATGGATGGATTTGCTGGAGATGGTGCTGGAAGATTAAAAGCTGGAGATTTTATAAAATTTGCTTCACACACAAAAATTTATATGGTGGTTGCAGATGTAACAAGTTCAAGTAATGCCGCAACTGTTACAATAGAGCCACCTTTAATAGCTGATATAACAAATAATTCAGCAGTTACTTATGACGATGTTTCTTTTACAGTTCATTTAACAGGAGATGTTCAACAATTTGGGTCAGTAGGTGCTGATAAAGATGGTAGTCTTTTATATAAATACGAATTAGATGTTGAAGAAGCCTTTTAATGCAATACAAAGTTAAGTATTGGATGAATGTTGATGTACTTGCTGAAGAAATAATTGATAGTGAAAATATTAATATGGATACAAACGATTTAGGAAAGTATAATGAGCCAACAAAGGATGCAAAATATAAAATTTTAGATAGTATAAAAATAAACAGAAGAAGTTACGAGAAATATGACGAGAAGTTTAACAACCGCAGTAAAGAATCATCTAGCGACAAATGAGATAAAGCCTGTTCATTTAATTACGATTGGTTTTGGAACTCCACAAAATATTACAGATTGCGTACATGATTTAACTTCAAGTGTATCAGGCTCTAGTGTTACTTATTCATCAAGCAGTTTTTTAGTAAGTTACCCTGAAGTATCAGAAGAAACCGACATAGGTAAGTCAAGCATATCAATAGCTTTATCAGGAGCAGATCAAACATACATATCATTAGCACTAGCAGAAAATATAGTTAATGATGCAGTAACAATTTATAGAGCATTTTTAGATGCTAATAATGCAATTATAGCTGACCCTTTTTTATTATATAAAGGAAACATTGAAACATACACAATAGCAGAAGATGAAAGTTCATCGGTCTTAAATCTTAATGTAGTTTCTCATTGGGCTGATTTTGAAAAGAAATCTGGAAGAAAAACAAACAATACATCTCAACAAAGATTTTTTAGTAGCGATGTAGGTATGGCTTTTGCTAGTGAAACTGTTTTAGATATTAAGTGGGGTAGGTCGTAATGGGTATTTTAGATAAAGCAAAGAGTGTTTTTAAATCAGTAAAAAAAGTTTTTAAAGTTGTAAGAGTAGTTAAGTTTTTATCAAAATTAAATCCTTATGTTGCTTTAGCAGTTTTTGCTATTGGTTGGTTGTATATGTCAAATAGACGACCTGATAGACCTGACTTTGGAGATAGTGATTTTAATAATTACGAAAAAGGAATATTATTAAACCATCAATCTAACGATCAATCTATTCCTGTTGTTTATGGAGAAAGAAAAGTAGGTGGAACAAGAGTTTTTGTAGAAACAAGTGGAACTGATAATGAGTATTTATATATTGCATTAGTTTTGTGTGAGGGAGAAATAGAAAGTGTAGAAAAAATTTTTATTGATGACAAAGAGGTTACTTGGTCAGGAACTCTAGCAGACAATACTTTAAGAACAGTAGGGTCAGGAGATGGAAACTTTTATAAAGATAGTGCAAGTTTAATTAGTGTTAAGTGTCATTATGGTACTGATAGTCAAGCACAATGTGATCTATTAGGAACATTAACATCTTGGACATCAAACCATAGATTAAGAGGTATTGCTTATTTATCTTTAAAGTTTAAATGGAATCAAGATGCGTTTGGTGCAATACCACAAATACAAGCAATCATTAAAGGTAAAAAAGTTGTTGCTTATAATTCTAGTTCAGTTGCTCAAACTGCGGCTCACTCTAATAATCCAGCTTGGTGTTTATTAGATTATCTAACAAACGAAAGATATGGAAAAGGAATAGCAATAGCAAATATTGATATACCAAGTTTTTATACTTCATCTGGAGTTTTTGATACCGATGTTACTGCTTATGGCTCAACAACAATAGATGTTTTAGATTGTAATGCAGTTATAGATACTTCAAGAAAAGTAATTGATAATGTTAGAGAATTAACAAAAGGAGCAAGATCATATTTACCTTTTTCATCAGGTAAATATAAATTAATTGCTGAAACTACAGGCTCGGCTTCCATAACTTTAACAGAAGATGATATTATAGGTGGCTATACATTAGCAAGTGAAAGTAAATCAAGTAAATATAATAGAGTTATAGTTTCATTTATTGACCCAGCAAGGAACTATCAAGTTAATGAAGTACAATTTCCTGAAATAGATGATAGTGGTTATGCTTCAGCAGATCAACACGCAACTATGAAAACTGCTGATGGTGGTTTTTTATTAGAGGGAAGATTTGATTTTTCTACAATAACAAGTCCATATCAAGCTTTAGAACTTGCAGAAGTTATATTAAGAAGATCAAGAGATTCAAAAGGACTACAATTAACAGTAGGGTTTGATGCTTATGATTTAGCAATAGGAGATATAGTAAATATAACATTATCGTCTTTAGGTTATTCTGCAAAACCACATAGAGTTATAGGAATGACTTTTAATGAAGATTT
>VTLG01011785.1_pt1 | contig 13915 bp, 17 predicted proteins | sample 4694571 | NCBI WGS metagenome assembly VTLG01 (sample SAMN12604809, study PRJNA352737) | marine metagenome | biome: ENVO:00000447; feature: ENVO:00000209|ENVO:00000569|ENVO:01000036; material: ENVO:00002151; isolation source: viral sequences binned using virsorter ...
TACTTTCCCAATAACTGGCGAGCTATCAAGGACACTCCTGACAAATTCTTTATGTCAATGCCATATGAACAGTTAGAAGACTGGAAAATTTATGGCTATGTACTTCCTGATACTGTTTATTCACTAATCAGAACCAAGGACGACAACGGAAAAGTAGAAGAGTTCTATTACAACACACCGTTTTACACAAAGAAAAGAATAAGTAAATCAATCCAAGAAAATAAGGAAATTTACCTATGCACTATGGAAGGAATGTACTTCTTAAAACCTACTGATTTATTACCTACCGATTTTAACAATGAATAAAAGAACATTTAATACAAGATTACTTAAATTAAGTAACGAGGTGTACCAAAACCCTCATATGTCAGAATTGCTTGACATAATGCAACAGCAGCTGGAGGATGATACTCCAGTCATAGATAGACAAATTATAAAGCAACAAGCTGCGTAAAATATTAACCTAGGCATATCTACTTATTACTGTTACTATTCTTACACAAAGTTTATTCTTACATGGAACTTTTCTCAAAAGGCGATTTCTATTTAGGCATGGATGAAGAGAAGTTTTGCGACTTTGATATACATGTCGGTAGATTCGTGATACAGTACACTTGTCCCAAAGGACAAATCCAACAACCACCCAAGGACGATGGAACGAGCGACAGACCCGTGGAAGGACCAGCTGACGGATAGTCAGATGGAGAAGCTCTTTAAATGTTTAAAGACATTTATGATCTTCGACCCTGAAATGCCATTGCAACTTCAATTAACTTTCTTATATATCGCATCACATGACGGATGTCATAAGCAAGCGATGGAAGCTGCATTGGGTTACTCAAATGCTGCTGGTAGCAGGAATACTGACTACTTGGCAGAGATACATCGTTACAAAAACAAACCGGGGCTGAAACTGATTAGCAAGGAACGAGATCCTTCTAATCTGAGAAGGTATCAACTCGTCCTTACTAAATCTGGTAAGCAACTGGTAGATACTCTCAAGGAACAACTCTATGGCTAAATCCATAACTTGGGGAGAGTGTTTAGACTACACGCTCCGCAATCTCGAAACGTGGCGTAATGGAGGAGGACGCGAATCAGCGATCCTTTATTCTGGCTACTTCACTAGATTCCAAGGACGAACATTTCCTGCTCATCGAATCTCGAAAGGTTTAATGACTGATATATGTACGTCACTTGAAGAAGAAGGTAAGAAGAACGCCACCATCAATAGGTTTATATCAGCAGTCTCAACAGTACTTAAATACTGTAAAGAGGACGATGTTATAACCTTTGATCTCCCTACTCCTTTTAAACGTAGAAAGGAACGAGACAAAACTGTTCGTAAGTACTTCACTAAAGAACAAGTCAAGGAAATGCTCCGCATATCCAAGGACTATATGTATAGAGAAGACTTACATGACTTAATCCTCGCAGCATCATTAACTGGTATGCGATTAAGTGAATTACTTAAACTTCCCGCATGGGCGGTGGACTTCAATCTTGGCATTATCAATGTAGAAATGACCAAGAATGATGAAGCTAGATGTATTCCAATACACCCAGCATTACGTTCAACACTCATCAAGCGGTGCGAAGACAAACCAGCAAAGGGCTGCCCCGGTGTAAAAGTATTCGGCAACGATTGGAAAAATGCTGATGCAGTACGTTACCAATTTGGTCGATTACTACATACACACATGGACTTCCCAGATACTGGAGCTTATGTATTTCATTGTTTAAGACATAGTTTTGCTACTTGGCAACTTGCTCAGGGATGCCCACCTATTGATCTAATGAGTATATTAGGTCACGCCAATCTTCAGACAACTTTGATTTACGCAAAGCCAACTGATGATGGCAAACGAAACTCTATGAATAAGCTGGAATTTTGATAGTTCCGCTGAATCCGTAGATACTTTTATATTTTCATTCACTGGATTTTAATTGATATGTTAAGTGTGTCTGTTAGACTAATTTCGGCTCAAACGCCTTGGGAGTGTGGCGGAATTGGTAGACGCGCCGGACTTAAAAACCGCATAAGTTAAAATTCAGAATGGTATATGATCTTGGCAGAAATGCTGAGATCTTTTTATTTGCAAGGGTTTAGAAATTATACACCTTAGTATCCGTCCATTTTAAAAATCCATAGAACTAAATGCTTCCTGCTGATCTAGAAAGACAGGAGAGATTCGAGCGAAAACAAATAAGTGGTGGCTTAGAAAAGATCAGATCCAATACCAAGAAATTACTTGAACAGGATTATGCTTCGGCCACAGTTTTCGGTTCGGCTTCAATTGATACTCTCCTACCATTGATAATTGAACAGATAAATTTAAAAAAGGAGAAGAGAAAAAAAGTAGCAGTTAAAGGTGCTGGACATTTAATGGAGTTAATTCCTTATTTGTTCTCCTTAGACACAGAGTCGCAAGCTGCTATTACTGCAAAGATCACATTTGACAAAGTATTTTCTTATCGAAAAGAGAATGGCAAGGTCATCAAGATAGCTGATGCTATTGGTCATGCCCTCGAAGCTGAATGTCAGATGAGATACTACGAAGACACAGCCCCCGGATTATTCAAGGTACTCAAAGAAAACTATTGGCATCAAGCTAAAGGTACAGAGTACAAAAGAAAATCTATGCAAGTCTTATTCAATAAGACAGAGATAGAACCATGGAAAGCATGGAATGTACAGTTACGAATAAAAGCAGGGACATGGTTCCTTGATTGCTTCTGTTCATCGTCCGGCTGGTTTGAGAAATTAAATATACATGTTGGTAGAAAAACTGATTTATATTTAAAAACTACAGAAGAATTTGAAAAGCATAAAGCAGAGATAATCAGGATCACCGAATTGTTTTCACCAATAGCATGGCCGATGTTAATTGAGCCAAGAGATTGGAGTCTTTTACATGATGGTGGTTACTACTTAAACGATGTAACTAAGTGCCATGAAATGGTACGAAGGGGGGTACCCTTACCTATACAGGGAGAAAAAACTTACGAGTTTTTAAACCTGATACAGAAGGTTAAATACCATTTAAATGACTTCATTGTTGGAGTTGCTGAGGAGTTGGAAGAGAGAGAAATAACAGTAGGAAAATTCCGACCAGTTATACATCACCCTGAACCTCCTAAACCATTCGACATAGATACTAATAAAGAGAGTCGTAAGGAATGGAAGAAGAGAGCAGCGATAGCTAAGAACCAGAACGCTAACGAATGGAGGACGAGCTGTAGAACTCGAATGACAATGAATTGTGTCAGAGAGTTTAAAGGTAAGGACTACTATATTCCTTGGTCTTTCGACTACAGGGGTAGAGCATATCCCATACCTAGCTTCCTTACACCACAAGATACTGACTTCGGTAAGAGTTTAATTAAGTTTGCTGAAGAAGCTGTAATTACTGAAGAAGGTAAGAAGTGGTTAGCTTTTCAAGTAGCTACAACTTTTGGTCTAGACAAAGCAACGTTAGAAGAAAGACTAGCGTGGCCGATGGCAAATCTAGATATTATCAAGCGAGTAGCTACAGATCCAATTAATAATATTGGAGATTGGGAGACAGTTGACGAACCATGGCAATTCCTTGCTGCATGTGAAGAATACTATTCAGTAGTAATAGCTCAAACAAGGTCAACTACTGGTCTACCCGTGGCAACCGATGCAACATGCTCAGGTCTACAGATACTGGCAGGACTAGCTCGCGATAAGTCCACAGCTTCACTGGTAAATGTAATACCAAGTGAGAAACCTCAAGACGCATATCAAGTAATAGCAGATCAAAGCAGACCTCACATACCTGAGAGGTTACAACCTTATTGGGATAGAAAGAAAACCAAAAGGTGCGTGATGACTATACCTTATAACGCTAAACCTTTTAGCAATAGGCAATATATAAGAGATGCTTTTGAAGATATTGATATTGAGGTAGAAAATGACGAACTAACTCAAATAGTTCAAGCGGTCAGGAACGCCATGGAAGAGGTCGTCCCGGGACCGATGAAGGTAATGAGATGGATAGAGACAGAAGTAGGTAATGCGATAAAGAAAGGTGCTGACCAGCTTATATGGATTACTCCATCTGGCTTTAGGGTCACACAAAGACTTATGAAGATGAACTCTAAAGTGGTTGATTTACAACTACTTGGTCGAGTTCAGATACGCATAGCTGATGGGGAGAAAGGTGTAGATGCCAAGCATCACAAAAACGCTACAGCTCCTAATCTAATTCATTCACTTGACGCTTCATTACTACATATAGCTGCTACACAGTTTCATGCACCAATTAGTTTGATACATGATTCAGTCTTATGTAGAGCTACAGATATGAATTTGTTATCCCACCTAGTTAGAGATACATACATGCACCTATTTGCGGAGCATGACTTCCTTAGAGACTTTGCCCAAGCAATTGGAGCTGAGTCTGAACCACCGATTATCGGAGACTTAGAACCGTCTACGGTAATTGAATCATTATATTTTTTCTGTTAATGCCCAAGAACATCCACATAACACCAAGTCCTGTAACCCTTGAAGGTTATCAGGCGATATTAAAGCCAAGCAAATTTGGCTACTCACTTAAAGCCGTTGTTGGTAGTGACGTAGTAGAAAAGCTTGAGAGTGAAAGAGCTGATTGTCTTAAGTGGGCTGAGTCAAAACTCAAGAACCCTAAGAGATCAACCCTCAGACCAGAGCCATGGGAAGAAGTTGAAGAAGGTAAATTTATAATCAAGTTCTCATGGGCTGAAGATAAAAGACCACCAGTAGTTGATACAGAAGGTACACCGATCACGAACGTAGATACACCAGTATATGAAGGATCTAAAGTTAAGCTCGGCTTTCATCAAAAACCCTACATTCTGAGAGATGGCGTGACATATGGTACGTCATTGAAATTATCCGGAGTGCAGATCGTTTCTATCCAGACGGGAGCCGGCATTGATAGCGGAGACCTAGACGAAGATGGCGTAGCTGAATTGTTTGGTAAGACATCTGGCTTTAAAGCTGATGACCCAAATGTTAGTGCAGCTACTCAAGAGGTAGAACCTGACGACGACTTCTAATGTTTAAATCAGGATTAGAGGAAAAAGTCTCTGATCTTTTATGTGAGTTAGGTGTTGATTATGAATATGAGAGCGTAAGTTTTTCCTATACTATTCAACACCTTTACACACCTGATTTTATTCTTCCCAACGGAGTTGTTTTAGAAACGAAGGGGTATTGGAGACCTGAAGATAGACGCAAGATTAAACAAGTAATCAAAGAAAATCCAGATATAGATTTACGTATTGTCTTTCAAGACCCCTATAAAAAAATCAGTAAAAAATCAAAGACTACCTACGCAAAGTGGTGTCAGAGATATGGAATTAAATGGTGTGCATTTCACGCCATACCGATTGATTGGTTGACATGACTGAAAGCGAATTTATAAGACACGAACCATGTAATAACTGTGGATCATCCGATGCTAATAGCGTTTACACGGATGGTCACAGCTATTGCTTTGCTTGCCAAACGTACACGGCAGCTGATACAGACAACACTCATCAAATGCAGACAAATGTTCAATTCAAAGGATCAGCCCAAAGGTTGCATAAAAGAAGAATTAGCGAACAAACATGTGAAAAATACAAGATCTACAGGGACGACTCACACTTACGCTTCCCTTATTTCACGACTGATGGACGACTTAGAGGATTTAAAACAAAAAATAAATTAAAAGAGTTTAAATATGAAGGAGTTTCCGTTGACACCTTATTTGGTCAGCATCTATTCCCTAGTAGTGGTAAGCGTATTGTTATTACTGAAGGTGAACTAGATGCGGCGAGCTGTTATGAAGCTTTTCCGAACTGGCCGATGGTATCGTTACCTCATGGTGCAGCGGCTGCGAAAAAAGATCTTCAAAAACAAATCCCTTTACTACAGGGATATGACGAAATCTGCTTATTCTTCGACAACGATGAAGCAGGAAGAAAAGCTACTGAAGAAGCTGCGACAGTTTTACCGTCGGGTAAAGTCACGATTGCTCGATTAGAAAAATATAAAGACGCATCTGACGCATTACAAGCAGATGATGCTGATGCTATAAGACGAGCTATATGGGATGCAAAACCATATCAACCTGATGGAATTGTTGATGGTAAATCTTTATTAGAAGCCGTCACTACACCAAGTCCTCCATGTAATCACAAATATAAATGGGAAGGACTACAAGAAAAGACTCATGGCATTCGCTATGGAGAACTGACTACTATAACTGCCGGAACAGGGCAGGGTAAAAGTACATTCTGTAGACAACTAGCTACTCAACTTTTAGAAGAAGGAGTAAAGGTTGGTTACATCGCATTAGAAGAATCTAACAGGCGAACAGCTTTAGGACTTATGTCAGTAGCTGTGGGTAAAGCCCTGCACCTTGGCGAACATGAATACACCACCCTAAAAGATGCTTACGATTCCACTATCAATAATTGGAACCTTTATTTATACGACCATTTTGGTAGTTTATCTGCGGATACTATTTACAGTCGAATTGAATATATGGCTCTCGGGCTGGATATAAAAGTAGTTTTTCTTGATCACTTATCCATATTATTGTCCGGCATGGATGGGACTATGGATGAGAGGCGCACTATAGATAAAACCATGACTGACTTAAGAAGTCTGGTTGAAAGAACAGGAATTAAATTATTTTTAGTTTCTCACTTAAGAAGAGCGCAAGGAGATAAAGCTATAGAAGATGGACAAAAGGTATCAATTGGAATGCTGAGAGGATCGGCTTCAATTTCCCAATTGTCTGACACAGTTTTAGCTCTAGAGCGTGATCAGCAGAACCCAGATGATGTCTCGACTTTAAGAGTTTTAAAGAACAGATACTCAGGAGAGACAGGTGTGGCTGCTGAACTCAAATACGATAAAGACACCTGTAAATTTAATGAAAATAAGGACCCCATTTTCGATACCAACACAGATTTCTGAGTTGGAAAAGTTAAAAAAACCTAACCCACCTACTAAACAGCAAAAGATAAAAGCAAAGTTTAAAGATAAAACATATGTCGGAAAAACAAATGCTCGTCTTTGATTGCGAAACTAACGGACTATTACATGACGTTTCTACAATACATTGCATTGCCATATACGACTCCCAAAAGGAAGAAACGTTCGTATTTAATCATCAAGGTGATAAGTGCGGACCGATCACGGAAGCTCTGCATTGGCTATCCTCGGCTGATATCATCGTTGGTCATAATATTATTGGCTACGATTTACCTGTTCTTCGGAAAAGTTACTCTTGGTTTAACCCTAGTGGGGATGTTATTGATACTCTTGTGTTATCTAGGCATTTTCATCCAAATATGATGGACATAGATAAGAGAAGAGAGTGGCCGAGAATGCCATTACAGTTATATGGACGACACAGTTTAGAAAGTTATGGTTATCGCTTAGGCGAATATAAAGGTGAATTTGGAAAAACAAGTGACTGGAAAGAATGGTCACAAGAAATGCAAGATTATTGCGTACAAGACGTACAAGTAACAACAAAATTATGCGAGCACTTCCGCCCCTTGATGACTCGTGTCAATTAGAGCATAGAGTCGCAAAGATTCTTACTGAACAAGAAATACATGGATGGACATTTAATGAATCAAAAGCTCTCGAACTTGAGTCACATCTCCGAAGAGAGATGGAAGAAACTCAAGAAATACTTCGAGGACAATTCCCTTTCGTTGCAGGATCGTTGTTCACTCCTAAACGAGATAACGCAACACAAGGATACAGAGAAGGATGTGAAATACAGCGAATAAAGGAGTTTAACCCAACATCACGAGACCACATAGCATGGATTCTGACGACTCATTTCAAAGTCAAATTGAGCAAGACCACCACGACTGGGAAACCAATTATCGACGAGATTACATTGATGGAGATAGATATTCCCTTCTCCAGACTATGTGCGAAATCTTTGACGATAAAGAAGAAGCTTGGAATGATATCCGAAGGCGTGAACGCTTGGAACAAGCTTGTTACGACTAAAGGTCGAATACACCACCATTGCTCGGTTAGTACGAACACATTTAGATGTGCTCATCGTAAACCGAACCTAGCGCAAGTCCCGTCTGAAAAAGAGTTCAGAGAACTATTCACAGCTTCTCCCGGGAAAGTAATGGTTGGAGCTGATTTAGCTGGAATCGAATTAAGAATGCTTGCCCATTATCTTGGTAGATATGACGGCGGTAGATATGCAGATATCTTACTTAACGGAGATATTCACCAAGTAAATGCTGATAAGATAGGTATATCAAGGAGACAAGTCAAGACTGTATCTTATGCATACCTTTATGGAGCTGGAAATATCAAGTTAGGTCTGTCCTATGACAACACCTTATCTGACAGAGCAGCATCTAAAAAAGGTAAAGAAATACGTGAAGCTTTTGTTGCAGCTATTGATGGTCTATCAGATTTACAAAAAGCAGTACAAAATAAATCAACTAATGGTTGGTTAGTGGCAATTGACGGACGAAAAGTCCTAGTTGATAGTCCACATAAAGGATTAAACTATCTCCTCCAATGTAGTGCTGGAGTTATTGCAAAGAGATGGATGGTTATAGCTAATGATGCTATTAAACATTCCAACACTCATCAATTGGCATTCGTCCATGATGAATTGCAATACGAAACTACAGCTGAAGAATGTGGGAATCTAATGATTCTCTTAGAACAGTCAGCAAAATTGGCAGGGGAATACTACAACTTAAGATGTCCAATCGCAGCAGAAGCAAAAACTGGAAAAAATTGGGCAGAAGTACATTAAAATATGAAATTATTGATAGATTGCGACTACATTGTTTATAAATGTTGTGCAGCAACCGAAACTGAGATTGATTTTGGCGAAGATCTGATAGTAGTTACATCTAACTTTACTGACGCATTAAATTGCGTTGAGAGAGATTTAAAAAAGATAAAAGACGAATTTGGCTCATTTGACGATATTATTCTCTTCTTTACAAGTCCTAATAATTTTAGGAAAAAAATTTTACCGGAATACAAGGGTCATCGAAATAGAAAAAAACCCTGTGGATTCAAAAGAGTCATAAATGCTTTAAAAATTAAATACAAAGTAATAGTTAAAGATACGTTAGAAGCTGACGATACTATGGGTATCTATGCAACTAAGTATCCCGGGAACATAATTGTCTCTCCTGACAAGGACATGCGACAGATCCCCGGTGATTTATATGACTTTAAAGAAAAGGTACACATCACACCAGAAGAAGGTGCTAGATGGCATCTTATTCAAACACTTGCCGGAGATAATACTGACGGATACGCTGGCGTACCCGGGATAGGTATTAAAAAAGCCGAAAAGATATTTGAAGAGAAAGGTTACACATGGAAAGCAGTCGTTGAAACCTTTGAAGATAAGGACATGACTGAAGAAGATGCATTAGTTAATGCAAGACTCGCACGAATATTAACAACCGACGACTACGACCATGACAAAAAAGAACCAAAGCTCTGGACCCCCGAAGCCGACTATAGAGTTGACTCTGGAACAGAAACTAAAGCTTAGACAGATGGAGATACTGCTAGAGAAACCTGAAACTAGAAAAGAGGACATGATCATTGTCCTCTTAGCTCTACAGAAACAATGTTTTGCCTTAGGAAATACTATTAAAAAACTATTAGATAAATGGCCGAAACCACCAACGACCACGGACCGACATACTACAAACGAGGTTCCATTGATGTTTGGGATTTTATTAGAGACCAAGGACTTGGATTCCACCTCGGAAACGTAATCAAATACATATGCAGAGCCGGTTATAAAGACAACGACATACAAGATTTAAAAAAAGCTATCCACTACCTACAAAATGAGATCGAATTTAGAACAAGCCAAGGAGTTCCGAAAGAAATACAACATCAAAGATTCAGACAATAAAGCAACAAGAGATTACCAAGTCAGTTTAATAACTGAGGAATACATGGAATTTATTGAAGCTGAAATGATGTTGTTCAGAAATACGGATAAGTACAAAGAAGAATGTCTTAAAGAATTGGCTGATCTTGTTTATGTTTGTTACCAATATGCAGTGAACATGGGATGGGATTTAGACAGAGCTCTAAAGCTAGTACATAAAAGTAACCTATCGAAACTAGATGAAGATGGGAAACCAATCGTAAGAGAAGACGGAAAGATATTAAAAGGACCTAACTATACAAAACCAAATTTACATTCACTCATATAAATGGCTAACAAAATTGCGAGGACTGGTCGAGTCCAGTCATGGATTGACAATCCAACATCACGTCTGCCCGTGTCATGTACTGTCTTCGTCGTTGAAGACTCAATGGAAGGAACTGATGGAATCGAAGCAAGCTGGAAATTTGTATCGCATGCTCTCAGATACGGAGCTGGCGTTGCAGTCCACCTGTCGAAATTACGACCCGCAGGAACAAAAACTAATAAAGGAACTGACACGCTTGTTGCAAGCGGACCAGTGTCGTTTGCAAAAATTTACTCAACATTAAATGAAATTCTTAGGAGAGGCGGTACGTACCGCAACGGTGCCTGTGTTTTGCACCTTGATATTAACCACCCCGATATTATTGACTTCGTGCAAGTCCAAAGACAAGAGCTCCCATGGGTTAAGCGAACAGTTGATCTTACAACAGAACTCTGGGCTGATTCAGAACCTAGAACAAAGGAAGCTATTCTTGGAGGCATTGCAAGAGGAGACATTTGGCTCAACAAAATAAAATATGATAACGATGGAAACAGAATCTACTCAAACGTCTGTCTTGAGGTTTACTTGCCCTCACGCGGAACGTGCCTCTTACAGCACCTTAATATGTCAGCCTGTCGTATCGGCGACATACGACAAGGTATGCGTGAAGGTATGTCAGATTTGTGCAAGCTCCATAGTCGGACAGGGATTGAAGAGTCTGGAGAATATCTTGCACCAGATATCGACAGGCAAGTTGGATTCGGACTCTTAGGTCTAGCCAACTTTTTAGCAAATAACAACATAACCTACGCCCAGTTTGGCGAAGCTTTGGAAGCCGTTAATGAAGGTAGAAGCTTCGAGGGTTACGCGGGACTGGCTGCTCGCGAACTTTACTTGGGCGTAATTGAATCAGCCAACATAGCAAAAGAGAACAACATGGTTAGAGCATTTGCCATAGCTCCAACTGCTAGTTGTTCGTATAGAAGTAAGGATCTCCATGGCTACACAGCAACTCCTGAGATCGCACCTCCTATATCAAGAACAGTTGATAGAGATTCAGGTACATTTGGGGTAGAACAAGTTCAATATGGCAACAACGTAGAAATCGCATCCGAAGTTGGATGGGAGAATTATAAAAAAGTAGCTGATCAAATAATGATCATGCTTAATAGAACTGGTTTGCTTCATGGCTATAGCTTCAATTCTTGGAGTGATATGGTGACTTACGATGAAGCATTTATCGAAGAGTGGCTAATTAGTCCACAGACTTCGCTCTATTATTCTCTACAAGTAATGGGCGACACTCAAGATAAATCTGATGCTTATGCAGCATTAGATCAGTCCGATGTTGATGATTACTTGGCAGACATAATGAGCAACAAACCTGATGAATTAGCTTGTGACTGTCAACAATGAACCCCTACGAAAAATTATTAAATAGAAAAAGAAAATGGACTCCGGTCCAGACCACTAAAGGAAGAGTTAAATATGGAGCAGAAGAAACCATCTTCCGTGCTCTTGCAGTACGCAATATGGAATGTCCAGTTGGCTCGTTTGTGGCTGATTCTTTGTCTGAGATTCCAGCGAAAAGTAGAAAACTTTTGGAATCAAACATAAAAGATGAGGACAACCATGATTTAGCTCTCGGATATATCGCTAACGCTCTAGGCGTAGATGATAAAGCCGAAGCCGAAGCAATACGCTTAAGAGATGCATGGATATCTCATCCAGATCACACAATATTGAAAGCATTAGTAATTGAAAGAGCAATCTTTTTTGTAATACTTCCTTTCTTTAGATTCAATGGTGATGCTGGATTGAGAACAGTCAGTGCAGATATATCTAGAGACGAGCAGATACACGTAGCAACTAATAGTTTGGTATGTGCAGAGCTTGGTCTTAACTACAGTCCTTCTTTAGACAAGCTAAGGAAGGCAACAATTAATTGGATAATGCAACCTTTAAATCAAATACATGACGATCAATATTTGAGCAAAAAATTTTGGCTCGATGCTAGTGATCGACTTATGTATGAAGGTAAAGCACCAGAATTTAATGCCACCAAAGCTGCGAGAATGCCAGCTTTCTTTGAACATGCAAACACAAATCTCCCTCAATACTCTTAAGCTTCACAACGAAAGATTAGACAAGCTACTAACAAGACTTGAGGAAAATTTTGGATGGAAACCAATTCATCCTAAAGAAGATGTACAGACAATAATGTACCGAGCTGGACAAGCCAGCGTAATTGAATACATAAAATCCATAATGGAGGAAGAAATTTAATGTGTTTTCCGAACAATCCACCGCCCCCACCACCACCAGCTCCTTTGCCTCCTGCGCCTACACCACCTCCTGCACCACCAGCTCCATTACCACCACCAGAGCCAACGGAAGAGGATGTAAACCCAAAAGTACAGGAAGCTCAAAATGCTAAAGATACTGAGAATGCTCAAGGATCAGGACAATTATTAATACCTTTAGATCCACAACTTAATGAAGGACAGGATAAACCAGAAGGAGGACTTAATACATGAAGTCAGCACGTGAGCGATATGGTCAACTAACTAATGACCGAAGATCATTCCTAGATAAAGCTATTGAATGTTCAGAACTCACGTTGCCATACCTAATACAAGACGATACATCGTCTAAACCAAGCCACGAATCTTTGAAAGTACCTTGGCAATCCGTTGGAGCTAAGTGTGTGGTGACGTTAGCTGCGAAGCTCATGCTCGCAGTCCTACCGCCACAGACTAGCTTCTTCAAGCTACAGGTTAAGGAAGATAAATTAGCTCAACAATTAAATAATCCCCAAATAAAAGGAGAACTTGATTTGTCATTCTCAAAAATTGAGAAGATGATCATGGATTATATCGCTGCATCAAATGACAGAGTGACTATACATCAGGCACTTAAACATTTGATTGTTGGCGGTAACTCTTTAGTTTTTATGGGTAAGGATGGGTTAAAAACTTTCCCACTTTCAAGGTATGTCGTAAACCGAGATGGTAATGGCAACGTTTTAGAGATAGTCACGAAAGAATTAATTAGTAGAAAGGTATTAGAATTTGATATTCCAGAACCCCCAGTCAATAGTGTTGTAGATGAAACTAACAGTCGTGAAAAAGACGATGTAGAAGTTTTCACCTATGTCAAATTAGTTGATGGAAGATGGGTTTGGTATCAAGAAGTAGACGAAAAGATTCTTCCCGGATCAAGAAGTACTGCACCAAAAAATGCAAGTCCATGGCTTGTACTTAGATTTAATACAGTTGATGGTGAAGATTATGGTAGAGGAAGAGTAGAAGAATTTTTAGGAGATCTAAAAACTTTAGAAGGTTTGTCTCAAGCTCTTGTTGAAGGAGCAGCGGCAGCAGCTAAAGTTATATTTCTTGTCTCACCTTCTTCAACTACTAAGCCAGCAACTATAGCTAAAGCAGGAAATGGAGCAATCGTCCAAGGGCGAGCGGAGGATGTCCAAGTCGTCCAAGTAGGAAAGACTGCGGATTTCGCAACAGCTGCAAACATGTCTCAACAGATTGAGAAAAGATTACTTGAAGCTTTCCTTGTTATGAACATAAGGAATGCAGAAAGAGTAACAGCTGAAGAGGTAAGACTTACACAATTAGAACTAGAACAACAGCTCGGAGGAATATTTTCATTGCTCACAGTTGAGTTCCTA
>VTLG01001988.1_pt1 | contig 13914 bp, 16 predicted proteins | sample 4694571 | NCBI WGS metagenome assembly VTLG01 (sample SAMN12604809, study PRJNA352737) | marine metagenome | biome: ENVO:00000447; feature: ENVO:00000209|ENVO:00000569|ENVO:01000036; material: ENVO:00002151; isolation source: viral sequences binned using virsorter ...
GTAGCACCAGTGCTAGTCCATGTTAATTTTAGATCTGCTGTTCCAACGTCAGCCCATGCTAATGCACCACCTGCTTCAGTAGTTGGATAACATCTTCCAGCGCCAGAAGCTGTTGTAATTGAATAATCATTAATCAAAGTTTTATTTCCACCAACAGTATCACCAATACTAAATACACATGTAGCGTTGCCCATTGCTGTAGGCTTATCTAGCACTATGTCAATAATTTGGGAATTAGCTGGTATTACAACCGTAGTTGAATTAGCTGCTGAAGCACCACTTGAAAGAGAAGTGCCAGTTGAAAATGTTTGAGCCATTACAACTTGACCAGTATTTTTTACATCACTACCTAATGTAGTACCTGTAGTTTCTTTAATTGTTCCAGCCTTTATAGGACCAGAAAAAGTAGTTGTACCCATGTCAACCTCCTTAGTTGTCTTGTTTAAGTCTTGAGTAAATTATATTGTAAAACAAAAAAGGCGCTCTTACAAGCGCCTTCTTTGATCTGGGAGGATCCAGTATTTTTTACGAACCTTGTGACGCGTAAACAGCTCTAGGATCTGAGTAACCAAAGCTGTATCTCTCTCTTGCTTTGTATCTCATGTTTCCTGTGTCAAAATCGCCTTCCATGCCAGTAGCAAGGGCAGCTCTTGTGAAGTGTTTAAAGCCATTAGGACAATCTGTTTTAATGAAATATGCATCCGTATCTGTTAGATAATGGTTAACAGTGTAACCACCTGGTAGCATACCCATGTTTTTCAGAGCGTTAATGTCGTTGTCAGCAGTACCGACTCTTAGAGTAGACTCTAAAATTCTGTCAGCTACAAATTGAATGTTAACAGGAATAATTAATTTCTGTCCTTTCATTGCAATTTTTAAGCCTCTTTCGTCGATAAAACCAGCAATATCAATCATCGCTTGTTCTAATGAAACGTCAGTAAGGTCGGCATCAGTTGCACTTCTGTTTGAGAAAGTGCCACCTAGTGCTGTTGGGTGAGCAGTGTTAGCTAATGTAACTCCGTCTCCACCAGTCACTGAAAACGCATTATTTAATACGTTAGCGCCTCTTACTTGTTTCGTGTAAGCCATAGATCTTGCTAGGGCTTTTGTGTAACGAGCTGAAAGACTGTCATATAGGTTGTCTTCGACAGCTTCCTCAGTTAACGCAAATGCTAAGGCAATTGTGTCATGAGTGTATCTAGCAGTAAAAGATTCAGAAGCGGTATCAAAACCAACTGCTGCTCCTTCTGCTTTTACATTTGCTTGTCCGAATCCAACTAACATAACTTCTTCTTCAAAAGCTCTATCACTTGTTTCTTGCTCAAAAATTTGAGCAGCTTCGTTTTCGTAGCGTGCGTACTCCAAACCGAACAGGGCATTCAAACCAGGTTCTAGTTCTTTGGCAAGCTGTGCTCTATTAATAGCCATATCCTATCTCCTATATTCCTGATGTTGAGTCCATAAAATGAACGTTAAGTTTTACGACCGCTAATCGACCTGCTGCAGTTTTATCAACTGCACCTTCTGATACTGAAGCTTCATCATCAAATCCTACAATCTTCATATTAAGAGTTGCAGAACCAGAAGCAATAGTAGCTGTTGCTAGTTCTCCTAGAGAATAACCACTTGAATCAGTTCCTGTAATTGCTGTTGCAAAGTTAGCATTAGCAAAAAGAGCGTTATCAGGTAGTGCTCCATCCGCATTAATAACAAATAATGCATCAGGATTGTCGGCAACATAAGCTGTAGCTTCAGTTGAAGCTTTAATCGCTGCATAACCAGGCCAGTATGGTGCCCAAGTTGGAGTTCCATCAGTTGCAATATACTTACAACCCATGAAGACACCTAACAAAGGAACTGTACCGCCATTAGCATTTCCTGGTAAATCTATTAACCCGCTAGCTAGAGGGATAACTGGTGTACCAGTATAGATTTTACTGGTTGAACCTGTAGTCAAGCCGTCGAAGTTAAGAGGATACGCATTAATGCCTTGGTTATTATAGTTTGATCCGATTCTTTCGTAAGGACGAAGACCGAATGCTGCATCTATATTAGCCATAATTTGTCTCCTTTAGACAATGTTGGTAGTAACATAGACCTTGCCCATCAAGATTTTTTGTTTCCACCAAATTCTACCCGAGACTGCCTTTCTTGAGAAATTGGCATGGAGGGGTGCTCTTCCCTCATAAGATCGTTGTCAACTGATTTTTGCTGGTCATTAGTCATCTTAGCGAAATATTCATCTCTTGATTCTTTAACTTCCAACGGACATCTCATTAACATTAATCCACCTACTGCAATGACACCTTTAAATTTTCCCTCAGTTAAATGAGGTAAATCTATTCTGTCTGGATATTCATCTGCTCTCACAGGTTCATATCCCGATCTGATTCTAGCTACTACGTTTTTATCATCTTGCGTACCTCTATACTCAAATCTTACCCACCGATGGTGAAAACCTTCTGGTGGTTCAGGGGCATCTAAATTAGATGGTGGAGTCCAACCTTTTTTACGAGTTTGTTGTTCACGGGTCTCTAATTTGCGTGAGGTTTTTTGTTTACTATTTGTAGTCATATTACGCCTCCTTCACGTGTTTTGCGTACTCTTCGAGCGGCACACCAAGTTTTTTTGCGATAGCTACCTGTGAAGGTGTGAGTCTCACAGTGCGGCGTCCAGTGGACGATGTTCTTACAGCAGAAGCAACTTTTTGTTTTGGTCTGCTAACCTCCCCTCCATCCGAAAATTTATGGGGAAACTCTTTACGTATACGTTTATCTATTTCATTATAATACTCATCTGAGCTTACGTCAAACCCTTCTGATACTATTTCGTCATGAAAAGACATCGCAGTATAGGTCATAGGCTTATCATTGCCAAACCATTTATTCTTTTCTGCCCATTCTTGAGCTTTAGGATCAGGTTGTTTTTGTTGTTGTGTTTCTTGAGGTGCCCAAGGTTGTGCATTCTCAGGTTCTTCTTTTGTAGCATCAGCTTGAGCTTGTTTTTGTTTTCTTATTTTTAATCTTTCTTGTTCAATAGCTAATTTGGCTAATTCCTGTTGAGCAAGAACTTGTTTTTCAACATCACTATTCTCTACTGCTTGTTGAAGAGAAGCTTTTAATAAACTTTCATTAGACGTTAAACGTTCTTCATCAGAGGCAATTCTTTCTTTAGATGTTACAGTTGAAAAAGATTTTAAATTTTTATTTTCTAGTTGTATTTTTTTTGCGTATTCAATTGCTGCTTGTTCACGTCTTTCAGCTTCACGCATTTTCTTTGTTAGTTTATCAATACGTTTTTTTACACCGGTGCTATATTCTTCTAACTCTTCTTCTTTTGTTTCTACAACGGGTGTTTCTGTTGTGTCTTCTTTAACTTCTACAACAGGTGTTTCTGTTGAACTTTCTTTGACAGCATCAACTTTATCTTCTTTAAGTTCTATATCTACTGATTCTCCAGATGTATCTATTGGAACCATTTTTTCTGATTTACTTGTTTGTACTTCTTGCATAGAATTCTCCATGTTACATTAAATTAGCTGGCAAAATATCTCTTGGATCTTCGACAACTGCCAGTACTTCATCGTCGTTGATTATGCGAAGTTCACCACCATCAATACTAAGTCTAGCTCCAGCATATTTTGTAATGATAATCCAATCGTCTTTTTTACACCATGGTCCATTAGGAAATTTATCTTTATCTTGATAAGCATCAGGTCCTACGGCGATAACTTTACAAATATTAGTAGCAATCGAAGCTTGTTCAATAGCTGTATCTGTAAGAAGAACGCCACCTGCTGTTTTACCTTCTAATTTTAAAGGAAATAAAACAAGACGGTATCCTGTTGGCTGAGGTACTTTCTCTATGTCTTTCTTTTGTTTCTCTTTCTTTTTACCATCCCAAATATGTTTTGGCATAATTAGTTTACTTGCTGGCTTATTCATCCGATAGCTCCTGTTTTTTTAGCAGGTCCGTGAGTTCCTGTACTTCTTGTTGTAAGGCATGTAACTTACCCGTTAAATACCTATATTCGTCCCAATCTGAAACGCCTTGCAATATAGCTTGTTCTACCGCTGTTTGTCTAGCAATTAATTCTTTTTTGTAATATGTAAAAAAATTCTCTAACCGCATGCCTTCATTTGATCAGCCATGCTTTGTGCTCTATTGGGGGTTTGTTTTGCCCAACGTGAGTCGAGCATTTCGCTAGCCGCAACAGAATACTCTGGTGGATCTTGTTGAAGAGCCTTCCACATATTACGGAACTTTGAGACCCCAGATTTTCCAAGCTGAAATACCATTTCTATAATTATTATTTTTGCATCATCACTGATGTTTGCTTTACCACCAGAAGGACAGTTATCCATAAGATCTTCTGCACCTTTTATAGCGGATTGTAGATCATGTTCTAATATAGTCATTAAAAACTTTTCTTCGTATTCTTTATCGTCTTCCCAAAAATCTTCAACACACAAATGACCTACACCCACGGTTCTCTTGCCTAGTGTATCAAGATATACCTTATTTCTATACCCTTCATGCTTCTTTACTGAAGCTAAAAGTTTTCCCATATTTATCATGTGTATATTTTCGTTTTAGGTCTTTTGTTAGGCAACATTCTTCCAAATCCTCTTGGTGTAACTTCTATATACCCTCCCATGTTCTTTTTTACAATCTTATTTCCATGTTTTTTTGCCCAACTTTTAGCAATTTCAGGTTCATTTGCATAAAGGTATGCTCTTTGTTTTTTAGAGCGAAAAGGCATTAACTTTTCTTTTTAGGTTTAAAGGCAGTTTTAGCTGATTGTTTTAAAGCTTTTGCAGAAACAGTGCCTTTACCCGGTCGACTTGTTCCCGCTTTTTTGCGTTTGTTCATGTTGTAATAAAGTCCCTTTTTAACAGTTCTTCCGTCTTTTGTTACGTGAGTTCCTTTACTTGCTTTAATAACAGAACCTTCTCTTGAACCTTTTGCAATTTTAACCATAGCTGTCTCCTATTTTTTCTTAATTAAACCCATTGCACCTTTTCCGGCCTTGATGCCGAAGCTAGCTGAGCAGGCGATATATAAGAGGTGTTTATAATAATCCGGGAGTTGTTGCAAGGCAACAAACCCAGCTTCTATATGTACAGTCATTCCTGGAAAAAACACGAGTGTCGCTGGAGCCAAAAGACAAATTAAAATTAGTTCGTCTTTCCACGATCCTTTCATTTGATCTACGGCTGATGCTTCCCATTTTATTTTGCCGGCGATCTGATCTTCTTTTAATTTTGTAGCAGCTTTAATTTCTGTGACTTTTAGTTCTGCTTTCGCTTTTTTGGTCTCGACGAAGCCGCGAACTGTATCTGCGGCAACGCCGAGTAAGGGTTTTGCTAAAAGTTGCCAGACCATAGTCTAGGCAGCTCCGCCTGTCATCCAGCTAATAACCCAAAGAACTATAATAGCCACAATAGCAGCTTTTATCCAGTCCTTCATTTTCCAGTCCGACCATTCTTTAATATGGCCCCATAGATCTTTTAATAGGTTCATAAAACCTCCTTTTACAAAAAAAGTTATATCAGAATGTCCCTTTAAAAGGAACTTTTTTAATTTGTACTTTACTTCTTTGTCCTTTTGGTCCAGCACCTAAGTTATCTTTAACTTTAGGTCCTTCCATAGTAGCACTGTATACATCTGCAATAGATGTTTTATTAACATGAGATCCTGCATAAGGATTCATATCTTTTGTTACAGTCATTTTAGCATTTGGATATAATGATCCATTAATATATTTTGGTTTTGGATTGTTAAGTGCCATGAGTTCTCCTTATACGTATAATTTAGTTGGTTTTCTTTTTGATTTTAAATCAACACCATAGCCTCGAGAATACATTTCACTTGAAGGTGCTACAGAACCTCCAGTATTAAAACCTTTTTTAAGTTCTCCAATAACTCTTTTTTTCTCAGCTCTTCGGTTTTTGTTGGGTTTTTCAGCATCAATACGCCCAACTTCTTCTAATAAATTCATTCTTCCAGTATTAGCCATTTTAATCTCCTAATGTATCGTTGGTTTAAGTAACGCAACAAAATCTGCTGTGTTATGGTCCATTAATTTATCTGCTTCTACAGGAACTAATTTCTCATACAATAGCATTTGTGCTACACCCATCATAGCACCAGCCAAGAGTATACTATCTTGATTATTTTGGGAAGTCTTTTCTACATATTCCAATAAATTTGAAAATAATTCTTGAAGTCTAATTTCAGCTTCTGTTAGTACTTCATTTTTAATTATCAAATCTTATATCCTTTTGTACATCCACTTTTCTTGGATCTTTTTTACTCTTTTCTATCTCTTTTTGCTTAATTAAGTTAACATTTGCTCTTAATTGAGCTATATCTTCTTGAGATTGTATACGATCTTCAGCTATTTCAGCTGTTTGCTGTAATTTTTGTTGATCAATGCTTAATCTTCCTTGATCATTTTGCTCTTTTCGTTGAATATCTCGTGCTTTAAGCTGTATTTCTTGTTCTTTAAGCGCGACCAACGGATCTTGACCTTGCTCTTGTGTTATTTTTAACTCATCTAAGAACATTTCTGTTAAATACTCATCTATTTTCGCTGCAACTTGTGTTTCTATTATTTGTTGAAACTGTTGTTGTAGTTCTGGAGGTAATTCACCACCATATTTTGCTGCTTCTTGTTGTATTATTTCAGCATTTGCTGCTTCAATTTCTTCTCGAGCTAACATAGATACATGTTCCAAAATATGAGTTTGAAAAACAGTCATAACTTGAGGATTTCCTTTTACTAAAAAAGAAGACATCGTAGTTCTATGTGCACTAATGTGCGCTTGATGATCCTGTCCTCTAAATGCTGTTAATGTCATCATGGCTAATGCATTAGCATTTTCAATTGCAGGATCCTTTGGTGTTGGAGACTGTGGTACAGGTAAAATACCTTGTATGTCTGTAACTCCTAAAGCTTGATACATTCTTTTATACGCTTCGTATAAGTTATGCATTTCAGGATTTGTCTGTGCTAATTGTAATTGTGTTTGTGCCAACGTAACACGTTGAGACATAGAAAAAATGTTTGGATCAGAAACAGGCATAATATCAACACGATCATCAAAGTCTGTCGACTTCACACTAGGAACAACATCCTGTCCTACATCATATGGATAAAAAGGTTCTGTAAATTCTTTAAATACTTGAGCTAATAATTGAAATTCAATTTTCTGTGCATAGTGACATCTTTTATGAATGGCACTCATAACTCTAGAGCCTCTTTCCATAAGAGCCATAGTAGTTCCAACAGGAGCATTTGCTGCTACACTATCACCAATTTTTTGATCAGCTATAGTAGCAAAACGTTGACCTGCTTGAACAACAAATCCTAATAACTGAAATAAAGTAGCACTTGGTTCCTTGTAAGGTAAAGGCATTAACCCTGCCCGTAGATCCCCACTAGGTGCATCTACATCCCTGAACTCTCCTGGTTGGAGGGGAGTATCATCGTCTTTAACTCGCAACCCTCTTGCTTTAAAACCTGCAGGGAGATTGGACAATGTACCTGCATCAATAAGTTGTCTAAGTGCTGCCGTTGCAGTTCTGGAGAGACCCCCGAGCATGTGGATAAGACCAAAGCCATAAAAGCCAAGCCCAGGTAAAAACTTATAATGTACAAAATATTGTTTCTTTTTATAAAAAGAATCGTTTTCTGCATAGTTTCTATAAATAGATAAAACCTTTCCTGACCCTTCATCAATTGTAATAATGTATGGAAGTTTTATTCCATCTTGATTTTCAAAACCAGGAAGATCTAAATCACAATGTATTTCTAATAACGTATAATTATCATTATTGTAATTAGTATTTTGAGTTCCCTCTATTTTGTTTTTTGTTTCTTGAATACGTGAGTCTTCGTAGAAAGGTTGTATATCAATATCACGATACATACCAATAACTTGCATTTTTTTAATTTCATTTTCTGTTCGACGAAGAACATGGGTAACTCTTTCTGCGGATAATAAATCAGTAGAAAGATAAGGAACAATTAAATCATCTGCAGGAATAAATTTAGATACTGCTCTACCAAGTGTTGCGTCAAAATAAATTTTCTTAAAAGTAGAACCTGTTAAAGGTAAGTAAAAAAGCATTTGATCAAGTTCAGGATCAAACTCTTCCATCACATGCATAATCTGATAGTTCATAAAATCACGAACTCTCTCAGCTTGTTGTTCTTTTTCTGTATCAGGTGTTCCTATAATTTGTGTTCTTACAGGCCCTCCTGAAGGTAGTAATTCTTTATAAGCTTGCGCTTGAAATTGTGTAACAGATTCAGATAGCAAAGGGTGTGTAACACCGCTTGCTCCTGTAAATGGTTGTGTTCTTTCTTGATATTTAAACCCTAATAAATCTAAACCTTTACGATATGATTCATACCAATCATCTCGAGACGTCTTGTCATTTTTGTAATCGTCAATAAGTGTGCTAGATATTTTACCTAATTCATCATCTTCAATGTATTCGGCTAGATTAGAATCAAACTGTACATCCATCATTTCTTGTTCTGGATTTATAATAGCAGATCCATCTTCTTGCATTTCAACTGCTTCTACCTCCATATCTGGAGTTTCAATTGTAACTCCTTCTACTTCAATGTCGGTGTTTGGTTCTCCTATTGGTCTTTCAACTGCCATTATGCTACCTCAAATATATCAATATTAGACACAAGTCCACCTTTGGCTTTATGTGTCGCAAATGATTCTAACATTTCTTCGGTAATCTTGATAGCGAAAACTGGCTCCATTGATTTTTTATCAGGAATAGAAATAGGCTTAATCTGGTAATTTGGATTTGTTCGCATTAATTCTCTAGCTTGATCTTCATTTGTTAATGTAGCTACCATATTGCCATTTTGATCGGTAACTTGATATTGAGACTTAGATCCTTTTTTTAACTGTACAGGCATGGTAATAACTTCCGAGTTATTTTCTTTTGCCTGCTTCTTTAAAATTTTCTCTATGGTAGAAGTATAGTGTTTACCATTTTCATCAACCGCATTAGGCCCACCATAAAACTCGTCCATTCCAATACCTTTGTATTTAGAACTTCTAAATTCCCCTGTGTTTTTAAATGTGTCAAAACGTTGTTGTTTATCAAGGTCACGTAATTCCTTTGATGTTGCAGCATCACCTTCAAAACCATATCTTTTAATAACAGGTTGAGAAGTGGATGTTGCGTAGTAATCTGATGCATTTGGATCTTTTAATACAAACTTTCTGTACGCTAGTTCATATAAATCTTTTTTAATTAAAGCATCTGCCCACTCTTCTCTGTTCTTTAATGGCAGATCAGGAAACAGTCCTGACATTGTAGCCCCATCAATTGTCATTACTTCATTTAACATCTTGTCAATATTATCATTCAATAATGTTCCAAGTCTAGCCAGCTCTGCATCATCAAGCTCACGTGTTGCAATATATTTGTTAACAAGATTATCTACCTCTTCATCTAGTTTTAGCATTTGTTTATTTAACAATTTCATTTCTTCAGGCGATTTCTCTAATGGTCTGAAGACTGATTTATTTTCTTCAAAGAAATTAAGAGCTGCCTCTGATACACGGTTAAGACCTTGTAAGTTTGTTGACTCTTTTCCCTCTTCTTGTATCTTGCGAAGGGCCGCGGCTAGTTGTTGTTTACGCATGGCTGCTGCCTGCAGAATATCTGATTGTATCTCATCGGCAAACGTGACACGAACCACGCCGCTCGGATCAACGCCCGATGCTTTATTTATTTGTTCTTGTAACCCTCTATTTTTAACAATGAGTTCGTCCATCTGATCCACTAAACCTGGGCTTATCTCATCTAATTGGTCAGCATATTTTGCTATGACAGATAGTTTAGGAGTATCAGACCCAAAATCAATATCTATATCATTAATGTCTGCTTGACTCATTCCTCGTTGATTAGCTAGTCGTGCTAATTTACTTCTTGCCTCAGCATATAAACCTTTCAAACTTTTTTGATTTTTATTTAATTCTTTAGTTGTCTGTCTAAGATTTATTTGTGTCTCAGGCCCTGCTACTTTAGGCGGGACATAACCATAGCGATCCGTGAGCCGCGTCCAACCGACAATGTATGTATTTTCTTCATTTGGTATGCCAAAGTCATGACGACTTATATTTTCTCCACCAAACATTGACTGTGGATAATCTCCCGAGTCTCCTGGTAGTTGATTACGGTTTATGTACAATATTCTTTCTCGTTGACTACCTTCGATAAAACCATTTTCTGCGTACCCTGTGTAACGTGTGCTTGACGCGCCATTAGGATTAATAATATCGGATCCCTGCCCTGTTGCATGTACACGCATACCACTGATCGGAGCTGTTCTAATTTGTGTCAAAATTGTGGCAGTATCTATTGGATCATTGTCTCCAAATAGTTTTAGTATTTGAGGAATACGGTAATCAGTTGATTCTGATTTACGAATATTATTTTTATTTAAGAAATCAAAAAATTCTTGTTTAGAATTAAAAGTCTTAGGAGTGTCAGGTCGTGATAACAATCTGTCTACATCAGAATAAAATACCGATGTCATTGGTTGTTTAGTTATTGGTGTAATAGTAATAGGTTGTTCAATAGCACCAAGACTATCATTTGGTGTTGGATCAAATACATCCTCCTGTGCTCTTTTTATAGTTTCTGATTCCAAACTTTCTTTTTGTTTTTTTGTAGGATTTACTAATTTTTCTTTTGGTGTTGGTATAGGTGCTGTTGTATGAGGTGGTGCTTTACCAAACAGTTTAAAAAAAGGTACCATAAGATTGGCTGTTTGATACGAACCTTCTGGAAAAGAATCCTCTTGTGCTTCAAAAATATCTAGATCTTCGGTTACACCTCCACCATAAGAAAAATTTTTAGCCATACCACCTTGTGCCATAAAAAGACCCTCATCTCCAGAAAAAATACTTTCTGATTCTTTTAAAGTTTCATCTCCAAAGGTTTGACCTTTAATGCTAGTTAAAACACCTTCTTCTTTAGCTATTTCATCAATTTGTTTTAAATCATCTATTAGTGAGTTTACTTTAGAAAAACTATCACGAGTAAGTCCTTTTGACATTTGTTCATCAATTTGATTAATTTTTGTTTTTACGTAGTTTCTTACTTCGTTATCTAAAAGATTTGCTTCTTTACTTATTACCATTAGATTTTCCATATCAAGAGAAGTATTAATGCTATCTTCTAAAGCTTTAATATGTCCTAATTGAAATTCAAGAGCTGCGGGATTAAAATCACCATCAAATACTTTAGCAATATCTTCGTACTCATCTGCAAAATTTTGCGCTTGCATATTTGCTTTCTCTCTTTTTAATAAAAGCTCTGCTAATTTATTTGCATCTATGTTTTTAACTTGATTCATTATTTGAGCTTCATTCATATAATTAGCTCTCATTCTTTCCGTTGTCATTCTAAGCCAATCTTTTGCAACCTCGCCCCTGATTGGAACGTCTTGTATATTATCTATAGCCTGATTTATTTCATTTCTTTTTGCAACGAAGTCTGCTTGTTGAGTCGGATTCAAATTAAGTTTTACTCTTTTATCTGATCCTTTTGCACCTTTTCTTAATGAAAAAGCTCTAGCTAAAGGCATATCAGTATCATTCAAATATTTTTGTAAAGCGTTAAATTCTCCTTGATATTTTTGTTGAACATACAAACTTTTAGCCTCATCATCGGTCATATTTGGAAAAGTTTTTGCTTTTGATTTTTTTATTTTATCTAAAGATTCTGGAGTAGCCTCTCTAAACACAGCTGCGTATTCCTCGTGGTCTCCTAGTATTTCTTCTAATTTTTTAAAATTTATTTCTATGCCACTAGAGTTTGGATTATTTTTTTTGTAATCTTCTATTAATTTAATTGCTTTATTTAATCTCTTAGCTTTATTTAAAGAATTACCTTTTCTTAAAGGATGTTGTTGACCAAATTGAGTCCAAGCTTTTGCATCATTAATATCAGAAAGGGCTGCTTTTCTAACTTTATATCCTGTTGTTCCATATGTTCCAGTATCATAAAAGTTATTTAAAGCTATTTTTAAAACATCATCATTACCATTTACTATCTGTGCGTATATTTTACCTGCAGCATTAAACTGTTCTTCTGTTGCATCTGGTCCAATTTTAAATTCTGGTAAAGAATTAATAACATTAGTTGCCTCATCATAATCACCTACTTGGTATTTTACAAATTCTTTGTTACCATACTTTTCCCCCTCAAGTGTTCCTAGTCCTTTACCTTTACCTTGTTGTTTTGATACTTGCATAATTCGTTCATAAATAGGTGTTACAGTTTCCATATATTTAGAACGCTCTTGTAAAATTTTATTACCAGAAGAATAGAAATCAGAAGCTAATGAAACACTTTCTGGTTGCCCATAAATATCCGTATATCCTTTTTCTTCCATTGTTTTATTAGCAATATTTTTAACTTCCTTAGGAGTTAAACTAGCTCCTACGCCGAGTTTGTCTTTTGCTTCATCAGATAGTTCATCAACATCTTTTGCACCAGCATACTCATCAATTAGTTTAGGATCTGATACGACTGCTTTTGTTGCAAGACTAGCGGCAGCTTCTTCTGACACACCTTTTTTAGATAACATTTTTATAATATTATTATAGGCTCCTTTAGCTAATACTCTTCCACCTGCATACACACCACCTAAATCTAAAGCTATAAGTGTAGCTTCTAGCCCATCAAGTGGTGTAATAGGCTCACCTAATTCCATCTTTGCAAATGTTTTTGGAATATTTTCACCAACGGCGTACTGACCAATTAAGTAAGCAATGTTGCCACCTGGTAACATCTGTCTTTTCACTGGGCCAAGTTCCTTGAGCCGTTCACTAAAATCATAAACTTTATCGGTTCCTTGAGCCATAACTTTATACATAGGGCTAAGAAATTTAGGATAGGGAAGATTTCCTGGCGTTGTCATAAATCTGCCTAATTTGTCAAAACCTGAATCCATATCCACTACATCTTTTGATGGTGGAAACGCCTCGTCAATTTCAAAAATATCTATGTTTTCGTATTGGTCCATTAGTAATACTGCCTTTGTTCAATTATCCCCAAATTATCATCTTTATAATCTGACTCTAATTGTATGAAGTTTCCTTGCCTGAAACGCAACAACGCTTGTGTTGTTGAATCGACTAAATCGTCATGATCACCATAAGGGAAAGCTGCACATTCTTCAATAACTTCTTCTGCCCAGCGATCCTCGGTACACCATACCTGCCCTGATTCAAATAAAGGAGCTACGGAGTTAACACGAACGTGCTTATCATTGCCCTTACTAGGCGTATAAGTAACTACAGGAATTCCTACTTGACGTAGCTCCTGTGTTAAGGGCATACCAGAAGCTTTAGCTTCAATCAAGATTGTTTCTGGTTCCCAATATTGATATTCTTCTAACGCAATTTCTTTTAGCTCGGGAAAATCCCATCTACCTTTACGCATACCTAAAAGAATAATGTGAAATGGTCCGTGTTCCACGGGTTTAAAGACGCCCCAAGTGGTTATTGCACTAAAGTCAGCTGTCTCTTTTTTACTAAAAGCTGTGTCATAACTTTGTATAACATGCATCAAATCAGGAATGTCTTCTTTTGGCCATACTTTCCACCAATCACGTTTGATAATACTACCTTCTTCTGAGGTTGGTTGTTGCATCCATTGTGCTTGCCACTTTTGTTCGGATAATGATGCTTTTACCCCATTTAATTCATTTATGTTCCAAAACTCAGGCCACATTGGTTTATCATTCAAGACAGCAGGAAACTCAACCACGTCCCACTGATCAGCATTTTCGTTAGTTTGTGCTGCTAATAATTTTCCAGTAAGATCTTTTGTTGACCACCGCGTCATGACAATAACAAT
>VTLG01016979.1_pt1 | contig 13914 bp, 17 predicted proteins | sample 4694571 | NCBI WGS metagenome assembly VTLG01 (sample SAMN12604809, study PRJNA352737) | marine metagenome | biome: ENVO:00000447; feature: ENVO:00000209|ENVO:00000569|ENVO:01000036; material: ENVO:00002151; isolation source: viral sequences binned using virsorter ...
CATGGCGCCATACACCCCGCCACTGTGGGGTGCACGGAATGCAAAAAAAAATATATGGCACTCTCAACGGGATTTGAACCCGTGTCCTTAGGTCGAAAGCCTAAGATGTTGGACCACTACACTATGAGAGCATACATATAAGGTTGAGGGACGTAGGTCGTGAGAACCCACTCAGGCTAACCACGGGCTTCCAACCGCGTGTGTCGCGAACACTCTAGTAATACATACCCTAGACCGAAGCCTCTTGATATGTATTCTATTTTGCCCTTCGCCATTCTTGTCAAGCATCCCTCGTTTTAAGGTAGGGTATTAGCCTACCATTCTGGCCGAGAATTGTAAGGGAAAGGGTTGCAATACTATTTTGCTATTTTCATCTTTTTAGGTCAAGGACCGGTCGATAGGTCCTTAGTTCCCCTTTCCGAAAAGTATATACCGGGGGGTATTATAGTTTTCTAGTTGCGTATGATATGCCGACTAACCATGTTAGTAAGCTTGATTGATACTTATTCATTTCATTACCTCCTTTAATTGTTTTACCGCTTTCCAAAGTTTTCTTGCGTCTTTACTTGCTATGTGGGTCCTACCACCGGTTTTCATCTTACTCATATTTTCCTCTTATATTACCTATAGTGACCAAGTATATAAAGGTTTGCCTCAAAAGAGTATATAAACTCCGAGGGCCTTTATATATTCCGTTTTAGGCTCCGCCCCCCATTTTGGCCTTAGCCAAATTGATGGCTTGCATTGCCTTAAGCTTTGCAAGCATTGCGGATGCCATTTTGGTTCTATTTGTTTTCATTTTGTTTTGCCTCCTTGCTAATACCCACGCGCCCCGCATATATAAGCTTTGTGGCGACGCGCTGACCTACCCCCGGTCTAAAAAAATATAAGGATTGATATTCTTCTGTCGTCTAGGGGTTTACACAAATCGAGGAATTTTTGAAAGTAACTTTACTAAGACTAACTAGATAGTACCAGTGGAGCACTACTATATTAAGCTATATAGTATAATATAGCATTACATAAGAAGCACACAGTGGTTTCCAAAGGACACAAGCTTTATATACCCCTGCTACGTTTTACTATTATATGACAACAACAGCAAAAATAGCATTAGAATGTGAAAACATAAAAACACTTCTCTTAGAGAAGAATGCAAACTATGGCAACAGTGCATTAGAGCCTCTGAATGTATTCAGTAAGCTCGATGCAGCAGAGGCTATTCAGGCACGAATAGATGATAAATTGGCTCGAATAAGCAATAAAGGGCTCAATGATGCAACAGAGGATACTCTTGATGACTTGATAGGCTATCTAATCCTTCTCAAAATAGCCAGAGGGGGAGCTAGAATAGAGCCTAAGGATATCGATATAGGAGCATCTGCATGATTACGCTGCCCGATGGAGCCAAATGGGAGCCCTCTTTTATGAGGTTGAGCCCTAGTAAGATTAATACATACCATAAATGTCCTAGAGAGTTCTATTACAAGTACATAGCTCAGATGCCCGAAAAGAAAACAATACACTTATTTCGTGGAACCTTAGTGCATGCTGTACTAGAAGACCTTTTCAAGAAGCAATTTCGTAATTTTACGGCTTGGGAGAAGGGAGACCCAGCAGTTTGGATGGAAGAACAGTTCCAAGAACGTTGGGCTAAGGATATAGACAGTAAGACTTGGCTGTCTGAATTACACACCGCGGACGAAATGGCAGCCATGAAGCTTGAAACACAGGAATTATTACAAAATTTTGTAGGTTCTGTCAATAAAAAGCTTAACGAAATGGTGACTTGGAAGATTTATAAGTCAAAATGGCAAGCATGGAACTCTGTAGCGCCAAAATATGCTGAAAAATGGGTAAAATCCAAGGATTATGCAGTAATTGGGATAGTGGATGCTGTCTGTTCCGACTTTGATGGAGGAACTACTCTTCTGGATTACAAGACTTCCAAGCGATATGGACCATATCTACCAGAAGATTACTACAGACAGCTTATAATTTACGCATTTTTGTACACTTTGGAGATGGGAGAGATGCCAAATTTCGTAGGTGTTAGCTATTTACGCTTCGATGACACGTTTTATGTGAAGGTAAATCAGAGTGTTTTAGATGAAGCTAAAGAAGTTATCATGTATGTTCACGATTGTTTGAAAGAAAGGATGAAAGATGAGGATAAATATGAGCAAAAACCACAAAATTTATGTAAATGGTGTTCTTTTTACGTCGGAAATGGAGGACCATGTGACGTACAGCTACCAAAATGGAAGCCAAAAGGTAAAAGTTACACCAAAAAGTCAAATGTGAAAGCTGTTAACGCCATAATTGACGACGATATAGTAGATAATTTGCCTCAAGAAGGCGAAGGTGAGAAAAATACTGTCTGGCCGGAGGATTAATGAGTAAATTCTTCATAGAAATAGGAACTTCCGACTTTGATACGCTAATTCCACTAGCTAAAGGTGGTTGGAAAGGTATTTTTGTGGAGCCAGTTGAGTATTTGTTAGATAATTTAGAGAGAATAGATGGTTGTGAGTATGTAAATGCTGCAATTACAGCCCATACTGGTAAAACTACCATAAATTACCACTCTAACCCAGAGGAAGAATGGCATAAAGGTATAGGTTATGTCACTGATAAAAATATAATCGGTGACTTTATACCTCATTCTCACGAACCAGCCAAGCCTTCTAACTATTTTTGGCGTAATAATTTCGAAAATGTTACTAAAAAAGCTGTTGATTGTATGACTTTAGATAAATTAATCGAAAAATATGACGTAAAAAAGATAGATTTCTTAAAAATAGACGTAGAAGGCATGGAACATACCATTCTTCACTCATATAGTTGGAAAATTAAACCAAAAATCATGAAAATTGAGACAAAATGGGTGTATCGTGACGAAGATGACGTAGTTCATGGTGAGAATCTCATAGAGACTTGGCGCTCTCGTCTAGTAGAGTTAGGATACCTAGTTTACGAAGAAGATAGCGATTGGTACTGTTTATTGATATAAAATAGGGAAAGCTTTATATAGGTGCATCGCATAAAGTATAGATATGGCGCGCGATGATTATGGTGCTATTTCCGTAATCTCTGATGATGAACGAGAAGCATTGGGATTAGGAGGTAGAAAACCTGACGAAGAAGAAGGTCTTTTCGAAACTATAGGTAAAGCAGGTGATAAACTAGGTGAAACACAACTAGGTAAGAAACTTGGGTCTATACTTACAGTTTTAATTTTAGCATTTTTTGGAAGTGGGGCCGAGATAAGCGCGTTAGATGACCTTTTCGGAGGAGAGGAAGAGCCTGTGTCAAAGGGTGGATGCATGGACGTTACAGCTATCAACTACAAAGCTGATGCTACGTTTGATAATGGTAGTTGTGTATTCCCTCCTCCTGTTATTTACGGTTGTACGAACCCAGAAGCAGATAATTATAACCCACAAGCTACTCACGACAACGGCAGATGTCAATTTCTTGGTGGACCAGTGGATAATGGTACAGGAAATCAAACACAAACTAACGAAACAGTATATGGTTGTATGGATATAGAGGCTAATAACTACAATGAAAGAGCTGAAGAAGACGATGGCAGTTGTGAGTATGAGGAATATGAATGTATGCCTAATGCAACTTATTTTTATAATGGTTTACAATATGGAAACTATTCTAGAGAAGAAAACTCTTTAAATATTACAGTAGATATCGACACTGATTGTGACCAAGAAACTTTACCTGTATTGGTATACTATGACGTAGGTCATATAAAAGTCGAAGACAATGAAACAGTATGGAACGGTTATATGTATAATAACTATTTCTTCAACGTAACAGGATGGGAAAGTAACGAATATGAATTGCGTTCTGGTCCAGAATACTTTACAGAACCTTATACTGGATGGTATATCGTTTATGTAAATCTGTATGCTGACTGGGATTATGATGGAGTATACGATTACGTAAACTACTTTGTCATAGACGAAATAATTTTGGAGGAACCATGAGCGATGGAGGAACTAGTAACAATTCTGGAAATACTTGCAGTTACACTAGCCGTGTTGACGACGGGTATTTTTGGTATTATATTTCTGAAGATGATAGCGAATTTACTATCACCATTAAGATTAGGAGCCCTGATTCACAGCGCGCCAAAGATTGTGAAGAAGGACAAACCAAAGAAGACGAAGAAGACAAGGAGGACTGAAAGAATGAGTAAAGACACAGCAAGTGAAGGAGTTACATTCAACGACATCTTTATGTTTATGATAGCTGTACCTTTAGTTTTACTATGGGTAGGTTTTGCAGGATTCGTTATACACAGCGGATTACAAGATGACTCTGTTCTTGAACAAATCGAAGGTTATACAACCTTGATAGCTATATTAGGTGGGCCAGCCCTTCTAATTATCAAGGATGCTTTAGATGTTTGGAAACAAGAACAAGCAGAAAAGACAGCTTTCTATAAAGTAAAGGCTCAAGCAGTTATTGATTACAACGATGCAGCTCAAAAGCAAATGCAGCAGATTGAAGCTAATGCACAAGCACAAGAGCATAAGATGGAATCAGCAACTATAGCAACACCTAAAAAGAAATAAGGAGATAATATATGGCAGATTACGCAGTAGACGACCATACTGAAACCGCAAATGACCTAGCAGGATGTTTAGCACTATTGGAAACCAAGTTGGAAACAATAGACAACACTAAGAACATACGTCTGTTAGAGATACACAAAGTCGGTAATAAGTATGCATACGCTTTAATAGTTGACGCAGCATAGACATAAGCTTTATATAGTCTTGCGTTCTAAATATATTGTGGCTCTCACAAGACCACGAACCCATTGGATACTTACGCAAAATGCGTCTCCGAGGGCCACAACAACGAAAGCTTTATATAGTCCTTTATGATTATATAATAACAGGTGAATACCTATGGCAAACGAAACAAATAACAACACAGCAACCAACGAAACCAATGAGGGTAACCTCACTGCTATCTTGGACACTGTAGAAGAATCAGGTTTGTTAGACACTCTAATGGATGAACCATTACTAATGGCTTTAGCTGCTTTAGTATTAGGTATGGGCGGTTATATCGCTTATACTGTACCAGCAGTCAAAATGTTAGTCTTTAAATACTTAAAGAACAACGAAGCTGAGTTAATGGACTTATTAGACAAGAATCTAACCAAAGCCCAAATGAAAGCCTTTGACAAATTAGATGAGCAAGCTAAAATACACGTCAAAGATTCTTTAGTCCGTAACGTATTAGTTACCGCTTGGGACGAAAAGGATGACGAGTTGGCTGGCTTAGTTAAATCTAAAGTTAAGGCTGCTCTCGATGAAAATAAGTGATGGACGTCGAGGGATACGAAGCGCGTCTTCGCGAGAGGGTAGGAGAAGCTGAATATGCTAGGCATAAAGAGCTTGTCCGCCTTCTGGCACGCAATCTTGCTCTTGAAGACTTGCTTTGGGAAGAAATTCTTATATCTGTTCGGGATGTTGACGCTAGAACAGAGTTATTGCGACAAAGAAACTCGATTGTACGTGATATTCATACTGAGTTCCGTGCTCTTAATATAGAAGTACCAACGGTAACTGAGAAGAACACAGAGAACTTTATGTCAATGTTGAGTGATTTAGATGACAATCCCAGTGAAGAACGAACAGAAGAAGCTGAACGCAGCGATTAGTGGAAGACTAGCACACGATTCTAGAGCTCTAGAGGACGTGTTCGAGAAGTGTAGATTATCAGAAAAGAAAATGACGCTCCTTGTTAGGGCATTCTGTGAGTCATATCTTATTGACCAAGCAAGAAGGCCACTTAAGTTAAGACCATTACAAGAAAGAATTGTAGTAGCTTGTCTTACACACCCTTCCAGTGACCCCGCAAAACACAGAAAACTAGCAATATTGGCTCCACGTGGTAGTGGTAAGTCCTATGCTTTATCTGTTGCTGTGGTTATATATATGTTTTTTAAAAGATTCAGAGATTTAGTATTTGTTTTGGCTCCATCTGAGGACCAAGCTTCATTAATCTTTAACTATTGTTATAGACATTTTGCTGATAATGAGTTCTTGGGGAGCTTAATTGACCATTATAGATTCCATAACAAGCCTAATATCACAATGAAGGGAGGTACGGTGCTACGTAGAGCCCCTATTGCTGCTTCTAATCAAGGACAAGCAATACGAGGACAGCATCCTACTTTCTTAGTAGTAGATGAAAGCCCATTGATTGATGATAAGTTATTCATTGATAATGTAGAACCTTCCATATTATCTAATAAGGCTCCATTTATCAACTTGGGAACTCCAAAGAGCAAAGAGAACCACATGTATAGATATCTTTATGACGAAGATTATGAAGATTCATTTGAAAGATTACACTTTACATGGAGAGATGCTGTAAAGAAGGGTAGAGCCTATGCTCCTCCTTATGATGAAGAAGATATGTTACAGAAGATGACAGAATGGGGAGAAGACTCTATATATTGGAGAACTGAATATGAGTGCCAGTTTGTAGAATCAACGAGTAATATATTCAACCCCGAAATACTTAAGAAATGTTTTATTAACCAACAGTTTGCTGAATATGGTACACCATACCCTAACTGTGTTGTAGGTGTAGATATAGGTAAATCTGTGAATTCTACTGTTATTAGTGTATGGGCTAATGAAAAAAATGATGAAGGTAATATTGCAAATCTAATTTACTTAGAAGAGATAGGACCAAAGACAGGAGGTCATGATATACCGTATCAACGTAAGCGTATAATGGATGTAGCTACCAATTTTGGAGCAAAAAGAGTAATTATTGACGCTACAGGTATAGGTGGTGCTATTGAACAAGATATAAGAGTAGACTGCATACAAGCAGAAATACATTTTATACCTTTCGTATTTACAGGAGGACCGAAGGGTACTAAAACACAGGTCTACAGAGACCTAGTGTCATACGTCCAACAAGGTCAAGTTAAGGTACCAAACCCTAAATACCTACCTCCAAATGATGCAAAACTAGTGAATAAGTGGTATAAAGAACATGTAAATCTAGAATATACAATGGATGCAGCCAATAAAACAGAAAAAATAGCTGCACCAGATGGTAAACATGATGACTATTGTGATAGCTCTGTGATAGGAATACATGCCTGTTTAGGTATGTTACCGCCCGAATCATCGTTCGCATCAGTAAGTATTAACCGTTCTACACACATTCCAGCCAAGAAAACAGCATCAGGGCCTGTTTTTGGTAAAACTACGAGAAATTTCAAGGTTAATAAGCACTCTCCGGGCGGAATTTAGCGAAAGCTTTATATACTGCCGCGTATTATATTTATACGATAGCTATGGCTCTAAGAGATTATTGGCCTTTCAATAGGCGGAGTTTCGCAACTAAAGGGACTAATCCACCGTTCACTAAGGATAATCCACGCTCCTTCGGAGATGGAGTAATACGCCGGATTCAATTGCAGTCCAATGCCTTCGGGCGTGGTGATGCGATGAAAGAACCGCAGGTTGGCGATTATCGAACGTACATGAATGTGTATTTGTCGGACCCTATAGTAAGAACTCTGATAGATTTGCCATGTCTCTACGCCTCTAAGGACGGATACGACATCGTAACGGACAGTGATGAGGAACGCCAAGCTATCACCCAGCTTTTTGATAGTATAAATATAGAACAACTTATATATTCATGGCTACGTAATGGTAGAATCTTTGGTACATCCTATCTAGAATGGACTGGAGATAACCTAGTGCTACGTTCATCTCAAAATATGTATGTACAAAGAGATGAGAGTGGACAAATCATGTATTATTATCAAGATTTGGGAGATGATAAGGAGTCCATAAGATTTGAAGAAGATGAAATCATTGAGTACAAGAACAATCCGTTTGATGATTATGCCTATGGCTTATCTGATATACACCCTATTCTTTATCTCATTGACCTTAAAGATTATGCAGAGCGCGACATCGGTGCGGCTCTTAATAAATACGCTAATAGTCGTTTCGATATTAGTGCTGGTTTACCTGATATGCCTTATGGACCAGATAAAATCAACGAAATAGTAAGTGCCTTCAACGGTTTAGAACCCGGTGAAGATATTATACATGGTAATGATATAACAGTAAAGGAATTACAAGGAACTCAAAGAGCATTCGAATATGGTAAGTATACGGATGATATTATGAATAAAATAGCAATAGCTATGAAAGTTCCTATGACTATGTGGGATAAGCCTGAACAGGCACGTCCTATATTTGAACCATATGTAAGACATTTACAATCTGCTATAGAAGCATCTATTAATTCACAACTGATGCCTCAAGTAGGTTCTGGAGATGCCTTATTTAGATTCCGTCAAATGAATGTCGATGATGCTTTCTTGAAAGCTAAGACTGATATGATATACCTTTCTGAGGGAGTTCTTTCACCTCAAGAGGTTAGAATGGAAAGAGGTTTAAACCCAGATGGAGTGGTAGAACAGCAAGAGACTGCAAAGAATGCCAACATATCTGGAGGTAGAGACCAAGATAAGACAGAAGAAACAGAAAGAACAGAGAACCGCGCTGGTAACGAACCAAGCGCTAATACTACGGGGGACAGAGAATGAGCGAATACGAATACGAGCGCTGTATAATAGACGTAGCAGCTACACTTAAAAATCGTGGAGCTGAAAACTACGAAGAGACTGCGGCTAAAATGTGCCGCATGAGGGTAGATGAAGTCAAGACTGAAAGAAGTTTTGCTATGGATTCTGCCGGGGACCGAGAAAATAAAAGGAGTTTTGCTCCTACTATTGGTGAGATTACAAATACGGATGACTACTTAGAATTCCCAGTAATCGCTATCACGTCGGGACCCCACGACGAAGATGGTGACCAAAAGGTTTTCATAGAACCATCCATCTTGGAAGAAAATATAAAAGCTTTTGAAACTCTTCCAGTATACTATAATCATCAAAGAACTGACGATGACCTCTTAGGCACGGCTATCAACCCCAAAATCGTCAAACTTGAAGATGGAAAGTCAGCAATTGAAATGTTGGCACGTATACACAGAGAGTCCGCAAAGGCAAGTGAAGTGTTAGAGAAATTGGAAAACGGTAACATGACGCATGTAAGTATAGACTGGTTATCCAAAGACGTTGACGTCCTAGGTGAGCCATTCGCTACTGACATACGCCCTGTAGAGGTGAGCTTCATTGATAATGAGACTCGCACACCCGTTTGTGAAGCATGTACAATTGATAAAGGAGAGGAATGCAACGAACACCGTGAATTCGGTGAAAAAGATTCAGACTCTGGCTGTGGTGGCCACGAAGAAGAATCATGTGCCTGTGAAACACACGGGACAACCAGCGAGGAAATAACTATGGCTGAAGAAGTAAAAAACGTAGAAGACTCTGGAGCTGAAACACTTGTAGAGCGTGAATTCGCCGCTATGAGAACTCAGCTTGAAGAGATGAAAACTTCATACGAAGAATTGAACAGCAAGCACGAAGAAGCCCTCGCTATGATTACCAAATTTGAAGAAGAGAAGGAAGCAAGAGCAGCTGAACAAGCAAAGCTCAGAATTTCTAACTTCGTCAACACAATCATAGAGAAAGAAGCTGTCTTAGGTAAAGTCGATGACGAATCTAAGGAAGCACGTGCTGAGGAACTCACTTCTTGGGATGAGGTTAAGCTAGAAGGTTTCTCCATCGCCATGGAGTCTATGCCAGTACCAGAAGAATCCGAAAGGACCTTCGGTAAAGGTAAAGCCCACAGTGATGAAGAAAAGCCAGTGGAAGCTGAAGCAGAAGAAAAACCACGCATGTTTGCGATGGAAAACGGACGCATCGTTTTCACAGGAGAAGAAAAATAGGTGATGAAATATGGCAGCAGGAATTAACATATTAGTTAACGACGGTGGCGCACCAGCTCGTGTTATGAAGTTAGGTAACGCAGGAGCAGACTTAGATGCAGGAACTATTGTTGAGTTCAACAGTAGTGGAGCAATCGTAGCAGCTTCTGAAGACTTACCTTCATACTTAAACGCAGCTGTTGGTGTACTTTTTGTCGATGCAACGTCTGGAGACCCAGCATCCGTTATTACCGGTAAAGGAGCAGTTGTTTTCTTGAAAGCAACAGGAACCATTGCCGCAGGAGATGCACTAGGTCACAGCGCAGCTGGATTAGCAAAAGCTAAAACATCCGCAGACGAAAGGTTCGCTATTGCTCTAGAAGCAAAAAGCGCTACACACACAGATTTCGTAAAGGCACTCTTACTATAGGTATAAGGTGAAAAAATGGTTACAGCAAAAGAAGGATTAATGTCATCCAATCTCAGTTCAACCGCAAACCGAGTACTTGTAGATTACAAAGACGCTATCCAAGACTACAAAGTTACGGATATGCCTGTAATCGCAATGTTCGCAGAGCGATTTCAAACGGAGACTGGCGGCGACGTAGATATTACGTTCGCAAAACCTAGCATGACGCTAGAACAGATAGAAGAAGGAGACACTCCAGCTTATCAACACACTGACTTGAGAAACGAAAGAATTTCAGTCAAAGAGTGGGGATTGGCAGTAGGTGTCACCCGACGTATGCTTGAAGACTCAAGATTTTCAGAAATGGAAATGGCTTTGAACGAAGCTAGAAGAGCCGTCGAGCGTCACGTAACACAGCACTACATCTACACTGTATTCGGTTTATATAAAGCAGAATACGGTACTGGATTCAATGGCGCACACATTACAGCAAGTACAACTGAAGCAAACATAACAACTTTCGCTAACGCTTCACACGGTGGTTTCTACGGGTCTACCCCAACCACAGGTGGAGATGCAGTAAGGATTTATGACTACGGTGAGTATAGTGCAGCAGATTTGGCCGCTCTAGGTCCAAACACTGGTTCACACTACTTCGCAGCTCAGGACAGTGACTCTGATGCAACTGGTGACCTTGGTCTAGCAGATATTACAAGTGCTATGGAGTTAATTAATGCAAAAGGTGGAACAGCAGATACTTTGATGATTTCCCCTTCACATTACAAAACTCTACTCGACTTAGCAGACTTCACTGCACCATTCTCTGGAAGCGGCGACGCCCAGAAAGGTGGATTGGATTATGTAAACGACGTATCAGCAAGTGGAATTGTCGGACAACTCTACGGTCTAAACGTCTACATGAACCATTACATACCAAAGAACCGATTCGGTGTCTTTGACATGTCAATGAAGCCAGTAGCTTACGTCGAGAGACGCGGTCTAACCGTAGAAGAAGCTAACCCCGGATTCGGAATTCAAGGTAGCTACATGACCATGAGATATGGTCTAAAAGTTATCAGACCTGAAGCTGGAGTTATCGTAATCGGCGATTAGATATAACTATCTGGATTAAAATTTTGGTATGGGTGCCACCAATAGAACAAGGCACCCACTTTAGGAGTATAGCACATGGTTAAGGAATACGGTTTAGATAACGAAGCCCTTTCAGGCAACAAACCCAAAAAGGGAATGCCCCTAGTATTAGACGACAGGCTACCCTCCAAACAATATATTAAAAATAAAGTTGACGGAAAAGTCAGCAATGATGCATTTGACGCTACTTGGGACGCTGTAGAAGACGTAGCACCAAGTAAGAATGCAGTTTACGATAAAATAAATTCTCTATCAGCAGTTGGTGACGCATTCACTAGAGAGGATGATACCTCTTCAAGTAATGTCAGAGCTAACAAGACTGGTAATTACGCAATAGGCCCAGCTAATTTTACAGGTAAAGCAGACTGGGATAAGCTCTATGTATCAGGAGGCAATATAAAGACTACTGGTAACTATATTATGCAAAACAATGGGAGCACTATAGGGCCTAGCTCTGGAGAGCTCACTTTAGATAGCTCTAATGGAGCCAAAGTTGCTACTAAGTTCGCTATAGGCTCTACTAATCCAAGTGTACCACTAGAAGTAAATTTAGCAGGTTCTACTGCTAATTTGAACGATGGTACAGGTATAGTGCAAGTAGGTGCAGATGGTGGAGCTAATTTAGCAATTGATGGGAATAAGATTCAAGCTAGATTAACTACAGATGGTAGTGCAGCAGGAGCACAATTAAATTTAAACACATCAGGTGGAGCAGTAAGCATAGGTTCAGATGGAGTAACCACTACTATTAATGGTAATCTCAATGTAATAGGAACAGCTACCACAACTCTATCTGAGACAGTCAATATTAAAGATTCTTTCGTATTATTAAACTCTGACCAAACTGGCACTAGTGATGCTAATGCAGGTATAGAGGTAGAGAGAGGTGACTTAACAAACGTAGCAATCAGATGGAATGGTACTGATGATGCGTGGCAAACTACGCTCAATGGTTCTGATTACTATAATATTCTTACGACAAACACAGGAGGTACAATTAATCAATTAGGAACTAATACTGCCTCAGCTTTGTCTTTATCAACTACGACTAACACCAATGATACTATTAATCTGGCAGATAAGTTTGTACAACATGCTGGAGATAGTATGACAGGTGCCTTAACTATAGGTAGTAGCGGTGACCAAACTAGTAATAGTGGTGATGGAGCTACTATGCTAACTGTATTTGGAGGACCATCTACAGGTAATGCAGCTCTTACGGTTAACGGACATCTGAAAGCAGATACCAAATCTTTCGATATACCACACCCTATTAAGAAAAATATGAGGTTAGTACACGGTACATTAGAAGGACCTGAGTTTGGTATGTATCAAAGAGGAACTATAGTTAAATCTCACTTACCCACAGAAGAAATACCTTTACCAGCGTATTGGGGTAAGTTAGTTGCAGATTACACCGTGTCGCTTACACCACACGGTAATTATAATGTATGGTTAGTGGAAAAACATAAGAACATGTTCGAAATCAAATCTAACGCAGATGCGATAAATGGTCCATGGTCTTGTGACTGGATTGTAATAGGAAGAAGGAATGATTACCCACTGGAGGTTGAACAATAATGGCATCAAGTAGAGTAAGAATTGGAGTTGCTGGAGAAACCAACAACGCAGTTATAAGATTTCAAAGAGACAGTGATGATGACGGTGATTTCGACGATATTGATATATTAGCATTCGCTTTGAATGTTTCTAACAGCACTGTTACCATCGACGCCTGTGTGATAGATGGAGGGACTTTCGGGTCATAAACATGGCAAATAGAATTTACCACAAGCGTAGTGCAAAAGGGTCAGACGTACCCTCTAATGCAGATTTAGAATTAGGTGAATTGGCAATCAATACGTATGATGGTAAACTATTTACTAAAAAAGATGATGGTAGTCCAAGCATTGTAGAATTAGGTGACAAAGGTCAAAAGGGAGATATAGGAGCTACAGGTTCTCAAGGACCTGCTGGACCACAAGGAGACCAAGGAGATAAAGGTCTAAAAGGTGTAGGAGGAGATAAGGGAGCCACTGGCGACAAAGGTCAAAAAGGTGGAGACGGACCTTCAGGTCCCGGTGGACCACAAGGTGACAAAGGTCAGAAAGGTGTTACTGGTGACGGAGGACCAACTGGACCTACAGGACCACAAGGTGCACAGGGAGAAAAGGGTAGTTTAGGAGATAAAGGAGCTACTGGTGCAACTGGACCACAAGGTGATAAAGGTCAACAGGGAGCTACTGGTACTCAAGGACCTACAGGACCACAAGGTGGAAAGGGAGAACCCGGCGACAAAGGAGCTACGGGTGCTGGTGGACCACAAGGTGATAAAGGTGCTACAGGTGCTGGAGGAGATAAAGGACAGAAAGGTGTAACTGGAGATACAGGACCACAAGGAAGTCAAGGACCTACAGGACCACAAGGAACTGCTGGTGACAAAGGTGCTACTGGTGATAAGGGTGCAACAGGTGCTCAAGGACCTACTGGACCTA
>VTLG01006494.1_pt1 | contig 13913 bp, 8 predicted proteins | sample 4694571 | NCBI WGS metagenome assembly VTLG01 (sample SAMN12604809, study PRJNA352737) | marine metagenome | biome: ENVO:00000447; feature: ENVO:00000209|ENVO:00000569|ENVO:01000036; material: ENVO:00002151; isolation source: viral sequences binned using virsorter ...
ATAAAAGATGAGGAAGATAAAGATATTCCTTTTAGCCAGAAAAATTTAAAAGATTTTTCAGAAGATGTTGATTTTGTTCAAGGGGTAGTAAAAGCATTTCAAACTTTTTATGCAACGGCTGACGAAAAAAACTAACTGATGCTGCTCTTTATTGGGCTTCGGGTGGCAGCGAATCAGAAAAACAGGCAGATGAAGATGCCAAGATATTTGGTATTAAACTGCCTGAGAAGTCTAAAGAGAAAGAGAAAGGATGCGTTGTGTGGGAACAGAACTGGGAAAGTGTATTAATGTTTTTAAGGATGCAAACTCAATGGGCTGTCTCCATGAGTGGTTTTGTTGGTTTGAAATATGAAGTTTTATTGTGTGCGGGAGGTTTGTTTGACCTATACAATGTAGACAATCGTGTTGCGATGCTCGAAGACCTAAAGGTTATGGAATCAGCAGCATTGAAAGAATTTAACAAGGACTCTAAGTAATGGCAGGACAAGTTGGAAAACTTACGCTTGAAGCCGTTATTGAAGGTTTTGAAGACGTTCAGGGTTTAGGTAAAGCTTTAAAAGATGTTTCAGAAAAAGCAAAAGTAACTGATAAATCTTTTCAAGGTATAACAGAAAGAATAAAAACTTTTGGCAAAGCCACTATTAAAACGAATCAAGGTTTAAGAGGGCAAATTGCTGCGTTTGAAAGATTAAGGAATAGAACTGAATTTCAAGGCAAAGCTTATAGAGGTCTTACTGATGAAATTACTAATTTAAACAGGCAATTAAGAGAACGTCTTGGACTTGAGAAAGAATTGGACTCAGCAACTCCCAGGAGAAGAGGAGGTAGCCTGAGTCCTGGTAGCGGTGGAGATAAAGGATTACTTTCTTCAAGACTTAGCCAAAACTGGGGAACTGGAGGTACTGAACAGTTTGCTAGTCGGATGGCATCTTTACAAGCTTTGCTTGTGACAAGGACGTTTGACAATATTACTGAGCAACAACGGAAGTTTCTAACTGAATTTAGAACTTCGATGGACGGCACTTATAGCATGAGGGACTTGCGAGGGAGTTCTGATGCTTTTAAGAAAATAATAACTGAGTCTAATGCTAAGTTTTTAGAGATGGAGGCGAGATTAGGGAAAGGCAAAGGTAGGCATACATTTGATCAAAGTCAGCTTGTAAATCAAGGAAAATTAAATCAAATTCAAAAGGAAGCGTTAAATGTTCAAGATGATTTGAATATTACGTCTGCAAGGTATTTAGAAGTCTTAACTAAAATCAATGCAGAGACAGGGGTACAAGCTCGTTTATTAGGGAGTAGAGATGCTCATGCTTCTGCTAAAACGGCATTAGCAAGAGCAAATGTTATAACAAGTGCAGATGCTGTTGCTAAACAACAGTCAAGAGCTAGATCGTTTTTATATTCAAAAGATAGAGCTTTATATGGTTCTCAAGTAGGCCCGACAGGGATGGCAGATAGTACTCATTTCGGGATCAGAGGAATGGGGCCAGCGACAAGAGAATTTCAAGCAAAGATGAAAGGGGCGCAATGGTTTCAACAAATGGTTGGGTGGATGGTTCCCGAATGGAGAAGCCCAACTCTTAAGGCGGCTTTAGCAGAGCAAGCTGATCAAAAAAGGCCGTATGTAAGAGGTTTCAGAAAAGACAGGACTGATGTTGCAGCTAAGTTTCCTACTTTTGACTCATGGAGAGGTATCTCTGGAGAGCTTCCTAAAGGACAAGCTTATGGCAAGTTAGTTCGAGGGCAGATGGGGGAGGTAGTTCAAACAATAAAAGACCCTATGGGATTAGGGCTTGATCCAAAGTATCCGAGAACCGAATTTGGATTAGGAAAGGAATTAGAGAATTTGAAAGAGATGCTGCCTCATCTCGAAAATGGGACAAAGCCTTGGCTTGCAATTACTGAAAAAATAGAAGGAAAGCAAAAAGAAATAAATAAGTTAATAAAAGAGGGAACAAAAGCTGTAGAAGCAAGAAAAAAGAAGATTGCTGAAATTGTAAATCCAAAAGTTAATCAGAAATTATTACCTCCTGCAAGAAGTCTTGGAGATAAGAACCGATATAATGTAATGAGTCAAACAGGTGTTTTTGATACTGGCTTTACTGCTGATCAGTATGGCCCTCAATTAGAAACTCAATCTCAATTAACAAAACGATTACAAGAAACCTTAAAGGCTAGAGATCTCAATATTAATAGCATTGTTAAACATAAAAGTAAGTTAGAAGAAATTAGAAATACCTTAAAGCCAACAAGTGAAGCTTTTCGTTCTGTTTCTAAATCAATACTTGAGGCAGATAAAGCTTTATCAAGAATAAATTCAAACAAATTCAGCGGTGCAAACTTAAGAAGAACAGGACAGTCAATATTAGGTGCTGGGTTTGTTGGCGGCCCTGCTGGTTTCTTAGGTGCTACAGCAGGTGCTGGATTTGAAGCATTACGGCCTGGTGGTGATATGGCAGGCGGTGCGATTACTGGTGGTCTTGTCGCTAGTCAAGTGCTGACACCAGTTTCTCAGGCGATTGGTGGTTCTACTGAATATGCCTCACAAATTGAGAAGGCAAATATTGCATTAAGAGGAATTACTAAGACAACAGAAAATTATGAAGTAGCACAAGCTGCTATTACAAAAGCAGTCGAAGTTTATAACGTACCGCAAGAAGTAGCAATAAAAGGAATGACAAGATTGAGTGCTGCTGTTTTAGGTGCTGGTGGAAATATTCATAACGCAACCGAAGCATTTTTAAATACAACAGTTGCAATTAAGGGTACTGCTGGTAGCGCAGAAGATGTTAAGTCAGCAATAACAGCAATGGTGCAAATCTTCAGTAAGGGCAAGGTGTCTGCGGAGGAATTAAGTGGACAATTGGGTGAAAGATTCCCTGCGGCAGTAACAAAGTTTGCTAAAGCAAATAATATTTCTACGCAACAATTACAGAAAAATCTTAAAGATGGAACAGTAGGATTAGACATGTTAAGTAAGTTTATTACAAGCTTAGGAAAAGAATATGAACCATTAGCAAGGAAGATTGCAGAGTCAAACGAAGAAGCAGGAGCAAGATCTCAGATTGCAATGAATAAAATGAAGATTGCAGTTGGTAATGCTTTAAGACCTATAGGCGCAGATTTCCAAATAATTGGAGCGCAATTACTTACTGATTTAATTCCTGCAATTGAAGCTTTAGCGTTAATAGCAGCTAGTGTGTTTAAACCTATGGCTGATTTAGTTGGTGTTCTTGCTAATAATTTTGAACTTTTAACTATAGCGACAACATTGACTGCTGGAGCTTTTGCTGGATTGGCTGTTGGGAAACTTGTTGTAGGATTTAATGCTTTATCTGTTGCGATAGGAAGAGCTACAGCTAGTCATAAGGCTTTTAATGTTGTTGTTGCTGCAAATAAATATGTGATTGTAGGAACTGCTATAGCTGGTTTGACTTATGGTTTAATGCAGTTGGGTAAAAAATATAAGCAGACTGCTAAAGATATTCAAACGAATTTGTTTGGTCAATCTATTGAAAAAACAAGAGCAGAAATTAATAAATTTGAAGAAGATTTAGCAGTATGGCAATCAAGAAAAGAAAATGGACATTGGTGGTATGGCGAAGACACAGTTAACAAAGAAATTGAACTAATTAAGAAACAGATCAAGGCAAGAGAAGATTTTATAGAAGCAGAGAAAAAACTAAACAAGGCAGCTAACAAAGCTAAGTTTCCAAAACTAGAAAAACAATTTGGAGAAAATTCTCCGTTTGTTAAGTTTGCAGAAGAGTTGGAAAAATTTGATGAGTCTCTTCAAAAAGTAGTTGTAGGTGGATTTACAAAATTAGAAGATGCAATTTTAAACTTTGTTAAAACAGGAAAACTTGCAGTTAAAGATTTAGTAAGAAGTATTCTTGCTGATTTTGCGAAATTAATGATTAGACAGACAGTTACTAAACCATTGTGGAATATTCTTCAAAATGCACTAACTGGTGGTTTAGGTGGTGGGGCTGCTGATCCAACTTTTGGAACAAATATTCCTAGTGGAGCCGATTTAAAACCTGGCTCTTTTGGAATTTCTACAATAACAAGAAGTGCAATGGGCAACACATTTGCAAGGAATGGAATCGTGCCTTATTCCAAAGGTGGTGTTATTCGTAAACCAACGCTTTCGCTCATGGGAGAGCAGGGTGCGGAAGCAATACTCCCATTACAAAGAGGAAGAGGTGGAAGACTTGGGGTCGCAATGCAAGGCGGTGGCGGTGGTGCAACAACTGTGAATTACACAGGGCCAACATTAAACTTTAATGGTGATGAGTATGTTCCTAAATCTGCTGTAGGTGGCATCATTAATTCAGCAGCGAATAAAGGTGCTGCAATGGGAGAGTCAAGAACCATAAGATCATTACAAAATAGTCGTTCATCTAGATCACGAATTGGTATCTAATGTCAGGTTTAGTTCCTATAGCTGTTTTTATTGATCTTTATGATCCGAAAACAAATGGCATAGAAGAAAGGTTTCAAAATGCAGATCCAGTCAATACAATTTCTTTTGACGATGGCCCTTTTGGTAATGGTGATTATAAATATCTAAGTTTTCTTTATTCAGGTGCTACACAAACCAAGAGTGGAGATAATCTTGAAGCTACTTTGCTCTTAGCAAATACAAGTACTTTAAGAGATGGAAGTACGGCTCCTAATAAGTTATCTATGAATTATGCACATGAAGCTGTTGATAAAGGTTGGAGTGTGTATGTTCATCTTTGCAAGATGAATACAGCGTTTACAACTGTTGAAGATGTGCTTTCTACTGATAGTTGGACTGTTACTTCTATGGGATACGATGCAACAAATATTGAATTAATGCTTTCTACAGGTGTTGATGCTGTTGGTGGGAATATTGGAAGATTTTTAACAAGTTCATTGGTTGGTCACTTACCAATAACAGGAAATATAATAGCGAAATGAAAACTGAATTGCTTTTGGGTTTGCCTTATCGTTTAGGCGCAACACCTGATAAGCATCATGCAGCCGATTGTTTAAGCCTTGCTAGAGAAGTTTTAAAAAATTATGGCATTGAAAGCCCTGAGCCACCAAGATCTTGGTATAGGCGTTTAAGAAAAAAAGATTATGAGGTGTTTCGTGATGAATTAAAAAAGTGGGGAAGACAGACAACAACCGCTAATATTGGTGTTGTAGCTCTGTGTAAAGCAGAAAAAGGCTATGGTATGGCTGTTTACTGGAAAGGCGGTTGGCTATCATTCGTAGAGACGACAGTTCGATGGAGTCCTCTAACCTTTTTGGAGGTTATAGAACTTTATTACCCTATGAAATAGAACTATGTAATGCACTTGGAATAAGCGATAAAGAGTATTTAAAATTTTTAGATTTAACTTTTCAATATCATAAAGACTCAAGAAAAGGTTATGAATTAATTCCAGATATTAGATGTGATCCAGCAATTGTTGGAGCAACAACTTGGAAAGCATTTTTTGTAAAAGTTGCAGTTACTGTTGCGATCTCTACTGCCCTTTATTTACTTAGTCCTAAGCCTAAACAACCTAAATCTGGGCCAAATTTACAAATAGGTGGTGTTCAAGGTAGAAGTAGATTTAATCCTGTTAGCGGATTTGAATCATTACAAGATTTAGCCGTTTTAGGGTCTTTTATTCCTTTGGTTTATGCAAGGTTAGGTGTAAGAGTTTCAAGTCAGTTAATTTGGTCGCAAATTCGTGAAAAACAATATGGTCAAGAAATTAATGCTATTTGTTTGTTTTCTCAGGGTCAAATAGGGGCTAAACCATTATTTAAAACTTTTGCTTTAGGTGAAACATTTTTAGATAATTTTCCAGAATCGAAATTAAAACTTTATTTTTCTACAGGTGGTCGTGGTAACAAGAGTTTTCAGGCTACTACACAACAACCAGAACTTAATCAGCAAAATCGTTTAAGACCATCTGATTTTGTTGGGCCAGGGACTGACCATTCAGTTCGTAATGACAATAATTATGCGAATCGTGGAAATAGAGAGTATGACGACAATGATCCTTTTATGGTCAAGGTTTTAGATCCTGATGGTAATTGGGCATGGTGGCCAAGCTTTTCAAGTACAAAAACTCCTACTGCTAATGCAAAGTTTGGGCTTTATGCTCCAATGCCTAATGGAAGTGCTTTTAAAATCAATTGGGAGTTATTGATGTTTCCCAAAGGGATGAGTGGTGAGGTTGCAGATGATTTAGAAATAAAAAGACAAAAAATGGTTCATTTTTTTCCAAGATATGTGCATTTGAAAAGTAAAGACTATGGTACTGACTCCATGCACAGATGGTTAGCTGCTGGGCATGATTTGGATTTGTTTATTCACAAAGAAGAAAATGAACTAGCTTGGATTGCTGATGCCTCTGATATAGATACTGATCGGTCTAAAAGATGGGATAAGTTTTCTCCGTGGGGTAGTGGAGATGCAAAAGCTGCTGCTGATTCAATAAGAGAAGGAGTTGATACAAGTATGGCTTTAGGTGAGCAATATATGGTTGGTTCAGCATTGGCAACGGTATATGAAGAGACAGATGGAAATATTTGGACACCTTTCCCTGTAAACGGAAAATATGAAGGCAAAGCTTACAAACTTAAAACAGACGAAGAAGGATGGATGAGTTTTGCAAATTCAACTGATGCGAAAATGCCTTATGAAACTTTAATTGTTCAAAAATGTGAAATAGGTTCTTTTGCAAACACTAAAGAATGTGATGAGACTCAAATAGGTATTAAAAGTATTGTATGGAGACAAATTAGTGGTAATGCTAATTTAAATGAATGTCCTAGTCGAGAAAGAATTGTTAGTTATGAAAAAGATGGCGGTAATATTAGTCTTGGCTCAGTTAATAAATATGTTAATCGTTTAAGTTTTTTTAAATTACAAGCAAAAATTTTAAATACTAATGTTGATTGGAAAGATGTATGTGATCGAGTTTTCTGTGTAAAAGGTGCAACAAATCAACCTCAATACAACACAATAAAAATTAAACATATAAATGCAAAACCACTTGAATATCGTTTCGTCCCTGTTGCTGGAAATGTTGTTTTAAATCATCATCCTAGAGATTTTTATATTTTAAGTTATGCAGCGGATTTGCATACAAAAGATTTTAAATTAAAAAATGATGCTGGACAAGAAACAGTCACAGCTATGGTTTATTTTCATGCTGAAACTGCAACTCTTCCAGATCAAGATACAGAGTCTATTGCAAGAGGAAATGGTTTAACTAATAACATTGAATGGATTAGAGGAGGGTTAGGTTCTGGTTTTGATGAAGAAGGGAATCCTATAACAGGAGGAGAACCTGTTACTGATTTTTCTCCTAAATCAATTGGGGAAGATAATTGGGCTGCGCCTCCTTTCACTTGGTCACATAAACGCTTTAGTCCACAATTAATAACACCTTCTTTAGTAGGCACACCTTGGAATAGAGGAGGTTCAAATCCAAACGCAAATGATTATGTTTACTTTGGAACTGGGCCAGGAACTGATCCTTCAGGAAATAATTACGGTAATTGGGGTAGGACAGGTTTTGCGACTCCTAGTGAAAGAAATTTTAAAGGTGTTCCTTCTGATGGTGGTAATTCTTATTTTAGCCCTTATCACGGTATTGCTTTAACAGCGACTGAGGTAGCTGGTGGGCGATGGCGTTGGCAATATTGGTTTGGTGGGACAATTATTCCTTTTGGTAAGTTATCTACTGTAGAAGCCGCTGCTGGAGATTACAGCGTTGTTGAAGCGTGGGCTGGGCCAATAGAAGCAAACGATGGAAATGGTAATCCTACTGGTATATTTCACCGTTTTAGAATTGCTAGAAATCCTGCGTCAAATGGCTCAGGTCACGATTGGAGATATACAAACGTAAGTAATGGGGTTGCATCATTGTATTTTGGAATTGCATTGCAAGAACAAGACAGCACACCTCCTGCTGAAGTTGTAACTGATCATGCTGTTGTTGCATTAGGAGATACAACTGGTACTGGACTTAGAATTACCAAAACCTCAAAATCATGGACAGATAATAGTGGTACTGTTCGTTCTTATATAACTTATAAAAAACAAGATGGTCATTCAGGAGATGAATATTTTACTGGAGATCAAGTTCGCCTAGCTGATGCACCACAAACTGTTTTTGATTTAATTGCAGGAACACCGTTTGTAGATCCTGATTCTTATGATGCCCAAAATCCTAATGACACAGATTTTCCTTCTCACAACACCTATTTCTTGGATCAAAGAAATACAAATCCTAACAATGCTATATCTGATTATTTTTTATATGACACCGAATCATCTAGTCATGGTAGTGGGCCTGAACATGAAATAACTCATATTAACGAAATAATTCATGAAGGACCAGATAGTTCAAATGCAAAAATTAATTATGAAAAACTTGCAATTGCTGGATTAAGAATTGGAGCAAGTACAAACTTTAATCAATTCACTTCTTTTTCTTGTTTTATACAGGAAGGAATAAAAGTTCAAAGGTTAATTAATGATTCTGGGGTAAATAGAACTATTGATCCTTTAACTGGTAAAAGTAATCTTTTTCATTCAACCGATAATATTGTTGAAATAGTTTATGACTTATTAACTAATACTGATTATGGTGCTGGTGATATTGCAGGTATAAAAGCTGTAAATGTAAGTGATATGCAAGAAAGTGCAAAATATTGTTTGAAAAATGAATTTAAATGGAACGGGATTATTGATAAAGAATTAAATTTAAGGGAGTTTATTTATGAAAATGCTGGTTATTGTTTATTGGATTTTTGTATCGTTGGTGGGCAATTTAGTTTAAGGCCAGGTGTGCCTACTAATGGTGATGGTTCTATAAGATATAACATCACCAGAGATCAGATGGAGAGTGAAGTAAAGGCGTTATTTACTGATGGAAATATGAAGGATCTACAAGTTACTTTCTTAACTCCAGAAGAAAGAAGAATGTTTAAAGCAACTGTTATGTATAGACAAGATGAACAAGATGGCTTTCCTGAGACAAAAGCATTGACTTTTGCTTATAGAAAACCAGAGGAAACTGATTCTGATGCTTTTTTAAGAAAAGCAGAAGCACTTCCTGAAGAAGTATTTGACATGAGTGGATGGTGTACTCATGAAAAACATGCAAGGAGATTTGCTGCATTTGCTTTGGCTACAAGAAAAGATGTGGATCATGGTATTTCATTTGAAACAACGCCAATTTCCGTTTTAAATTTAAGGGCTGGTGATTATATAAGAGTAATGACTGAAATGACTCATACAAGTCGATTTAAAAATGGAAGTATTGATAATGATTTAAATATTGTTAGTAGAGAAACGATAAGTGGTAGTCAAAAAATTTATTTTTGGAAGCCAGGAGAAAATAATGTTGTAAATGAGAAAACTTTTGTTTTTGCTGGGAACGGAAAAGCTCCAGATGATGTTTTGAAAAACACTATATTTACAGTGGTTGATGAAACGACTGAAGATCGTTTGTATAAGATTGAATCAATTACTCATGGAGAGGAGGGCTTTATTAAAATTGCAGCAAGTCATGTTCCGTTCATCGTTGAAAATGCTGGTACTCCTCAAGAAGTTGCTTACATGAGCCTTTTACGGAATACAAATCCTGACGATGTTGTGACATTCAACAATCGTTTCCCTGACGTAAACACAATCTAATGGCAACTTTTGAACCTACCAATTTAGTTCCTTCAACAAGAAGTTATTCTCCTGGGGAATATTCTCAAAATGAATTTCAAGCTTTAAATGGAGTAAAAACTATTATTCGATATGGGAAATATAGATATAATTCAACTTTGACATTGGGATTTAATAATATTGCAGATTCAGATGCTGCTGCGATTTTGCAAAATTATCAAGATATAAATTCAGTTTGGGATGAAGTTACCTTTAATGGCACTGGTGTTATAGAAGGAGCTTCTAGTCAAATGCAGTCATATTTCATTGAAAGAACAGAGCTAAAATGGCGATATGACGGCCCTCCAACGGTGACAAGTGTCTACCCTGGACGTAGCAATGTTGAATGTAAATTTGTTGCTTGCCTCGATTCGCCTTAGAATATAATGACTGTTTAATTTAAAGATTGTCGTGGGCTACTATTCAGGCGGTGATGGCTTCCTAAAAGTCGATGGAACAAAAGCTGCAACTGTTACTACATGGAGTTTTACTGCTTCACAAGAAACCTTAGACATCACTTCATTAGGTGATCTTGATAGAAAACTTACAGGTGGAATCCGTAGTATTTCTGGTTCTGCTTCAATCTCTTGGTATTCCGCTTCAGGTGATACTTCTACTCAGACTCAAGCAAGTACTTTATTAAAGACAATAATTAAAGCTGATGGCACTGCATCTTCTACAGTGACAAACGAAGATTACAACACCTCTTTAGAATTAGGGATAACTAATTCTGCTGGTGCTGCGGAGAGTATAACGATGGGAGTCATCCTAACTAGCATTGCAATGACAAGTAGCCAAGGAGAAGTACTTTCTGCCGAAGTTTCATTTGAAGCAACTGATCATCCTTCTGCGCTTACTTTCTAAATGCCCACCTATTTAGGTAGTGGAGGGTTCATTGAACTCAAAAGAACTTCAATGGAGCATAGTCTTAATGCTTCAATGGTTCCTAGTGATGTAAATACTTCGAGAAAAAGATTCTCTGTTAATGGTGTAAAAGGAAATATTATTACGGGTGATAGATTATCAATATCAAGAACAGATGGATCTGGAAACTTAGAATTAGTTTCTGGTCATAACGCAAGAGATGGTAGTTGGTTTGCTCATGTTGATGATTTAGGAGGATTGCGACTTTATACGACTTTTGCACTTGCAGTAGGTGGGACAAAAGCAAGTGCTTTAACTTTGGTTACTCCTTCTGGTAATCAAGAAATTTCAATAATTTCAAGAAATAATAATTATAGACCTTTAGCAAGAATTGAAGAATATGAGTTCACTACACAAAGAGATCAAATAGAAATCAGTCAATTAGGTGATGCGTTTAAGAGGCAATATGATAATGGGATGATTCAAGGGCAAGGATCAATGATTTGTTTTTGGGAGCATAGGTATGTAGCAACAGATGCTGATTATTCAACTGGTCAAGAATTTTCTAGTTATTTGGCTCGTTTGATTTTACGAGTTAATCAAGGTGCTGATTTTATTGGTCGATTTTTTCTTTATAGAGAATCTGCTTCTTCTGCAAACAATGCTTGGTATGAATGTACGGCGCAAATAACAAGCTGTAGTGTTTCAATCCCTAATGTTGGAATCATAAAAACTCAAATTGATTTTATTACTACTGGAGAGTTTAATCTTCAAGTAGGTGCAACACCTGGATATATTTTGCAAGAATCTACTGATTACATATTGCAAGAAGATGGAAGCAAACTGTTCTTAGAAGATGATGCGACATAATAGATAAAAGGTATAAACTGTCCCTAAAGACTAAGAGTTAAATGGCTGATCTTCAAATAAGTCAACTGCCTCAGTTAATTGAAGCAGATTTAGCGGCTGGCGATGAACTTGCCATTGTTGATGACAGCGCATCGGAAACCAAACGAATTACAGCTAAAGCTTTAGTAGAAAAAGGTGTTGCTTTAATCGATGCAGGTTCAATTCCAGGTTCAGCACTTGCGGCTTTAGGGGCAAATACTGTTGTAACAGCAAGTATTACTGATCTAAATGTTACGGCAGCAAAAATAGCAAACGCAACAATAACAGCAACTCAAATAGCAAACGCAACAATAACTGGGGCCAAATTAGTCAACGATACTATTACTGCTACACAAATAGCAGCTAATGCAATAGGTGCAAGTGAATTAGCTGATGACGCTGTTGATACTGCTGCGATTTTAGATGCAGCAATTACTAACGATAAGATTGCAAACGCAACGATTGCTTATGCGAAGTTAAATCTTAGTAATGCAGATATCCCTGGTGCAAAAATTGCTGATAATTCAATAACAGCAGGACAAGTCGCTGCTAATGCTATTGGTGCTAGTGAGCTTGCAGATGATGCAGTTGATACGAACGCAATAGCAGACTTAGCTGTTACAGCAGGGAAACTAGCTAATAACTCTATAACTGTCGATAAGATTACTGACGGTGTTATTACAGGCGCAAAACTAGCAACTGGAACAATTACGGCTACTCAAATAGCGGCTAATGCTGTAGGTGCTAGTGAATTAGCAGACGATGCTGTAGATACAAATGCAATTCTTGATGATGCTGTAACTGCTGCAAAACTTGCGGCAGGTTCTGTCGATACAACAGCGTTAGGTGCTGCGGCTGTAACTGGAGCAAAAATAGCTGCTTCAACAATTACAGCGGCGAATATCGTTGCTGGAACAATTACTGCTACTGAACTTGCAGCAGATTCTGTTGGTGCTAGTGAAATAGCTGCTAACGCTGTAGGGGCTAGTGAACTTGCAGACGATGCTGTAGACACCAATGCTATTGCAGATAATGCGGTCACTGGAGCAAAGATAGCAAATACAACTATTGCTTATGCAAAGTTAAATCTCTCAGATGGAGATATTCCTGCTGCCAAAATTACTGCTAATTCTTTAACTGCTGGTCAGATAGCTGCCAATGCTATAGGAGCAAGCGAATTGGCTAATGATGCTGTAGATACTGCTGCCATAGCTGATGATGCTGTTACTGGAGCAAAGATTGCAGCAACAACTATTACTGGAGCCAATATTGCTGCTACAACAATTGCAGCAGGAAATATTGTTGCAAATACTCTTACTGCAAATGAAATAGCTCCTAATGCTATTGGAGCTTCGGAATTAGCAGATAATGCTGTAGATACAGCGGCAATAGTTAATGCAGCAGTTACTAACGATAAAATTGCCAATACAACAATCGCTTATGCAAAATTAAATCTTTCAGATGGAGATATTGCTGGAGCAAAGATTGCAAATAATTCTCTTACTGCAAGTCAGATTGCGGCAAACGCTATAGGAGCAAGTGAGCTTGCCAACGATGCAGTTGACACCAATGCTTTAGCAGATGATGCGGTAACAGGAGCAAAGATTGCAGCGGCAACCATTACAGGAGCAAATATTGCTACTGGTACGATTACTGCAACTCAATTAGCGGCTGATTCTGTAGGTGCAAGCGAAATAGCAGCAAACGCTGTTGGAGCTTCGGAACTTGCAAATGATGCAGTGGACACAGCAGCCATAGCAAACTTGGCTGTGACAGGGGCAAAAATAGCTGCTTCAACAATTACAGCAGCAAAATTAAATTTATCTGCTGGAGATATAGATGGAACAAAAATCACTAATGATTCAATTACAGCTAGTCAAATTGCTGCAAATGCAATTACTGCTAGTGAGTTAGCTAATGATGCGGTAGACACAGCAGCTATAGCTAATAACGCTGTTACTTCGGCAAAGATCGCAACTAATGCAGTTACTGCAACAGAACTCGCAGATGATGCGGTAGATACGGCGGCTGTTGCAGATGCTGCAATAACCACAGCGAAAATAGCTGATGGGGCTGTAACTGCTGCAAAGTTAGATGGCACTATACCTGCTGGATCTATTGCTAGTAATGCGGTTACAACAGCAAAAATTGCCGATGACGCTGTAACAAGTGCCAAGATTGGAGCAGGTGCTGTTGATACAACTGCTTTAGGTGCAACTTCTGTAACAACAGCAAAACTTGCTGCTAGTGCAGTCACCGATGCAAAAGTAGCAAGTGGAATAAGTGGAGCAAAGCTGACTGATGGAACGGTTACAGCAGCCAAGCTCCTTACAAGTGATATTGATAGATCTTTAAATGTTGCGTCTGGAAAATTAGGGATCAACAATACAGTTTCGGCTGGAACTCGCTCAGGGATAAGTTATAACGCTCAGGGTTTAATAACCGCTACAACTGCCCTAGT
>VTLG01001316.1_pt1 | contig 13910 bp, 16 predicted proteins | sample 4694571 | NCBI WGS metagenome assembly VTLG01 (sample SAMN12604809, study PRJNA352737) | marine metagenome | biome: ENVO:00000447; feature: ENVO:00000209|ENVO:00000569|ENVO:01000036; material: ENVO:00002151; isolation source: viral sequences binned using virsorter ...
ATAATCTGGTAGCAGTTGATTATGGTATGCAACAGGAAATTTATGACTCTGGTTACTGTTTAGATAATCCAGAGTACGGTGATATAAAAAATATTCATTTTGCGAATTGGAGTGTGGTTCCTTCTCAAGTAGCTGAAATGATGTTTATGGGATATAACATTCCAGATGCATTTATTCATAGAAGTAAGAATAGAACAGATCAATGTGTTATATCAGGCAAAGACCCTATTACATTGCAAGAGAAAATTGAGACTGCTATACAAATGAATCCCGGCGTGGATATAAATGACCTAAGATTGAAAATGGAAAAGGATGTTGGAGTCTGGATTACTTACGTTGAAGAAGATGATAATGTAGTTCCTATTGATTATCCTGTAGGTTGGTCTGCTGGTAATACTGCATTGCATCTTGCATGTCAATCTAAGTATGCAAGATGTCCAGAACAAGTTTATGTCATGGGATTTGATTTGAGCTCATATGATAAACCTTTAAACAATATGTACAAGGGTACGGATAATTATTTGCCTGCTGATGCAAAAGGATTCAATCCTGAGAATTGGTATGACCAGATGAGAGCAGTGTTTAGAGAATTTTCTTTGTACGGTACAAAATTTTATCTGGTAGATTCTGAAGTCAAATTTGATGAGGATAATGTATCCTATATAACAAAGAATGAATTATGTGATAGGCTACAGATAGTATGATTAATGCGCCCGCTACTGGTATTCCTGTTTTTCCAGCTGGTGTAATAAAACCATATACAGCGCCCAAATCTTTTATAGATAGTTTGGATTTAACTGAATTTTCAGGCGAGAATGTGAATAATCACATATATAAATTTAATAATATTCTTCTTCAGCCTGAATTTAAAGAAATAAAAATTTGGGTAGATGAATGTGCCAAGGATTATTTAGATAATGTATTGGAGTTGGAGTATGAGGAATTTTTTCTTACATCTAGCTGGGTAAATATTATGCATAAAGGAGAACATTATTTATTACATAATCATGAAAATTCAATTATTAGTGGAGTACTGTATCTAAAATCTGAGCCTGGTCATCCCCCATTGACATTCAACAAATATAAGATGGAGACTGGGCCATTTATTTCTTTAGAAGGACGTTATAAAAAAACTAATCCAAATACTGCACACACTTTAAAATATCCTTGCAAACAGGATACCATGATAATTTTCAATTCACACCTGATTCATGGTCATGATGCAAATGAATTGGAATCAGAGCGTATCGGCATTGCATGGAATGGTCTAGTCAATTTCGTAGAGAAAGATAAAGACCTGTATAGAATACGATTTGTTAAGGATTAAAATAATATGACAGGTGTACCTTTATTTCCAGCTGGTATGGTAAAACAATATCATACACCAAAACCTTTTATGGAAGGCGGCTCGCATGGTTTGGATTTATCTCGATTTACATTTGAACAATTCAAGGGACAAACTAAGTTAAGAACAGAGAAGTTTAATAACATTCTTCTTCAGCCTGAATTTAAAAATATAAAAATTTGGGTAGAAGCCTGTGCTAAAGATTTTCTTGACAATGTATTACAAATGGAGTATGAGGAATTCTTTCTTACAGAGAGCTGGTTAAACATCAGTGGTAAGGGTGGATATCAGAAAATACACAATCATTCTAATTCTATTGTCAGTGGAACTTTGTATTTGAAATCAGAAGAAAATCATCCCCCATTAGAATTTAAAAAGCAGAAGATGGAGTTTGAACCATTTATCTCATTAACAGAACATTACAAAAAGGGCAATCCAAATACTGCAAACAGTTTGGCGTTTCCCTGTACACAAGATACCATGCTTGTATTTAATTCGTATCTATATCACGGGCATGGTGAAAGTCAAGTTGAATCTGAACGGATTGGGCTTGCATGGAATGGTCTAGTCAATTTTATAGAGAAGGACAAAGACCTATATAGAATACGGTTTGTTAAGGAAGATACTTGACATTCCGTATAAACTAGTATATTATTAAACAATTAACATACGAAAACATACGATACATAAGGAGATACATATGTCGTTAGCTCAATTGAAGAAATCTAATTCTTTGGATAAACTGCTTGGTGCAGTTCAAAAAGAAAATGCCCCCCAAGAAAAAAAGTCCTATGTGGATGAACGTCTGTGGAAGCCAGAACTTGATAAGACAGGTAATGGTTATGCAGTAATTCGTTTTTTGCCAGCAATTGATGGTGAAGATTTGCCTTGGGTAAAGGTTTGGAATCATGCATTTCAAGGCCCAACTGGTCAGTGGTATATTGAAAACTCTCTTACCACATTGGGTCAAAAAGACCCTGTATCAGAGATGAACTCTGCATACTGGAACTCTGGTGTAGAGTCCGATAAGGAAATTGCTCGTCGCCAGAAGCGTAAGTTGCAGTATTTTTCCAATATTTATGTTGTAAGTGATCCGAAACATCCTGAGAAGGAAGGTAAGGTTTTCCTATTCCGTTTTGGTAAGAAAATCTTTGATAAATGCATGGAGGCAATGCAGCCTGCATTTGATGATGAAGTTGCTGTCAATCCTTTTGACTTCTGGAAGGGTGCAAACTTTAAGTTGAAGATTCGTAAGGTCGATGGTTTTTGGAATTACGACAAGTCAGAGTTTGAAAAACCAAGTGCAATATTTGATGATGATGATGCTATTGAGAAAGTGTGGAAGCAACAGTATTCTCTTGCAGACTTTACTGCTCCTACTAACTTCAAGTCATATGATGAATTGAAGACTCGTCTTGATATGGTTCTTGCTGGAACTACTACGGTAGGGAATGTAACAACTCTTATGGAAGATGAGCCTGTTGCACCTTCTGTTGTTGATACTAAAGAGGAGCCTGCTCCTGTAACAGTTGAAGATGATGAAGATACAATGGATTATTTTCAAAAACTTGCTGATGACGGCTAATCGTTAATTCAGCGTAATCCCCTCTGAGAAATCAGAGGGGATTTTTTTTATCTAAAGTTAGCTAATGCAGCGGCAGCTTCAGTGTTTCTAAGTGCTGTACCTGTATTAACTACACTACTGCTATTTGATGGCGCATTAATATTTGTTGATACAACATTTCCACCACCTTCAGCAGCTACTCTTCCCTCTGCATTTCTCTCTATTGCTTTAATAATTAATGTATTTGCCACAAGCTCATTGACTTGCATACTTTCTGGACTTTTCAGTGATACTTCTGCTGATGCCGTTGCACCAAATAGGGCTGCTAGTTTAGGAATTTCTTTTTGTAATCCAGGCAGGGCCGCTTCTAAATCTTCAGCAAAATGTGCAATATCATCTGAACCTAAAAAGTTATCGCTTCCTAAACCTTCTACACCTCTAAACGCATCAAAAAAACCTTTAAGGTTTTGCCCCGATACGCGAAAGTTTTCCGCTAGTTCTGGATTACCAAATTTATCTTTCCCTGTTGCTTCATTCAAATGTTTAAAAGAGTCATTTAATTGCTCTGCAAAGGCAGCTAACTTTGGTGCATCTCCATCATCTCCAAATACTTGATTAAGATCACCTACGTTACTAATTGCTTCAGAATAAACTTTAAAGGCATCAGCATTTGCTTGTATTTTCTTTAACTCTTCTGAACTTATTTCCTGAGCGGCAAACTCTTTTAATTTGTCCACTGGATTGTCATCGCCGGAAAATGGATTGAGAGAGTCAATAAGACCTGTTGCAAGATTACCGAGCGCATCGCCTAGGCCTGAAGAAAGTTCTGGATTAGCTTCAGCTGCAGCTGCCATTGTTTCTCCATATGCACCCATCGCTTTACCTAAATTTTGTATTTTTTCAATATTGATTTCCGCAGGCTCATAATCACTCATTTGCCTCATGCCATTCATTGCCGTGGTCAAAGGATCGTCTGCACCTATCAACTTACCTAAAGCTCCAATAGCACCAGATACAAAATCACCTACTGCATCACCAATACCGCCCGATGTTTCTCTTGCTTGATCCATTACTATAGCATAAGCAGCCATTGCATCCCCTACTTTTATTATCTTTTCTTTATCAATACTGTCACCTTCGGGGCCACTCATTTTCACCATGGCATTCATGGACTTAGTAAGTGGGTCTTCACCGCCAATCAAACTAGTTAGAGCACCAAACCCTGCACTAACAAAATTACCAAGTGCAGCGTCCGCTCCAATGTTGGCTTCTTTTGCCAGCAGAGCTGTTGTTTTGGTGTATTCGCCCATTGCATTAGCAACATTTTTTATCTTTTCTGGATCAATGCTAGCTGATTTATTTGTCATTTCTACCATGGCATCTAAGGCTTTAGTAAGTGGGTCATCACCACCAAACAACTTGGTTAAAGCATTAAAACCCTCTCCCACAAAATTCATAACAGACCCGGCCGCACCTAGAGCTGTGTTGAGTGACATCCCTGCCATTACTATAGTGTATGATCCCATTGCATCAGCAACATTTTTGACGTTATCAACATTAATACCTGAGCTTGCCGCAGATATTTTTTTCAAGTTACCAAGCATCTTGTCAAGAACACCTTCACCACCTAAGATACCGCTGAGTCCATCAAAAGCAGTTGTCACAAAATTAAAGACACTTCCGATTGCTTCTCCACCTGATGCAGCTGCACCTAATGCCATCGCTTCAGCATATGCTGCCATTGCTTTAGCATTATTTTCCACTATATCTACATTAATTGCTTCTGCACCAAAAGCTTTTAATTTATCTAATATAGGTACAGCACCAAAAAGCGACCCAATACCACTAAAAACTGTATCTGCAAGATTACCTATAGCTGATAATGCCTGCCCTGCTCCAGCAGCAGTCATTGCAATACTATAAGCCGCTAGCGCTTCAGCATTCCTTTTAATATTTTCAGTATCAAGTTCTAATGCACTAAATGCTTCTAGATTTTCTATTAGTTTTTCAGTACCACCTTTACCACCAAACAGTCCTGAGATTCCATCTGCAACATTACCAATTAAATTACCTACACCTAAAACAGCACTTCCTAATCCCATTACAGCAAATCCACCACCAAGAGCTGCTATACCGCCACCAACTCTTATTAGAGCTGCGCCATCTATACCATCAAAAGCTCTTAATCCTTCAGCAATGGATGGCATAAATTCTGCTATAACCACACCAGCGCCTGCTACAAGTAATCCAAATGCAGCAAGTCCAGCACCAAGGGCAGCCATTACAATAACAAACGGCCCAGCCATCGTTACAGCTTTACCAATACCCATAATAAATCCGCCAATACCAGCACCCACACCTTTGCCAAGTCCACCTATTACTCGACCAATTCCAGCAAATATTCCAGCACCTTTTTTGTCTTCAGGCGGCATAGGCCCAACGCCACCAGCACCACCTGATCCTGATAATGAATCTGAGATTGCTTGTAGTAAGTTAATCTGTTGTGCTTGACCTCGTTGCTGATCTGCTTTATCTTCTGCTGCAGCTGCCCCTCGCGGATCAGATGCTGCAATAAGTCGATCCATTTTTAGATTTGATATATTAATTCTTACATTTACTTTTTTTAATTCGCTTATAACGTCTTGAAAATCTGCCATTGGACTATCCTATTTTTTACCTTTTGGTATAGATGCACCTGGCTTACCCACATATAAACCAAAGAACGCAGCACCAGCACCTACGATGGTAGATATAAACATGGCTTGTGCATTAGTTGGATCAGGTAATTCCATAAACCAAGTTACCGATTTATAAAAGGCAAAGATGTATGCAAGCATGACTAACCTTGGAATAATACGAAACTTGTCCAATACGCCCGCTGTTTGGTTGTACCAAGTTGGTTCATCTCCGCCAGTATTAGGAACAATATCTGACTTCTGAAGTTCGTATTCCTTAGTTGTCTCTATTACTTTAACCGTTTGATCGGCCATTAACTTATCTCCGATTTCGAGCTTTTTCTTTTTCTATTCGTTCTTGTTCTTCTTTTATAAAATTCATCAATAATCCAACATATATTTCCCTTTCCCAAGGTATCATTTCTTCCAATTCAATTAAACTATAATTATGATGTTGCATCATTCCAAAATTGGTTCTATAATAATTACCTAAATTATCATGAGAAAGGGCTACTCGAAAAAACTTTGCAGACCTTCAATTGGAATTGTAGTCTTCTTTTTGGTCTTTGGATTTTTCACTTCAATTTCGTGCAGTAATTTTGGCATAGTTTCAAAAAATGCACTCAATTTCTCAAAACTTTCAGTTGTCATACTTTCAATAAATTCATCTAATTCTTTATTTGAAATATCCACTCTGTTATGAACGGTTTCACCATCATGTATTTCATGAACGCATCTCCTTATCATATCAAAAATAGAATCAATTTGACCTGTATTATTATATCCAGCCATATCTTTTAAAGTTGGATATCTCATAACAATATGAACATCATCTGTTACTTGAACAATATTCGTATGTTCTTCTTTCACTTGTATATTAACATCTTTTAAATCAATTTCAACATTCACTTTTGTCTTTTCATCATCAGGACATAACACAGTGAGTTTTATTTTTTCTCCTACTGATCTTCCTCTCATTTGTAAAAAAACATATTCAACATCAAACATAGGGAGATTGTAAGCATCTAATTCTCCAAATGTACAATCACTGATGATTGAAGCAAATGCATTTTCTATTGCTTTATTATCATCAGACTCTTGAGCTATCATCAAAGTCTTTTGTTCTTTCACAAGAAATGGTCTGTATTTTATTGATTCTCCTGTAGAGGGAAGTTCTAGTTCATAAGTTATATTACTAAGTTTAGGTAATGCCATAATTTTTCATCCTTTATAAATTATTTGATTGGAGTAAATTACCAATCATCTTCATGTCGCGCCACCGCTGCATCGTAAAGACTCACTGTAGCAGGTTGATTTCTTTTATTAGTTATTTCTGCTGTATTTTTACCAGTTTCTTCAGCCAAGTCATTCCGCTTTGGTGGTTGTCTGTTTAAATCTAAAGTTTCCCAATATCTAAAAGAAAAACTTACAGAAGTTTTTACAATTTCATTATTTGATGCTTGACTTAATTCTGTTCCAGTAATTGTCTTTGGAAAGGCTTCCCAAAGTTTAACACCATATCGTTTCGTATCTTGTCTATCTAACATATAAATTTCTACTGTGCCGATATAATCATTATAATAACCAATATTCCAAGTTCTAGGATTAAATGTAAGTTCTTGCCAACTTTCAAAAAATACTCTTTCATCCAATCCACCACTAGATTGAAAAACCATTTCTATATCTTCTGCGTAAGTTACTCCATCAACAATTTCTCTGGTAGGCCCGTAGATATTTGAATCAGTTAAAGTAGTTAAATTTCTGCCGGGAATAGTAAGTGATTCGCATCTCAAAGAAACTTTTCTTGCTTCACCCATCATTGATGCAGAAGCGCCTCGCGGAGGAAGAATCATTACCTCAAATCTATTCGGTATTGCATAACCTTCATCCGAATGAAATCCAGATAGAGCATTATTTAGCTTAGCAAATGCTTTTTCTTCTAAAAATTTTGCTGCTGAACCTAAGGCCATTAAATCATACTCCTAGATTCTTTCCATACTTCTGATGCAGAAGCTTTCTTAAACCTCTGCACAGGTAGTAATGCTGCAATTGTCCATTCATCTGCATCAATTCTCCTAAATTGAGACTTTGTATGTCCCGATAGATATTTATGTATAGTTGGGCGAATTAATTTAACACTCTTTAATTTATTATAATCTACCACCATTCTTGTTGTTGCAGCTGTAAAATCCTCTGAGTTAGTATAGTCTACTAATCTATCAAGAAGTTTTATACGCAATGAAATAGGAAGATAATGAAAATTAATTCCTAAAAATCCATCACTATATGTCTCCAATGGAAGCACTAGAGGAAACGTATCATAGTATGGAAGTTTCTTCTTGAACTTTGGATCATAGAAGAACATATTCAATTTACCATAAAAGGGCCTATTATCCCTTTTACCATCCCGAAGCAACTGCTGAGGCTTAGGATCACCAAACTCTTTGATTTTATCTCTATACCATTGAGTAGACCTTGGACGCCCTCTTGTTTCATCCTTGACTGCTTGTATGAATTTTGATACTGCCATGTAACTATTTATATCTAATGTTAAGATGATCTTCTGTTAAAATCTTAAATTCCATATCATTATTGTTGCACCATTCGGTTGCATACTTCCACTTAGCTTCATTGATACCCCATGTTTTAACTTCATTAAACCACTTTTTAGTCTTTCTTTTTGGTTGAGAGGGTGGTGGTGAGCATTGCTTCTTGGGTTTAACTTCTATGACAAACTTCTTTATGGAGCCATTATGTTGTTTTATCTTAATATAAAAATCTGGAAAATATCTATGTATTCTTCCATCCCAAGGAGATAAATAGGGTATAATGATTTCTTCGCTACCCCATTCAATTACAGCATTGTTGGTATCGCAGTATACCATAAACTTGCGCTCCCACAGAGAACGATAGATTATTGTTCGGGGATCGCCCCTGTATTTTTTGGGGTTTTTTGCTATGTATCGACCTTTGTAAGACATCACTTATAAATAGTTATAATAGTATATAGGGTGTAAGATAAGGATATAATTTTAATGACAAGACCTTTTGGAACCGCACAGGATCGAGCTCGAGTTGCTGCTCGAGGAGCAGGCAACACTTCTAACCAATCAAAAGGTGCTGGAGCGGCCGCACTTCGGAATTTGCAGGGCGGAACAGGAAAGTCCCACAAAAACATGTCAATGTATGCCGCCTTTGGTGCAATGGAAAGCCATACGATTTTAACATATCCAGAAGATGTAGATATGGATGAATCACAAGGCCACTATATTCTGTTTGAAATCTATGAACAAGACCCAGCAAAATTAGCATCTACTAAAGCAATTAAACATGTTAAAGGTCAACTGGACGCAGCTGAGGAAGAAGTGAATACAGATGGTGAAGTCCCTAAACAGCTAGGGCCCCCTGCGCCGCCTCGCGCCAAAGAAGATCACGCCACAGAGGGTGGTGCTGGATTTGTTGATGAGGCCGTCTCAGCTGCTAAAGGTGTACTCACCAACACGAAACCAACTGGGCCAAACTCAATTCAAGTAAGGAAAAATGCAACTACGAAAAACAGTACTACCATAGCACTTTATATGCCACCAACTGTTCAAGTTTCTTATGGTGCAACTTATAATGAACAGGAAATTGGTGCCATTGCAGAATCAGCTAATGCAGCAATTGCAGCTTTTTCAAATACGGAAGGTGGAATTGGAAGTAAACTCGGTGCAGCTGGAGGGGTAGGCGTAGGTGGACTAATAACAGGAGGTGTAGCCAAACTTAAACAGATGGCACCAACAGGGGCAGAAGCGATATTTGCAATTAACACTGGAAGCGTGATCACTCCTAGAATGGAATTGATGTTTGAAGGAATTCAACGCCGATCTTTTTCTTTTAATTTTGATTTTATACCAAGAAGCGCAAAAGAAGCAAAAACTATTGAAGATATTGTCTACCTTTTTAAATATCATATGTCTTCAAATTATGGTCGTAGAGGTGCCGGTATTAGTTTAGGTGGTGTTGATGGTGTGAGAGAAATGACAATACCTGATTTCTTTCAAATAACCTACATGTATCTTGGAGATGCAAATCCTCATTTGAACTTAATTAAAAAGTGTGTTCTTTTAAATACTTCTGTAGAATATGGTGCTGATAGGTTTAAAGCTTTTGCAAATGGTCAACCTCAGACAACTAAATTAGGTTTAAACTTTTCAGAGCTGGAAATCATTACCAAAGATTACGTCAAGCAGGGGTATTAATTATGTATTTTACAAATTTTCCTATTATAGCTTACGACTCTGTTGGTAATGGTAATTTTAAACTTGCTACCAACCTCTTAAAACGAGTAGCTGTTCGATCAAAGGTTAAAACTAGTACAGCATTATTTGATACTTACGATGTTAGAGAGGGTGAAACACCTGAGATTATTGCCCATAAATTATATGGTGATTCAGAATTGCATTGGGTTGTTCTTCTAATGAATGATATTACGGACAGATACCATCAGTGGCCCATGAATACTAATCAATTTCTTGCGTATGTCAACGACAAATATAGTAATGTGGATGCAACACACCATTATGAAATATCACAAACATCTGGTGATACCACAATTAAGATAGATATTGGCACAGATAACACTGATTATCCTACTGCTTCTATTATTACTAACGCTGAATATGAAGAGGAGTTGCAAAACAATAAAAGAAAAATTAGATTGCTTGATCCAGCTTATCTTGATAGATTTGTTTCTGAATACGAAATTCTGATGAAGGAAAGTTTGCTGTAATGGCCAAAGGTTTACAACATGCCGGGCAGTTTCATATAGACGATTTAAGACTTGTTACCACAACTGGTTTGGAGATTGATCTTAAAACATCAGTGTTGGGAATAACTCTTTTTGAAGACATTAATGCAACGACAATTACTGGCTCAATCTCAATATCAGATTCCGCTAATTTAGTTTCGCATGGCCCCATCTTAGGTCAAGAGTATCTTCATCTTAAAATTAGAACTCCGTATGAAAATGAAGATGAGAGCACAACTATAAACTTTTCTGAAAATGCATTTTTTGTATACGCTATATCTAAACGTCAAAAATTTGGTGACAGGATTCAAGGATTTGTATTAAGTTTTGCTAGTCAAGAATTGATAAAAAATCAAAGATTGAAAGTCACACAGAGTCTAACAGGCACTTGGTCAGACATTGTTAAAAAAATGTTGAAAGAAAAAAAGTATTTGGACACTAAAAAGAAAGTGGACTTGGAACCAACTGCGGGCATAAAAAAGTTTGTCACTCCAAATATGAGGCCATTAGATGTAGTTGGTTTGGGAATGAAACAGGCTGTGGCTGAATTCAAAGGAGAACCCACTTATCTATTTTATGAAACTCTAAAAGGATTTAATTTTAGAACTCTTGCTAGTCTTTATAATAATAACACAATAATGGAATATACTACATTAGCTCCAGGCACCAATATAGTTCCAGATGGTCAACCAGGCGCTGGTTCAGTTGATATTTTTAAAGACTTGTCAACAATTTTACATTATGAGATAATTCCAACTAACAATAGTATTATTTCTTATAGAAGTGGTATGTTTGGATCAAAACTTATAACACATGATATTGTTAGTAAAAGTTACACAACCAAAACATACAATTATTTTGATGAATTTAAAAACGAATCACATATAATTTCTGGTGTCGTGGAAGGAAAACGTGATTACCCCTTGATGAGTAATTTAGCCATCACTGAAGAAGGATTACGAGTATCAGATTTTCCAGCGAGAACATTTTTTATGCCAACATCTACTTCTGGTGATGCTGACTCTCAACATCAAACAGAAAATAACACAAGTCCCTACATGGCATATGATCCTCATAAATGGGCCCAGCGAAGAAATTCTCAAATGATACAACTAGAAAATGCTCTTCAATTGAATATGAAAGTTCATGGAAATACAACGGTAAATGTTGGAGATAAAGTAATAGTTAATATACCATACACCGCAGTTCCAGAGGGGCCAAATAATGAAAAATTTGATAAATTTTACAAAGGGCCCTTTTTGATTAAAACAATAAGACATGACTTTTTTAATGGAGAAAACCCAAAACATGAAATGCATTTACAATTGATGAAAGATTCTTTAGAAGAAGAGTTAGCCAACACTGGCCCTCTTGAACCATCATCTTCTACTAAAGGTAAAGTAGAAGTATACAAATACAACTGAAAGGAGACACATAATCAAAAAAAATTCTCGTTCCATATCCAATAATAATCAAATGAAAAGGGAAACTAAAATGGCAAAGACCAAAAACAGGATCAAAAAAATGAATTTTCAAAAACAAGCCCGCAAATATGAACCACTTTCAGACAATGATAAATACATTATAGAATTAATAGGATATAATAAACGAGAGTTAAGAGGTCAACTTAATGAAGACATTTTACGAACTACAGGAAGGGCTGCAAGACCCGAATATATTTAAGGCGTTCTTTCTCGCTGGTGGGCCTGGCAGCGGTAAGTCTTACGTTGCCATGCGCTCCACTGGTGGTAGTGGACTCAAGACGATCAATTCAGATGATGCTTTTGAGCATCTTCTGAAAAAGGCTGGACTGTCTCTAAAAATGCCCCCAGAAGAGGAAGAACCTAGAGATGTAGTGCGTGGTCGAGCAAAAGAGATAACTGCTGCAAAAAAAGGAAACTATCTTGAAGGTCGTATTGGACTTGTCATAGATGGCACAGGTAGAGAAGCAGACAAGATACTGAAACAGAAAGCTGGTCTTGAAGAGCTCGGGTATGACACATATATGATTTTTGTGAACACCTCTCTTGATACTGCTTTACAACGTAATGCAGACAGGCCTCGTTCTGTGCCAGAATCTATTGTAATTAAATCGTGGAAAGATGTACAAGCCAACATAGGTAAGTTCAGTAATATGTTTCGGGCTGGATTTATCGTGGTTGATAACAACGATGCTGGTGAGGATGTTTTTAAGGAAGTATCCAAGCGAGTTAGGAGTCTGCTTCGTAGAAAGGTTACGAACACGCGAGCCAGAAATTGGGTTTCTATGGAGATGAAACGTAGAGGTATTACAAAAGCTCCTAAAGGATTTTAGAATGTATGTTGATAGACAAATTAGAACACTATAACATCGTAACAGAAAAGTTAGATGAAACCATAGCATTTTACGTTGATGTTTTGGGTTTTGTTAACGGATATAGACCAGACTTTGATTTTCCTGGCGCTTGGTTATATGCAGGGAAAGAAGCTGTAGTCCACCTTATGCAACTTGGAGAGAATCGAGATTTTGGTTCTGGTTCAATTGACCATGTTGCTTTCAGAGGAACCGATTCTCAAAAAACCAACAATTTTCTCACGCAGCTTGATGCTATGAAAATAGACTATATTGACCGTTTTATAGAGGATGTTAAAATATATCAAGTGTTTGTCACAGACCCGAATGGCGTTAAGGTAGAGATAAATTTCCACCAATAACTATTAAAGATACTTGACATTCCGTATGTATTTGTATACAATGTAAGATATGAAAATTATAGAATCAATTGACGAGATGCGAGAGTATTCTCAACAACTAAAACGTGATGGTAAAACTATAGTGTCTGTAGATACAGATGCTTATTTACATGATGGTCATAAGGCTTTGGTAAAGATTGCCAAAGAAAATGCTGATGTATTAGTGTTAAATGCTGGACATAGTGCGGATTATAAAACTAACTTGGAAAAGGGAACTCTTGAGGTATATGATGAAGCTGAATTCAATTATAGAAATGATACATTTGCAAAAGATGTTGAATTAGCAAAATCCTATGGAGTAGATGTATTTTTTTATCCATCAATGAAAGAATTATATGTGGATGAGTTAAGTATTCCTATAGAAATAATTGAGAAAGTATTTGATCCTATGAAAAATCGTGATGCATTTGAAGCAGCCGATTCTTCTATGTTGAATCACATTGTTTCATCGTATTTTCCCATATTTAATGTTGTAACACCAGACATAAGTGTGGTAGGACAAAAGGATGCATATCAATCTTTTGGAATAAAGTCTCTTATTAAACAATTAGACCTTCCCATAGAAGTGATTATGGCTCCTATTATTAGGGATTCTGATGGTCTTGCTTGTAGTTCTAGAAATGATTTCTTAACCCGATCTGAACGAGAAAGGGCTGTTTCCATATATAAAACCTTACATGAAGTATCTACTTGGCCAAACATCGAATCAGTAGAATATATTAAAGAATATATCACTTCTCACATACAATCAAAGTGGTGTTTTGTAAATATATGTTGTGCAGAAACTTTAGAGGAATTGCATAC
>VTLG01003020.1_pt1 | contig 13910 bp, 14 predicted proteins | sample 4694571 | NCBI WGS metagenome assembly VTLG01 (sample SAMN12604809, study PRJNA352737) | marine metagenome | biome: ENVO:00000447; feature: ENVO:00000209|ENVO:00000569|ENVO:01000036; material: ENVO:00002151; isolation source: viral sequences binned using virsorter ...
CAGCAGCAAGAGCTAAAAAAATGGCAGGTATGGATGATAATAAAATTGAATTAGAAGATTTAGATTTTGAAAAACTTAAATCATTTTTTCCTAAATTCTATCAAAAAGTAAAATTTACACGTACACAACCTAGCGGAGAAGAAGGTCCATATTATGAAGATGCAATTTCATTTCCAAATACAGATGACAGCCAAACAGTAATAGGAGATGAATCAGCATTAGAAGATTGGAAAACTAAAACTCTTAAACAATTTGGAAATGTTGAAATGGAATTTAATAATGAAGCAGAAAATTGGTTTGATAGAGTAAAAGTGAATAATGAGGCTTTTGGTGATGCAAAAGCTGGGTTTACAAAAGGTAAACAAGATTTTATAGATAAAGAAAGAGAATTAGGTAGATCAATAGATTAAAGTTATGTTAAAAAAAGAATTTAAAAGAAAAGATGTACAAAGAGCCCGTAATTTAATTATGGGCAATTCTGGTGCTTCAACTGGTACACAAATAGGTTATAAAAAAGAAACTAAAGATTACAAAGAAGGTGATGTTTGGACTGAAGGTAGAAAAACATGGACTATTAAAAATGGTATTAAACAAACAGTATCAAAATTAGATACAATTAAAAAAGAAGTATTTATGCCCTTAAGTTGTCCTTGTTGTGGTAAAATAATGAAAAAAAGATTAGATAAACCTAACTATAAAATACATAAAAAATGTCATGATTGTGTTGTAGAATTTGAACATAAATTAAGAATTAAGGGAGAATATGATAACTATAAAAAAAAGTTAGTAGCTAAAAACTCACTTAATATAGTAGATGAAATGGAATCATATTTATTAGATGCAATAAATACATCAAATTCAAGCTTTGTATCAGAAGATGGTGTAATTGAAAAATGGGCAGGTGGTATTAATAAAAAAGAGTGGACTCAAAAAATAAAAGAGGCTTCACAAGCACGTCGTAAACATTTAAAAAAAGAATTAAATGAGCAAGGAGGAACTAAAGGAGCTAATTAAACAACTTGTACAAGAATACACAGGTACAGGTGCTAGTGGGGGTAACGCTACCGATGGTAACGATATTCCTTCTCCTAGGCCTTTTGCAGACGACGAAGAAGAATTAGAAAACTATTTATTCAAAAATATCTATGGTGGTGAAGGAGGCCATTATAGAAAAGATTCTGATCCTTTTAATTACAATAGAACTAAAATGGGTATGTTTGAGTTAAAAAACTACATTAAAAAATACCTAAAAGAACAACTAGATCCTGCTAAGATGCAAGATTTTCAAGATGAAAAAATTGAATTACAAAAAGATCTATTAGGAGTAGATTTAAAAATAACAAGGGAAACAGCAAAAGCAACAATAGATAATCTAAATAAACAACTAGCAGCTACCGTAGAACCCATGTCTAACGCAGATAAACAAGTATCAGCTGCTGATAAAGAAAAAGAATCTTTAAGAAGTCAAGAAAATCAAACAAATAATGAATTAAGTGATTTAAATAAATTAGAAGTTGGAGTAGAAATATCACCTAAAGAAAAAGAAGAAAGAAAAAAAGAAATAGAAGAAAGATTAGCTCAAATTAAACAACAACAAGAAGCTGTAGAACAAAAAATAGAAGCTGGAAAACAAGCTAAACAACAAGTATTAGATCAAAAAAACGAAATAATGAAATCTATTGGACAAACACGAGCACAACTTAGTCGACAAGTGAAACAACAAAAAGATGCAATAGGTCAAGTAGGAAAAGTACAAGAAATTAAAGCAGATGATTATGGTAGTGCTACTTTAACTACCCAAGGACAATATAAAAGTAGATTTACTAAAACAGGAAAACCCCCAGGAATAATGGACGAAATGAATACATGCCCAAAATGTGGTAAAATGGGACACGATGCAAGCCACCACAAACACGACCACGAAGGTAAAATGGCTAAATCCCAATTATATAAAATTCATCAATATGCAGAAAGATTATTGCATATGTTACCAGATGATGCTCAACTGCCAGCTTGGGTACAAGCAAAATTTACAAAAGCTGCTCATAGTATAGGAGCTGCTTTCCACTATTTAGATTATGAAGTTGTGTCTCATCATGATAATTTAATGGAAAATATGGATTCTTATAAAAAAGAAGCATTGATGGAAGGTACTATGAAAAAATTCTTTAAATTATTTGAAAAAGGAAAAACTAACGAAGAAGTACTTAGACATTATGCTGGTAAAGGGGTAACTATTCCAGAAACATTTTTATCTAAAGCTAGAAAACAATATGAAAATTTAAAAAAACAAAAATTAGAAATCGAATTTTCAGAACAAGAAGCTAAAGATTTTAAACCAGCTCCAAGACTCCAGGGACCAGCTGAAGAAAGTAAAAAATTATCTTCACGTTTATATAAAGAAAAATTAGATCCTGTAGGACAAGAAGATGGAGATATTGATAATGATGGTGATGAGGATAAAACAGATCAATATTTATTAAAAAGACGTAAAGCTGTTTCTAAAGCTATTGAAAAGCAAAAGAAAAAAAAGTAATGAAAAATCTTAAAGAGTATATAAAGAAAGAAATTAAATCTTTAATTGAAAATAAAATCGTAAAACGATACGATATGCCAGAAGAAATTAAAGATGCCTTAGAAAACCAACTAGAAATGTATCCCCTAATACGTTTTATTAGTAATCTAAAAGCAGTTAATTCTATTCCTCCTTCATATAGAGTTTTTCTTTTAAATGGAAATCATTTTGATATAATGTATGAAGATTATTCTTTAATGGTTAAAATAAATAAAACAGAATACTATTTAGCAGATTTAGATGAAAGAAATTATGCTAAAAAACACATAAATAGATTACTAGTAGATCCTATTATGAAAACAGGAGATGAAGAGGCAGAAGATGCAGCAACAGATACACCTTCTCCAACACCAACTCCTCCTCTACCACCACCAACTCCAACACCCGAACCTGAAGAACCAGAAGCATAATGAAGTTTAAACAGGCATTTAAAGAATTATATCAGGACGCTAAACAAAAATATGATATTCAGCAAGCGCCTAAACTTATCTTACGCAAAGATGAGGAAAATGCCAAAAAACTGTTTGGACGAACAGCTTATTATAATTCAGGAACTAGTGAAATAGTTGTATTTATTACAAATAGACACCCAAAAGATATTTTACGTTCTTATTGTCATGAATTAATTCATCATGTACAAAATGAAAGAGGTGATTTAGATAAAGGTGATATGTCATCTCCAAAGTATGCACAAGAAGATGATCATATGAGAAAAATGGAAATGGAAGCATATCTTAAAGGTAATTTACTTTTAAGAGACTTTGAAGATAATTTTAAATATTAAAAAAATGGGAAAATTTAACATACATGATTGGCAAGCTAAACAAAGACAAAAACAATTAAATGAACAGGACGGCACTGCATTTGATAATGTAAATCAAGCTTTACAAAATATAGGAACTGGAACTTTTACCCCACAAGGAGGAGTCCCAGGAACTGATGGAGGTTTAGATGTATATGGAGATCAAGATGTATTCCAAATAGGAGGTGATTTTGGAGACCCAGTTGGTGGAATGGGATTTAATCCCGGAGAAGAAATAATTTATCCAAGTGGTTGGAATCCAGAAAATTGGATGGATGATATAATTAATGATGCATTTGATGTTGATCCAACAGACCATTTATCACCTTTACATTATGTAGCAGAAAGATATAATATTATTTACCCTAAATTTACTCCGGCAACTAAGGGTCCTAAATGGTTAAATATGTTAGCATTTAAAATTTATGGTTTTTACTATCTATTAAATGATCCCGAATTTATAGAATCTAGTCAAGATGATTATGATGCAGCCTTAAGTTTTAATGTTGGAGATACAATAGATGCTTTAAATGAATCAAAACATATAAATCTAAAACTTCAAATGCAAAGACAAGAGTTAATACCTGAATTTCAAGCAGAATTAGCTAAAGCTATGGCTCAAAGACCTACTCAAGATATGGCAAAAAGAGTAGGACCCCCACAAATGGCTATAATTCAAAGTAGTAGACCAAAAATAATACAAAATATAAAAAAATATAGAAATAGAATATGAGTATATTAACAAAGTTATTTAGTGGCGGAGCAGCCGATTTAGTAAAAGGTGTAGGAGGAGTTTTAGATGATTTAACTACATCAAAAGAAGAAAAACTAGAAGCAGAAAGAAAAATTAAAGAATTAATTGCTAACTACGAGGTTGAAATGGAAAAAAACATTACAGACCGTTGGAAAGCAGATATGAATTCTGATTCATGGTTAAGTAAAAATGTAAGACCACTAATTTTAATATTTTTAGTTGTTTCAACGGTTTTAATGATATTTATTGACGCTGGAACAATTCAGTTCGTTGTAGAAGAAAAATGGACAGATTTATTACAGCTTGTATTAATTACCGTGATTGGTGCTTATTTTGGTGGTCGATCATTTGAAAAAAGAAAAAAATAATGGCAAAATTTGATTATAAAAAGTGGGTTACTGAAAACAAACGAGGTTTATTAAATGAACAGACTTACCAACAAATACTTGTTCCTGGTACAACATATCGTTTAAGAGGATGTGATGAGATGACTGGTATGATGTCATGTTTACCTGATTCATTCTTTGGTGGTTCTCCAGTACCAGTAGGGCATACATTTACACTAGGTTTCCCCCCACAACCTGGAAACCAAGGAGGTGTTAAAAATGTATATGTACAGGAAGTGGTGGCACCTTGTCAGTGGTATGTACCATCACCAAATGCTCCTCTTAATCCATTCCCAGTAAACCCACCAACAGAGGCACACATAGCCCCAGGCCCACTTGATAGTTGCCCAAATAATCCAAATGCAATTATTTCAGATCCAGTAGACGAGGATTTTGTATGTTATGGTTGTCATCCAACATTGAACCAAATTGCAACAACTATTACTGCATTTTCTAGTGCTGATGAGAATGGAGTATGTGGTACTGTTAATTTCTCATCTCCTGGTGAAGATCCTAGTATTGTCACTTTTTATGATGATGTAAACCACCCACAATTAGAAGGCTGTGGAGCTGATCCAGTAGAAGAATTTGGACCATGTTATGGTTGTGTTGATAATCAAATAACACCACAAACAGGATTTACAAATTCTAGTAATGCTGGAATATGTGGAACTGTAAATGGAGTTACTTTTTACGATGATGAAAACCACCCACAATTAGAAGGCTGTGGAGCTGAAGGTTCATTTGGAACATCAGGAAATTATACAGTATTTGATTATCCATCGGGTTTTGATGTTACACAATGGACAGCCAGTTTTATTGATATGATTATAAACCACCCTAATCCTTGTAATTTCTTAACTCAAAGAATAACACAATTTAATAATCAATTAAGTGCAGGTGTAGGTCCTTTACAAGCAAATCAATTAATGCAGAAAATAGCCGTTTGTCAAGAATTATACCAGATGGTAGGATGTGGTGGCATGAATGAACAAATTAGTGGAGTTAAAAAATATAAATTAGACCCTAAAGCAGCTGCTGTGATTAGAAGAATGGCTCCAAAACTTAGAGGATTAGCTTCAAAAGGTAGAGGAGTAAAAAAAGAAAGTAAAAAAATAAGTGCTTTAAAAAGAATTATTAAAGAAACTCTTTCAGAACTTCAAGAAGCTCCAAAAAAATGTAAATGTAAAAATGGTGTTTGTAAAACTGCCGGAGGTACTTTATGTCCTGCTCACGAATGTGATAATAAATGTAAAGGAGTTGAAGACACAGTTGATAAAAAAAATAAATAAATTAATAACATGAAAGATTTAATTTGTAGAGCCGTTTGTAAACTAACTTTTAATAAAGTATGTTTCGGATGGTGCAGCCCTAAATGCTGCTAAAAACATTTAGTCCGATTCATAGCCGGACGATTTAAAAAATAATTATGGAGCTGTGGCCCAATCCCTTGGATTGGGTCACTTTTTTTTGTATATTAACTAAAAATAATCTAGTATGACTAAAGTAGTAATTGTAGGAGCAGGAGTTGCAGGTATTAATGCTGCAACAAAATTAGTAGACAATGATTTTGAAGGCAAAATCACTATTATTGATATGGGTAAAAATCCATATGATAGATTACCTGAAGAAGTAATGACAGGTATGTTAGGTGCTGGTGGTTGGTCTGATGGTAAATTAACTTACCACACTTCAATAGGTGGTCAGTTATCCAAATACTGTGGAGACGAAAAGGCAATGGAATTAATGGATCAAGTTATTAATAATTTTAAAAGATTTCACCCTAAACCCGAAGAAGTACAATGTTCTAATCCCGTAGCAGAACCGGATTTTATTAAACCTTATTTTGGTTTAAGATTATTCCCTGTATGGCACGTTGGTACAGATTATCTACATGAAATTGGAAAGAATTGGTATGATTATTTAGTTGATAATGGTGTAGAGTTTGTTTGGGAAACTAAAGTAGTAGATATTAATTTTGAAACACAACAAGCATTTATTGAGCCAGAAGGTCAACCCTATGGTTATTTTAATTATGATACACTTATTTTTGGTGTAGGTAAATCAGGTATTGATTTTGGAAAACAATTAGCAGAAAGATATGAATTACCTACAGAACCTAAATCAGTACAAATTGGAGTACGTTTTGAAGCACCACAAAAACACTTTCAAAAATTAATTGATGTGTCTTATGATTTTAAATTATACAGAAAGTATGATGATAAAGGTGTATCATTAAGATCCTTTTGTACTAATAATAATGCTGCTTATGTAGCTGCTGAACATACTTATGGAGATATAAGTTATAATGGGCATGCTAAAAAAGATAAATCATACAGAAATGATATGACTAACTTTGGTATTTTAATGGAAATTAGAGGTATAGATAAACCATTTGACTGGTCAAGAGCAGCAGTAGAAAAATTACAACATGAAGGTGTAGGTTTATTTTACTCACCATCACAAAGAGTTCCATCTAAAACATCAGAAGGTGATTACGTAAAAACACACGTTGTAAATAGTATGGATCCATTATGGGAAGCTATTGGTGATTATGCTTCATACATCCATGAATTTATTGAAGATATGGAAAAAGTATTCCCAACATTAGGTAAAGATTGGGGTATTTATATGCCTGAAGTAAAATATTTATCACCAGAACCATTAGTTAATTACGAAGATTTAAGTCTTACTAGGTTTCCTAATGTACATTTTGTAGGTGATGCATTGTCAGCAAGAGGTATTACAGTATCAGGAGCTCAAGGTACATACGTTGCTGAAGCATTATTGAAAATAAAACAAGAATTTCCTGATTTTCACGAACATAGTATAGTATAAGTTATGAATAAACACCAAATAAACGCTGAACAAGCAAGAAAAGAACAATTAGATAAAGTTCAAAGATCAGTTAATCCAAAAACTAAAGTAAGAAGAGTATCTAGAATAGAAGAAGATGGCTCTAAAACAACAGCACATGTTTTAGATTTTGGTGATAGAGCAGTATTTCACAGTGATGAAGGTCCTGCTTTAATTAATAGAGAACAAAAAATAAAAGAATATTATTTAAATGGTATTCAATATGATTTTGATACATGGAATGAAATACAAAAAGGTAAAGAAGGATTACCTTGGTATAAAAACCCAGCATTTAAAGGAACAGTAAGATTTTAATATGAAAATAGGTTTTTGTGGAACAATGAGTGTAGGAAAAACTACACTAGTAAAAGCATTAAAGGAGTTACCTGAATTTAAAGATTATACTTTTAGAACAGAACGTTCAAAATATCTTATGGAAATGGGTATCCCATTAAATACAGATTCAACATTAAAAGGTCAACTAATATTTGCAGCTGAAAGAGCAAGTGAATTAATGCAAGAAAATATTATTACTGATAGAACAGTAGTTGATGTTATGGCATTTGCTAATTTATCTAAATCTATGGAAGCACATGAAAAACATTATTTAACTTCTACTTTATATTATTTAATAAAAGAATACGATATTTTATTTTATGTTAGTCCTGAAGGGGTAGAAATAGAGGATAATGGTGTTAGAGAAACAGATGCCAAATATAGAATAAATATTGATAGAGAAATAAAATCAATAGTACAAATGTTTAGGGGTAATGCTATTACTATTAAAGGTACAACTGAAGAACGTATAGAACAAGTTAAAAACGCTGTAGTTCAATACGTATAACTATATGGCTAATACTAATATAAAACAAATCATAAAACAGGAGTATGTTAAATGTGCTAAGGATCCTGTATATTTTATGAAAAAATACTGTTATATTCAACACCCAACTAGAGGTAGAATACAGTTTAATCTTTATCCATTTCAAGAAAAAGTACTTACTTTATTAAATAAAAATGATAGAAATATTATTTTAAAATCTAGACAATTAGGTATTTCAACACTATCCGCAGGTATTTCTTTATGGATGATGATTTTTCAAAAAGATAAATCAATATTAGTGGTTGCAACTAAGCAGGATACAGCAAAAAACCTAGTAACAAAAGTTAAATTTATGTACGACAATTTACCTTCTTGGTTACAAATTGGTTTTGTTGAAAAAAATAAATTAGCACTACGACTAAAAAATGGTTCTCAAATTAAAGCAGTATCAGCAGCAAGTGATGCTGGTAGATCAGAAGCAATTTCCCTACTAATTATTGATGAGGCTGCCTTTATTGAGGAAAATAGAATCGAAGATATTTGGGGTTCATCGCAACAAACACTTTCAACAGGTGGTAGAGCAATTGTATTATCTACACCAAATGGTACAGGTAACTTTTTTCACAGAATGTGGGTTAAAGCTCAAGAAAATCAAAATGGATTTATACCCATTAGGTTACCCTGGACAGTACATCCTGAAAGAAATCAAGCTTGGAGAGACCAACAAGATGCAGAATTAGGAAATAGAATGGCAGCACAAGAATGTGATTGTGACTTTACAACTTCTGGTAATACTGTATTTGATGTTGATCTTTTATCTTATTATGAAAAAACATATGCGTGTGATCCTGTAGAAAAAAGAGGTATAAATGGTGATTTACATATTTGGGAATATCCAGATTATAATAGAAATTATATAATTGTAGCTGACGTAGCTAGGGGTGATTCTAAAGATTATTCTGCTTTTCATATTATTGACATTGAAGAAGCTAAACAAATTGGTGAATTTAAAAGCCAAATAGGTACAAAAGAATATGGTCATATGTTAGTTGCAATAGCAACTGAGTATAATAATGCCTTATTAGTTATTGAAAATGCAAACATAGGTTGGAATACAATTCAAGTAGTAATAGATAAAGGATACAAAAATCTATATTATTCACCTAAGGGAGACGCAGCAACTAATGCAGATGCATTTTTAGCTAAATGGCATGATATAATAGATACATCAAAAATGGTTCCTGGTTTTACAATGTCTATGAAATCTAGACCACTTGTAATAGGTAAATTAGATGCCTATATGAGAGAAAAATCAGTAATAATTCAAGGAAAAAGAACATTAGAAGAATTAAGAACTTTTATTTGGAAAAACGGGAGAGCAGAGGCCCAAATAGGATATAATGATGATTTAATTATGTCTTTAGCAACTGGGTGTTACGTAAGAGACACAGCACTTAAATTTGCTCAACAAGGAATAGATTTAACAAATGCAACATTAAATAATTGGAAAAAAGGCCCACCTGCTATATATAGTAGTAAACCAAATAAAAAACAAATAGGTTGGTCTCAAGATATGGGAGAACATGGACAACAAGATTTGACTTGGCTCCTTTAATATATTTATAACAAACAACTAAAGAATGGCAGATACTAGTTTATTTTCAAGATTACAACGTTTATTTTCAAGTGATGTAATCATACGAAACGTAGGAGGAAAAAGACTCAAAGTAATGGATACAGCTAGAATCCAAAAATATGGAAACCTAGCTACTAATTCACTTTATGATAGATTTACACGTTTACATAAACCTGTAGGATCTTCATTACAATATAACCCAACACTTAATTATCAGTCAATGCGACTACAGCTTTATAGTGATTATGAAGCTATGGATCATGATCCAATCATCGCAGCAGCACTTGATATTATTTCTGATGAAACTACTGTAAGAAATGAATATGGACAGGTATTGAATATTAACTCATCAGATGAAAATATAAGAAAAGTATTACATAATTTATTTTATGATGTTTTAAATGTAGAATTTAATTTACCTACATGGGTTAGAAACATGTGTAAGTATGGTGATTTTTATCTTAAATTAGAAGTATCTGAAAAATTTGGTGTATTTAATGTTATACCTTTATCTACCTATGAAGTAGTAAGAGAAGAAGGAACTGATCCTGATAATCCATCTTATACTAGATTTACACTTGATCCTAATGGTTTAGCTTCAGGTGCAACTAATACAATTAGAAGAGACCAATTTACTTTAGAAAATTATGAAGTAGCACATTTTAGACTACTTACAGATTCTAATTATCTCCCTTATGGTAGATCATATCTTGAACCATCTAGAAAAGTATTTAAACAATTAATGTTGATGGAAGATGCAATGTTAATTCACCGTATAATGAGAGCCCCAGAAAAAAGAGTATTTTATATTAATGTAGGTCAAACAGATGCTGATAAAATAGAACAATTTATGGCTGATACAGCTAATAAAATGAAAAAAACTCCTTATATAGATCAACAAACAGGTGATTATAATTTAAAGTTTAATGTTCAAAACATGACTGAAGATTTTTTCATTCCTGTTAGAAGTAATGATGCTACAACTCGTATTGACACTACTAAAGGATTAGATTACGATGGTACAACAGATATTGAATATTTAAAAGCTAAAATGATGGCTGCTCTTAAGATCCCTAAACCATTTTTAGGATATGAAGAAGGAGTAGAAGGAAAATCAACACTAGCAGGTATGGATATTCGTTTTGCTCGTACTGTAGAACGTGTTCAAAGAATTATAGAATCAGAATTAACAAAAATTGCATTAGTACACTTATATTCACAAGGATTTACAGATGAACAACTAGTTGATTTTTCTTTAGAATTAACTACACCATCCATTATATATGAACAAGAAAAAGTAGAATTATTTACTTCTAAAACTACAGTAGCCCAATCAATGATTGATAATAAAATCTTTAGTAAAGATTGGGTTTATGAAAATATATATGGTTTATCACCTGATGAATATGCTGATCAAAAAGAAGCTATGCTTGATGAGGCAATGCAAAAGTTCAGATTATCACAAATTGAAAATGAAGGAAATGATCCAGTAGAATCAGGAATTTCATATGGTACACCCCATGATTTAGCTTCATTATATGGTAATAAAAGAGACAAAGCAGTAGGACCAGCTCAGGTTCCAACGGGGTATGATGAAAAAGACCCAGGTAGACCCGTAGAACGTCCACAAAATTATGGTTCAGATAAAAGTAATTTAAGTAGAGATCCCTTAGGGAAAAAAGGATTACCATTACAGGGTCCAGAAAAACCTTCAGAAGGTAATAGAGTTTCTACATTTGAAATTGCTAATATAAAAAAATCTCTTCAAAAATTTCATAATAAAAAACAAATTTTAAAAGAAGAAGAAGAAAATGGTCTTTTATCTGAAAAAAACATTAAGCCTCAAGAATAAGTCTATATTTATATATAGATAAATTGCAATTTATACACAAACAATGAAAGTAAAACATTCTAAGTACAAGAATACTGGAATTTTATTTGAACTCCTTACGAGGCAATTAACAGCTGATACAATAGCTGGTAATAATCCTAAGGCCTTATCAATAATTAAAAAATATTTTAGTGGTGATTCAACTCTATTAAAAGAGTATAAAATTTATCATACATTTGTAGGAAAAAAGTTTAAAGAAGAATCAAACGCTACAATGCTAATAGATACATTAATAGAGGCACATGGAAAGTTAAATAAAGGTCAGTTAAGAAGAGAAAAATATAATCTAATTAAAGAAATTAAAGACACATATGATGTAAATGATTTCTTTAAAGCTAAAATTTCAAACTATAAGATAATGGCATCTATTTTTAATTTACTTGAAAATAAAAATGCTTCTCCATTATCAATAGTTAATTCAAAAGTAACATTACTTGAACATATTACAGGTAAAACATTAGATAGCAAACCTAAAAAAGATGTTGTAATGGAAGATTATGCTAAGTATGATAAAGATACTAGATTACTTACTTACAAAGTTTTACTTGAAAAATTTAATAACAAATATAGTGGTTTAGGAGAAAATCAGAAAAGCTTATTAAAAGAATATGTTAACAGCGTTACTAATAGTCCTGCTCTTAAATCTTTTATCAACAAGGAAATCAAGATGGTTAAAAAAACAATTACTGGATACTCTAAAAAAGTGGAAGATAAAGCAGTAGCTGTAAAACTAACTGAAACCAAAAACATGATTAAACCATTATGTAAAAAATCATCTGTTAATGATGATAACGTTATTAACTTGCTTAACTATTATGAATTAGTAAACGAGTTAAAAACGATCCATGATTAGTCTTATTGACATATATAATTTAAATGAATCTGTTTTTAATGAAATTAAATCAGATAGGGATCCCTCTAGAGGAAATAAAGCAAAAGATAGAGAAAAAGATTTTGAATTAGTTAGTGGGGAGCCCGATCCTGAAACAGGTAGAATTACTTCTAAGGTAGTTCGTAAACCTTCTATATCTAATATGGTTAAAGATATAGAAGCAGAAATTCAAGATTTTGAAAAATTAGTAAAAGATAAACCTGAAGATATAGTATTATTTAATATTTCTGAAGAATTAAAAGAAATATATAATAAATTTAGAACTCACGTAAGAAAAAATTACCCAGAAGAATATAAAAAAGTTCAAGAGGCAAGTATGACAGGTACAGGAGCTTCATTTACGCCTGGTCCTAGTATGGCATATGCTACACCAAGAGCTTTTGGTGATAATAAAAGAAAAAAGAAAAAGGGTTATATGGGCTATAAAGAAGTATAAATGGGACAGTTTGATATACATAAATGGAGACAAAAACAACTTCTTGAAAGTTATAATAATAGATTATCTAATCAAATATTAGATCAACTATTTGAAGGTCTTATTTCCCAAAATACTTTATTAAATGAGTCTAAATTTTTAAAAGGTCTTAAAGATAAAATAAAAAATACTAAAGCTTTTGCTTCTCTTGTAGGATTAGCTTCTGATTTTAAAAATTCTTCTAAAGCAATAACTTTTGCACTTCGACTAAATGCATTAGGTATTTTACCTAAAAATGAAGCTGAATTACAAGCATTAAAAGATAAACTTGAAGGTAAAAAAACAAAAGTTAATGAACAGAATGAAGCGTATAGCAATAAATTAGATTCTGAATTACCTCAGGGAGATAAAGATACTGAAGAATTAAAAAACTTTTGGTTTGATACTTTTGCAGGAAAAGCTATAAAAACAGTTTTTGTGTTTTTCATGTTATTTCAAATGAACGCTGCTTCAATAGTAGATACAGTAAAAGCATTATCACCTGATTCACTCCAAACAGTTCAAACTCAAGCTGGAGTAAGTGATATAAATTTAGCAGGAGTATCTAATAAATTAGCAGCAGCAGGATTTGATGATGCACAAATAAAAGACATAATAGCAGGTATAGGAGATATAAAACTAGGAGATATATATAATTTTGGTGGAGATGTTAAAATATTTGTAGATGCAGATGGAAATGTAGAAGTAGAAGTCCCCGATGATATAGAAGATCCAGGTGAATTATCTTCAGAAACTGATAATATAAACCAAGCAGCTGATCAAGGACTAAGAGTTAATATTCAAGGAGACCAAACAGCTAATTTTAGTTTATTTGATTATG
>VTLG01010027.1_pt1 | contig 13908 bp, 22 predicted proteins | sample 4694571 | NCBI WGS metagenome assembly VTLG01 (sample SAMN12604809, study PRJNA352737) | marine metagenome | biome: ENVO:00000447; feature: ENVO:00000209|ENVO:00000569|ENVO:01000036; material: ENVO:00002151; isolation source: viral sequences binned using virsorter ...
TCGACCCTCGCTTGACACTTCCTCTCCTGGCCGCCTCAGCACTGTGCATTCTGCGTAAATCTGGATTGTCCATTTGACTCCCATAATTTTGCACGACGTCTGTCGTGCCTCGATGATTCTCTTGTACCAATGGCGGTCGTAGTCGGCGGGGTGCGGAATCCTCCACCCCCGGCACGGCACCAGCCTGGCCACAAGAAGGCCAAGGGCGACCAAGGTCGCCAAGGTGTACGCCGCAACCACCGCCTCGATGTTGATCACCTGTCTTCGGTGGCTACTACGTACTCCTCCTTCCTTGGCCTGCCTGGCTTCCGCCGGCACAGGAATAGGGCCACATCCTCGTCGGTGAGAAAAATGTCTCGTGACATTTTCTGGCCCCTGCGATAGGTCCGAGCCCACTTGCGGACCAGCTGCGGGTCACAGCCGCAAATCTTGGCCACCATTGAGGTGGTGAATAGCCCCCCCTCCGGGACCACGAGCGTGCCGTACTTGGGGTCGAGTCGTCGACCAGTGTCGTTCCGTTGCAATGCTGATATCCTCCTTCACAGACGCGCAGGCTTTCTACGCGTCTGTGTACTTCTGTGGGGCCGGTGGCATGGAAGTGTCCTACCACCGGTCCCCTTTCTTAAATCTCAAATGTGCGGTCCGCACATTTGGGAAGACTGGGCTACTGCGGACCGCTCTCCTTGATGGAGTACGGCACCCCGACATACGTGACACGATAGCCGAGAGAATTGGTCACGGTGACCCTCCCGGCCTCCTCTTCGATCTTCTTCCACTCGGCCGACTCGATACTGAACGTCCTCGCCGGCTTCCCGTCGGGCGGGTAGATCGTCAGGCTGAGGATCATTCGTCACTCCACTGCGGGTAGGACCAGCGCGGCTCCCTTGAGGCGTCACGATGTCGCTCGGCTGCGTCCTCCTCATCGCATTCAGTGCAGGTCAGCCTGCCTCCGCATGTGCACCACAACAGCCTTTCTTGATCCGCACACGTGCAACGGGGACCGGGCGGCGACAGAAGCTCCTCAGTGTGAGCCCCCTTGTAGCCGTCGTGATAGGCTGCCCGTTCGTCGCGCCCCTTGGCTTTTTGAAGCTGATCAATCAGCCGGTTGCGCTCGCTCAGATGGGCTTCGAGTTGAACGATCCTGTCTTGTCTCAGGCTGCACCTCTTGTGGGCGATGTCCAGGAGCGTACGGAGGTCGGCGACCTCTTTCTTCTCGTGGCGCTCGATATCGGAATGATACATCTCCTCGGCGCGATCTGAGTTCATCTCCTCGCGATGTTTATCGAGCGCCTCCCGGTGCTCTTGGAGCGCTCTGATCAGATGCTCGCTATCCATTGTGTCTCCTTCGTTATTCATGGCCCTCGGCTTCGCAGAAGCGGCAGCGGTTCTCGCTCCACTCGGATCCGCAGGCGTCGCACACATACGAAGCCTCTATCCGGTAGCCAACCCCCGTCGCGGCGGCAATCTTCTCCATCAGCTGCTCCACCTGTTCGGCGTCACTGGTCTCAGCCGCTATGGTGTAGACGTATCGTTCAGTCATCATGTCGGAGCATCGGCGCCCTTCTCTTGGGCGGCGACCTCCAAGAATCTGTCAGTGTAGTACGCCCACTTTGCCGTGCGGTCACCGTGGCTCCAGTGCCACAGCCGGTTCGTGGCGGTCATCCAGCGGTCATCTACAGGGGGGTTGGCTTCGAGGTCGCGAAGGAATCTCCGCAGTCTCCTGGCCCGACCTGCTATGTCCCTTTTCGTCATCGACGGGTACATCAGCTCGGCCTCATCTCTTCTAAACGGTGGTGGCATTGAATGACTCCTTGGATATATAATACTCGACGCGTTACCTTTGGTCAAACGTCTCTCCTGCACGATGGCAGCCATGGCTGCGCTGATCGTCGCTGTGTTTTTTACGCTTTGGTGGATCGCCCTGGCCGGCATGGTCCTGATGTAGGACCCTTACCCTTACCCTTGCCCTTCTCTGGCGAGGTAGCTCCCAGATTCTGGAGACTAAAAAAAGGCCCGCCCTGGTGGGCAGGCCCGTGGTGCCTATGCGTATTTCAAGCCATATGTGGCAGCGGCCGCCTGGACGGCGGTCTTACGCGATGGTTGCTAGCACTCGGCGGCACCATCGGCCGCCTCTATCGCGGTCGGCAACCATCGCATCGTGTAGGGCCGCCGCGACCGGGCTTTGTTTTTCCCATGTTAGCAACCTCGTTACTTTGCGGGGTTGATAGCCGCGCGCGGTCATGACATCAAGTAGCGCGTACTCTGGCGAGCCCGGTCCCTCGTGGTAGTAGAAGGCGAAGCGATACATGGCGTCGTAGTAGTCGCGGCGATCCATAATGTAGGACAAGTGACCGTTGAGGTATCTCACCCTCTCCGCATAAGCACTGCCCCTTAACGGGAGGGTCTCGTACTCTTCTTTTAGCAGGCACCGTGCGCGGTGCACGACGTATCGGTAATCCTCGCGCAGGCGCTCCAGCTCACGCTCTAGGTCGGCGACCCGCTGGCGGGATTCCCTCAGCTCTCGAACGATTCCCTTCGTCTCGATCGTCTGTGCCATGTCTTCTGACTCCTCTCGCCGAAGTTTCGGCGGGATAGCACGGCGGGGGAATCGAACCCCCGCCAAGGCAACCATGCGCGCTACTGAATCCGGCAGCTATGCTGCCACGGCGGTCTACTACCAGTCCCTCCCCTCGGCCCGATTCTCGAACGGCGGCAACTCGGCCAGGTCTTGTTTCATTCGGTCAACGTAGCGCAAGACTGCTTCCGTCATTTCGGCCTCGGTTGGCGTGTGATTCCAATCTTCAATCGCGCAATCGCGCATGGCGCGCGACACGTTGCCGACATAGTGCCAGGCGGAAACCCCCGAGCTGACCATGTCGTTGAGCATTTCGTCGTTCATTCGTGCGCCCCGCGCTTGTCGGTCTTTGGTTCCATGTTTTCGGATGCGTGGTCCATGGCTTCGGCCATTGTGGCGAACGATGGCACCGTCCAAGCCACCGCATCGCCCTCGGAGTTCTTGAAGGCTCGGCCACCGAGCACATCGGCGCGAGTTGCTGTGCGTAGCTCGCATAGCTCGGTGGGAACGCTGCCGACGAAGGTATAGCGACCGCTCGGAGTGTCGATAATGTGTAGGCCTAGCCTACCCTCGGTGCTGACATGACGTGTCATTCGTTGTCTCCCTTCGCCAATAGTCTGGCTTTGATTTGTGCGTAGCTGTCGTGTTCCAGCGAGTCGGCATCCTTGCGGATGCAAAAATCCTTGGATTGCGTCGCGCCGGTTTCGGTGTCGGTTGCTTCGACACGAACAAAGCGCCGGCCCGCTATGCTGTATTCCTTTCCCTTGCGGTATTTGATCACGATTGACTCCTTATGGCACACGCAAGCGCGCCGTGGTGTGGCATCTTCAGGTAGTGGGACGCCAAACCCACCACGACCGCCCATCGCTGGGCGGTTTCGCCTGTTTAGCCTAGCTCGCGGATATCCGCGGCGGTTAAAGACTCTGCCCGCCTGAACGCGTCGCCAGCTTCGAACCAGTCGTGGAGCTCTTGTACGATCGGATCGCGTGAAACGTCGATGCTCGCACCGTCGCCCCAGTCAAGAAACCAGTAGTCGGCATATACCAGTCCGCCGTTAAATCCCAAGTAGAAGCGGATTTCGTCTGCGGGCCCGCCAGTGCTCAATACGAATCGGATATATCCGGGTTTGGTCTGGTCGCCTTCGACGTAGTCTAGGCACAGTCCATATTCAAGGAGAAGCGGATCATCTTGGTCCGCTTCGTCGTGCCCAAGTTTGGCTAGCGCTGCGCGTTGTTCATCGTTGAGCGCGTCACCGTTGTACTCCCTGAACATCACCTCGAAATCCTCGCGCCTTCCTTGCCATCTTTTTTCTACGAGGTCAGCACAAGTTGCTTTTCTTCTCTCAGTCGTTGTTGTCTCTTGCATGTCGTAAATGTAGCGCAGGCGATCCTATATGTCAACAGCCGACACGGCTATTCTTTCGCGCCATGGGAGAGAAGGTGGGCCACGTGCTACCCGCGACAGTACCGCCGACACACAGGCTCGCTGCAGCGATTCGCGACACATCCGTTCCCATAGGTGCCGACATACCTACCGAGACATCACGCCTAGAGAGTAGGCTGATAGCATCGCTGTACCTGCACCCCGACTCCGAGGTACGTCTCGACATGTCTGCGGTTCTGGAGCGTGTAGGGCGCAGCAGGAAGAACCGCAGACGAACACTCCAACGACTGGTGCACAGTGGAGATCTACAGGGAGAACTAACCCGCCGAGCTGCTGAGCTGGGTATCGATAGCGACGTTCTCATAGGAACCGCCCGTGACGTCGCGCTGTCCAAACACCAACGCACCCGCACCACCGTCACAGAGACATCCAGTGGCACCACCACCTCCACCACCACTACCACACCATCAGCAGGCGAGGTCATGCGCGCCGTGCAGTACGTGACCGACATCACAGCATCGGAGCGTGATGCACGTGCGTCTGGTGCAGCCAATCGCGTCGTCGATGCTCTAATCGACAGGTTGCGCGCTAAATCGTGACGCCATAGGAGGTTAGCAGCCTCCGTCCATTTGCCCACCGCTTGGGGGGTACCGCTGGGTCTCCGGCCCATTAGTTTTATCTCTCCCTCACCCACTCGAAGACGAAAACGGTTTTTGGGGACCCATGTGTGGGTACAAAAAAAGTGGGAGGGGGGTATCGGGGATCGAGTGGGGGTGGTAGTATTGGGCATGGCTACCCCTATGAGTTTGACGGAGCAGGCGATTCAGGCGGTTGATAGGTTGTTTGAGTTGCCGTATCACGAAGAGGATGCCGCGATCTACTTGAGGCAAGTGAGGGAGCACATCGACGACCTTCTGGAGGCTCTTCTTTTGAAGACGAAGCCGAGGAGTACGGCCAAGGCTCACAGATACTGACTTAGGTTCAAATGTGCGATCCGCACATTTGAGCTTTAGAAAGTTCCTGCCGTATGGCGGGGCTAAAAACAGCCCGGCAGAACCGGGCGGAATCTGTTTGGAGGGCCTAGTTTATTCCTGTACTTATCTGCGTTTCTAACCCTCTCTTGGGACAGCGCATCGCGCTGGAGTGGTGAGCCTGTGAGGCTGATTCCCGAAGCCATACCGGGGTTGTCCCGATCCGATATTCGGGGCTTACTTATCCGCGATGCCGAAAGAGATCTACAACGAGCTGGAGAAGACGGCCGACAAGAAGGGCTTGAAGGGCAAGAAGCGAGACTCCTATGTCTATGGGTCCATGGCCAAGCTGGAGAAGATGCTGACTGACTGGCAGGGGGGCGATCAGCCATCAAGTATCCGTTCACCAAAGCGGAGTTAGCGCTCCGCGACACCTACCTCCTCCAGGGCGCGAAAGAAGAAGACGCCCTCCTTGCCTTTGCCAAGCACATGGCAGAGGAAAAGCTGCTCTACTTTGTCTGGGAGATCCTTGGACTTGGCCACATAGAGCGGACGCTCATGCAGAAGGGTCGCGAGATAAAGCGACCTCTCCTTGATCCCAGGTATCACGGCAAGATCTGTCGCATTCTGGACTCCAACGAGGGTCAGGTGCTGATGCAGCCACGCGGGCACCTGAAGTCGATGATGTTGAAGGCCAAGTGCATGCAGATGCTCTTGAAAGACCCGATGAGTCGGGCGGTCATCTACTCAAAGACGGCGACGCTTGCCCGGAAGGCGCTCGAAGAGATCAAGCAGATGTTCAAGTTGCCGCTGATCCGGGTCTTGTGGGACTGGGTCCCGGACCCTGGCCCGAAAGAGCGGAACTGGAAGGACTCGACAAAGGACTATCTGACCCTGGCGTGGCCCGACGGGCTGGGCGCTCCGCCGCAGGGCAGGCAGATAGAGGTCTTTGGGCTCGGCGGATCGGACACCGGGTTTCACTATGACCGGGCGTTCGTTGACGACCCGATTGACGACCAGACTGTCCGCACTCAAGACCAGATAGAGAAGGTCGACACCTTCTGGGCGCTCACGAAGCCGAAGATGGAGCCGGGGGCCCCGATCTACGTCGCGGGCACCTTCTATCACTACCAGGACACCTATGCGCGGATGCGGTCCGAGTATGGCGACCGATTCCACGCGGACGGCATCGACTTCAGTGACCCCAAGCCCATCTACAACTTCTTCACGGCCGCCTCCCTGAAGAAGCTCAAGGACGACATGTACAACGCGACGGGCTCCCACTATGCGTTTGCGTGCCAGTACTGCCTCGACACCACTCCGCGGGAGGAGCAGATCTTCCCCGAGCCCTACCAGATGTATGGACCGTCGCATCACATCTCAGGTCTTCCTGACGACGACTACATCTGGCGGGCGGCCATCGACCCGGCGCAGACCACCGAGGTCTACAGCGACTTCTCCGCACTCACCATCACTGCCACAGACAAGAAGAAGAACGTATGGGTGGTCGAGGCCAAGCAGATCAAGAAAGACCCCAATGCCTCCGCCGAGGAGATCATCGAGATCTGCTCGAGGTATCCGATCAAGGCCCTGGCGGTTGAGGCGGGCACGACCAGCGCCTACATAACCGTCCTCAAGTACAAGCAGCGAGAATGGGAGAACGCGCACCGCGAGAAGCTGCGGTGGGCATGGATAGAGCTGAAGGCCTCGAACAAGAGGCGCAAGTACGACCGGATCAATTTGACCCTTGGAGTGCTGGTGCGGGACCGCAAGGTGTGGATTCACCAGGACCACCGGGACCTTGTTTTGCAGATGTCGCTATTCAACCCGAACTACAAGGGGCACGACGACCTGATTGACTCCCTGTCCATGCACTACATGATGATCGACGACTTCAAGAGTGATTACTGGACAAAGAGCCAGAGTGGCAGTAAACCACAGATGACGATATTCAATATCGTCCGGCAGGCAATGAAGCAGGAGAAAGTTCAGACCTGGGAGGGGCACTTCGTTGATTCCGCAAGCTAACGTCGCGCAGCTATTGGCTGCCACTCCGACGGAGCACGTAGACAAGCTGTTAAAGATGCTCTCGGAAGAAGCAGAAGCTCCTCACCCTCGGATGCGGGCGCAGGAGGGCTTGACTGAGTACAAGCCGACAATTCATCGCAAAGCCACGTCGAGAGCGCCGGGCCGCCTTCGCGGGATGAATCAGTTTTCGGGGCCGCTCGATGCCATTCGTTGATGTTGATTGCGAGAAGCATGGGAGGCTGGAGACGTTTTCTCAGAGCCTCTCTGGCGTCTCTTCGCTTCCATGCCCGGAATGCGGCGAGCAATCGCGTCGCGTCTGGTCGTTCGGCGGCTTCTCCCTGGGATTTAGGTATGGTTACGACGAAGGGGCCGGGCAATACTTTGACACCTCCAGGCAGCGGGACAACTTTCTCGCAGAAAAAGGTATGAGGAAGAGATGATTGAATCGGACCTGAAGGCCATCAAGGCGCTCGTGGACAAACGCCACGAGAAACTCCAAGAAGAAGTCTTCAAGGAGATGACCGAGTACTACTCGATGTTCGAGGGCAAGCACTGGGCGAAGCGCTCGCAGTATCGAGGCCAGGACGGGAACCCGACTGAGTCCAAGGTGTTCGTCAACTGGCTGTTCTCGGTCGTCATGACCAACGTCCCCCTGCTCACCGACTCGCGGCCGGTCTGGCATGTGGTGGCCAAGCGCCCTCACCTGCAGAGGCTGGCAAACGTGTACACCGAAGCGGGAAAGTGGCTATGGCGCAAAGAGGAGCTGGACCAGAAGATCTTCCGGGTTAACCTCGACGCCCACATCGCGAAGATGGGGTGGTGGAAAATCTCGTTCAACCCCGACGTAGACGAAGTTGACGTGCAGGTGGTGGACCCCAGGAAGATCATCTGGCCGGCCGGCTATGACGATCCAAAGAAGTGTCCCTGGATCTGCTACAAAGACGAGCTGGACATGAGCTTCGTCCGCCGGATGTTCCCGGACCAGCGGGACAAGATCCTGCCTGACGGCGAGGGGGCTGGATCGCCGCTCAAAGACAAGTCCGACTGGGAGATAGACGACGAAGGCCGCAAGGTGACCTTCTACGAGGTCTGGTTCCGGGATTCGGCGACAATCAAGGACCTTCGAGCCGAGGACCGCGGCAACCTCTACCCCGAATGGGACGAGCTGGGCGACGACGAACGAGCAGAGAGGGAAGACGAAGAGGCCTTCCCGAACGGTCGCATCGTCACTTTCATCGGGCACAACCACACCGAGCTATCTGATGTGGCGTCGCCATATGAGCACGGCGAGTGCCCGTATGTCGTTTTCTATGACTATGTCCGGCCTCACGACATGGTGGGCATAGCTGAAGCCGACCAGATCAAGACGCTCAACTGGCAGTACAACCAGTCGCTACAGAAGATGGTCCAGAACTCCAACCGATATGGCGGCGTTCAGGTGGTCGTCAGCTCGGACAGTGACATAGACGCAGAGGACATGGCCCGGAAGCTCGCCAGCGGCGAGGACCACATTCACTCTGCCTCGTTCTCCGGCGGCGTCCCCGTCGCCCAGATACCAATCCCCCAGGTTCCTCAGAGCAACCTGCAGCTGCTGTCGAGCATACCGGACTTGATCGAAGAGGTGACTGGCGTCACCGACGTCTCGAAGGGCGTGGCAGAAAAGCGCCAGCGGCAGTCGGCGATGGAGGTGCAGATCCTCATTGAGTCCAGCTACACCAGGATGCGACAACGTGTTCGCAACCTGGAGTGGAGCCTCAAGCGGGCGCTCACCCTCATCACCTCGATCCAGCAGCAGTTCTATACGGAGCAGCGGACCATACAGGTTCGCGAGGGCAACAACATACAAACGCTCCAGGTCTCCAACCAGCCGCAGCAGATAGGTGAAGAGATCATTAGAGACGAAGAGGTTCCAGAGAAGCCCAACACCATGAACAAGCTGGGGCTATCAAAGGCACCGTGGGACGAGGATTACGAGACCTACGTAGAGGAGCTTGGCACCGACGCGAATGCGTGGCCGGCTCGCTTCTACATGGATTTCGAGATCACCCTCGAAACCAACAGCTCGCTGCCGCAGGACCGTCAGACCTTGGCCAACCTTGCGCTCAAGCTGTACCAGATGAAGTCCATCGACCGACAAGCTCTTCTGGAGATCTTGCAGTTCCCGAATGCTCAAGAGATTCTGGAGCGGATAGAGGCTAAGGAAGAGGCGAAGAGGCAGGCGAAGCAACCGAAGCAAGCCCCGCCACAACAAGGCGCGCCACAGGGCGCTCCTGCTGCGAGGCAATCTCCACAGGACATGGCTGACCAGATTAGAGAAAGGGCGCGGACGCGCCAAGGGAGGGCGGCATGAGTGATTATGCGCCGATGAACAGCCCGGGAGGGAATGGCGCACCGCCGCCTCCAGGGGGACCGCCAGGGGGAGCGCCGGATGTTACCAATCCGACGGCAAAGGCGAGGTCGTTGACCAACCCCTTAGATATGGCAGCGATGAGCAGGGACGTTGGCGACCCCGCGACCACCACGGTGGCCGACGCCTTCAAGAAGGCTTTGGGCGTGGACGTCAACACCGTCTCTATTGCTGAGTTTTCCCAGATGATGGCGGAAAGAGCGGACCCGAGTCCGCTGAAGAAAGCCAAGCGGATGGGCGAGGGGGCTCCCGAGCCAGGAGCAGGTCCGCCGGGACCGGCGGCTGGCGGCGAACAGGGGCCCGTGGACATGGAAGGCCTTCTCGGAAGGTTGGGTTGAAGAAACTAAACCCAAAGGAGTAGCTTACGAATATGTTATTTCGGACGATCTCTCCTCTCTGGCAAGAGCCAGATGATCAGGGATCTGCTGAGGCCGCCCCGGTTTCGACTACGGTCGATTCTGGCGAAGTGGCCCCGAGCGGGGAAAGCCCGTTCAGCCATAAGTACACAGGACCAGACGGGAAAGAGCGGACCATCAACTCTCTTTCGCAGCTGAATAACCATCTCACTCATCTCCACAATCAGGGGATGAAAGCATCGGACTTTCAGCAACGTGAAGCGGAACTCGCTAAGAGGTCGAAAGACTTCAGGGCCACTTCGCAGCGACAGACAGCTGAGCTTCGGCGGATAAAGGCGGAGCTGGACGCAAAGAATGAGAAGCTCAAACAGCTGCCCAGTGATTTCTGGTCGACAATCGACCAGAAGATAACGGACAGTAGGGGCCCAAAGGGCATCGAAGATCGTGTGACGCAGCTGCTGGAAGGCAAGTTCTCGAAGGTGGACAAGTTTATGTCTGACTACGAGGCGGAGCAGCAGAAGCAGCAGCGGCAAGACGAGTACGATGACATGTTCGAGGAACTGGCTACCGAGCTGGCCGGAGAACATGCGGATTTCGACGCAGAGCACGCTCGCGAGTTCGCGAGTGAACTTTTGTCGTCATCCGGTGAACCTGGCGGGTTAATGCGACGGATTATGTCGCTTTCCCACGAACTGCGATCGCGGCCGTCGGCCGCAGTCGCCGAAGACGCTGCGTTGAAGAACGCAGGAGAGAAAGCCCGCGCCAAACTCGCTTCTCCAGGCGGCATGGCGCAATCACGAAGCTCTGGACCGGCCAGCGACTCCAAGGGGAAACCCTCACTGGAAGCTGCTCGACAAAGAGCCCAGGGGAGAGCCAAAGACGTACTGGAGTAGCCATGAAGGTTTTACATGGCACTCTCAATCACTGGCATTAACGCTGTCAGTCACGAGGAGTTTGATGACACGATTCGGATGATTGTCTATGACAGTCACCCGCTACTGAACGAACTCAACCGAAGAGACAGCGTTGTGCCCGGTGGTGTGAACTACCAGTTTCCGATCCGCTATCAAAAGCTGGGTCGGGCAGATGCGATCACTACTGATACGCAGCTGAACTACACTCGGAAGATCACGCGCACCGCTGGCACGATCAACTGGAAGACCTACTCGGTCGACCAGCTGATGACTTTCGACGAGCGGATCAAGAACGCCGAAGGTCCGAATCAGATCATCGACCTCCTCGCTGACAAGGCGAAGGAAATGGCCGAGGACTATTCGGATCGTCTCGCGACTGATCTGATGACGACCAACCCGAACGGCAACGGGTTCGACTCGCTGGACGACATCGTCTCGGCGACGGCGACCTACGCCAACATTGCAGTAGCGGATGCTTCTGCGTGGCAGGCGGGACGGGTTGACTCATCCACGACAAAGCTGGAGCTGTCTGGCTCTGGTTCTCTTGGGATCTCGATGTCGGCTTCTACGTTCGGCAACGACAAGCCCAACTTCCACGTCACTACCCGTGACCTGAAAGACAAGTTTGAATCGCTGCTGGAGCCCCAGAAGCGTTACACGGCAAGCGAAGAACTCGCCTCGGCGGGCTTCGACAACGTGGCGTACAAGGGCGACCCAGTGGTCGGCGATTCTTATACCACGGACGGCTATTGGTATGGCCTCGATCTGAAAAGTCTGAAACTTGCTTATCACAAGGATTGGAACATGAAGATTAACGACTGGTTCTCTCTCGAGCAGGCCGGTCATCCAAACCAGTTGGCCCGCGTTTGTACCTCGGTTTTGTTTGTGCTGTGCGATCAGCGCCAGACGAACTTCAAGTACAGCGCTCTTGACGACACCCTGTAGGAGGACGGAATGCCTATTCACGATCAAGAGCATCCCACCTTCGAGCCTCAGTACAACCTGGACGGCACTGTTGATTTGGTAGTCACTGCCGGCGGCACTCTTGTTAAGAACACCGCCTACAAAGTGATTCTCAATGAAAACGGGTACGTCACTGCGGCGATGGCCGACCCGAGTTCCGCGACCAAGCGGTTCTATGTCGGCGTTGCACGTGCTGCGGCTACTTCGGGTGATGTGATTCGGATTCAGATTGGTGGACGCGTGACGGCGCTTATTACTCCGTCACTATCTGTTGCTGTGGGGCATTCGCTCGAGATCCATGACGGCGCTATCGCCGACGTGGGAGCGGATTACTCTGGCACGGACGCCGACTTTTGCGCCTGCATAACCGCGAGCACTAGCTCGTCGACGCAGGATGTGATGCTGATTCCGAGGATCATCCTCGAAAGCACCTAACAGGGTTGGCCGGATACCGGCCATATAGATAACGACCGTGGGTTACCGGAGGGGGGCCCTCCCATCCCCCCTCCCTGCCCCGCAGTAAAAGGACTTTGAATGGGATTAACAGCAGCGATCGATCAGAACCCTGATCGGCGAACATTTAACGGGCACATGGCCCGAGGAACGAGAATCACCTCTGGAACGCTCACTTTCGACGATAGTTACCCGACTGGCGGCGAGGCGATAACAGCCGCGAACGTGGGGATGAACCGGGCGATTGACCGGATCATTCTAGAGTCGGAGGACGGCTACGTGTTCAAGTACGACAAATCCAACAAGAAGGTATTGGCGTACTACGCGGACAATGACGCCGGCTCGGACGGCGCTCTGATCCAGGTGGCCAACACTACAGATCTGTCGGCAGTAGTGGCCGGCTATATCGCGGTAGGTCAGTAACCATGGCGCACGGCGCACGCAAAGAGGCTTTCGCTAACGACCAAGGCGCTGGCAGTGCCGACCTGCTTGCGGCGCCCGGTGCCGGTGCCCAGTACAGCTTGATGAAGATTCAAGCGAATATCAGTACGGCTGCGGGCACAGGGACTCACACCATTGATTTCACCGACGGGTCGACTGTTTTGTTCGCGATGGCAGCCGGCGATCGCGGGAACTTCGAGTTCGACTTCACGTCTCGCTACCTCGATGGTGGCAAGCCGTGGGGCAACAACGCGAAGATAACGGTGGTGGTGCCTACGGGCTGTGTGGCGAGTGTTAACGTAATCGCCTCACTGCGGGCGTCGTCTGGTTAGTTAGGTGACGCTCACGAACGTAAGGGATCGGGCGCGGCGGTTGTCGCGTACCGATTCCACGTTCGCCTCGAACGCCGAGGTGGACAGCTGGATCAACCAGGGCAAGGACGAGATGTCGCAGATGGTTGGCGGCTTCCGCAAGGAAGAGTACCTGACCCTCGCGGCCAGGTTTGATACTGAGCAAAACTTTGCTGTCCGGGTGACGATTACAGGGGGGACGAATGCCACATCTGCTACAGATGTTGCAATCACGGGCCACCAAAGAGTGGACACGACTGGAACGCAGGTTGCGACGGATTTTCAGACCACTCTGAGGGCGCTGGGGACGATATCGAACCTAACGGTTGCTTACTCCACCACAACCTACAAGTTCACGGTGGACTCGATAAACGGCACCGACATCAAGTTTGAAGCTCCATCCGGCAGTAACTATGTGGATGCTACTTCGCTTCTCGGCCTATCGGGATCGTCTGGAGCCCAGACCTTTGTGTCGGGCATTCCTCAGGACTGCTTCGTCGAGACTGACTTGGCTTCCACCTGGGAGCAGATAGACCGGGCAGAGTGGGATCAGTACGTGCTCATCCGCGGCAACTGGGATTCGGCGATGTCGGTAGAGCAGCAGGGCGATCCGGCGTTCTTTGCCGTGAGCGACAACATGAGAATCAGAGTCTGGCCGTCTCCCAACAGCCAGAAATTGTTTCATGTGGCAGGTCGCGGCACACCGGCGGACATAACCTCAAGCATAAGCTTCCTGCCATCTCAGTATCACAACGCACTGGCGTACTACGCGGCCAGCCAGATTGCTTCAGAGAACCACGAGTTCCAGATCTCGGATCGCTTGTTTCTGTCGTTCCTGAGCATCGTGAAGCGCTACAAGGCTGCAAGGATTCGCGGCGACAGCAGGATGGGCGACGAACAGATCGAGTACTCCGGCCGACGCATCGGCTACCCGAGTAGCGTGACTGTTTAATGGGACTCCTTCAGCTCACCGACTTTTCAGGCGGTTACGCGACCGACCTGGATTCGGAGCAGATGGCTCCGAACGAGCTACTGACGGCAACCAACTGTCAGTGGCGGAACAAGAT
>VTLG01001317.1_pt1 | contig 13905 bp, 21 predicted proteins | sample 4694571 | NCBI WGS metagenome assembly VTLG01 (sample SAMN12604809, study PRJNA352737) | marine metagenome | biome: ENVO:00000447; feature: ENVO:00000209|ENVO:00000569|ENVO:01000036; material: ENVO:00002151; isolation source: viral sequences binned using virsorter ...
GTTTTTTATTAGTTTCTTTTATTTTAACAGAGTCAAAATTATATTTTTTTGAAAGTTCTGACAAAAAATCAGAAGTTAAATCTCCCAACGCACCGATTTTATTACCCAACGCATCGACTGCACCCATTACTGCTTTAGACTTAGCACTCATTATTTAAGACTTTCTAATTTTTGTTTTAATAAAGCAATATCGATTTCTAATTGGCGAACTCGCTTAACAGTATCTTGAACAGAGGCAGGTGGCTGAAACTCATCTATCCAATTATCATTTTCTTCAACTTCTATTGCTATCATTTCGAAGTTATGTTCTAAAAAAGAAAGACGCTCTGTTATACCAAAATATGCCCAAGTGCCGATTGCTGCACCAGCAACTAAACCTATAATATTTTTCAAAGGCATTGCGACTTGAGTCTCTTCTGATAATTTTGCTACCATGCTTTACAGCTCCAATATCGTGCTTTTGTTTTCGGTCCAGGATTGTCGCAGTTGTGCCTAGATCTAAAATTGCTCCTGCGACCTTTTTGATTCTTTTTAATCCGCATGTTTGGGTCACCGAATGTTACACGCTTAACTCTATCGCCATCCATAACATAAACAACAGATTTCTTTTTGCCATAACTGGGTTCACCTTTACCTATGCGTCTAGGTTTATTTAATTTAACTTTTCTGCCTTTATATTCAGCCATTACTTTTTATGAACCTTTTGAACCTCGAAAGATGCTTTTTTACTTGAACCAGTATGAGCTTTATAACCGCCAGCAGGGTCTTTCATAAGCTTATAACCTTTGCCTGACTTCATCCAATGAAATCCTTTAGGTGCTTCCACTGATTTCTTAGCCATTACTTCTTACCTTTTTTCTTAGGTTTTTTAGCTGTCTTTGCTGCAGCTTTGAATTGTGCTGCTGTTGGAGCACCTTTAGAACCAACTTTACGCATCTTCTCACCAGAGCCAGCTTTTATCCTAGATTTTTTAAGACGGATGTTTTCATAAAGACCATGCTTTTTACCGTGTGGCATTACTTCTTACCTTTCTTCTTTTTAAGTTTTTTAAAATCAGCACCAGTTATTTTTGTTCTAGGCTTTGCAACTTGTGCTAGTTTTTTCTGCTTGGAAGAGTATTTTTTAAAAGGCATACTATCCTCCTAATATTTTATTCATCATGGAGTGAACATCGTCGCCTGACCCGACCTTCATTATTTTGACTTTTACATCGCCATCTTCGGGCATTTCCATCATTTCCTCTTCTTCATCGCCAACGCCATATTGCATACGATGGCAAAGCAATAAAAAGTTTACGAGCTGATCGTCTGATAGATCTAAGCCTTCAGAGTCATGAGCGAATCCCATTTTCTCAACAAAGAGTTCCGCATTCTCTTCCATGTTTTCTACGTTTATTTCAGCCATGTTGACCTCCTTTTAAGTTATGACGAATGGATTAACACTAACAACATTTCCAGCAGCATCAACTGTCTGAGTGCCTGTTATAACAGGAGTTGTTCCTGTTTGGTATTGTTCTTGACCAGACAGTTGCCTTTCTTCACCAGTCTGAACTTCTGCTATTTCACCTAATTTAGCACCAACTAAAGATGATGGATTTATTTGCATTCCTTCAGCACCGAAATACATATTTGTATTAGGATCATATCTAAGTCTTTCATTTATTCTTGCAGGATTATAACCGAACCTTGTTAAATATGTGTCTCTGAATCTATCATAGATGCCACCTTTAAAAGCATCTCTAAATCTATCAAAAGTCGGAACAGTTTTGTAAACATCTCTCATACCGTAAACTGGCTGTTCACCATATATATTTTGCGTTGTGTAAACAGGATCAGTATCATCATCATCAACAACATTATTTATTGTTGTTAGATCGGTATTAACAGGATCAACTGTATCTACTCCTGTTTGTACATTAGTTCCTAAATTAGTCAATGCTCCAATTTTTGCTGTTGTATCATCAGCTGCTGCTCGAGTTCCTGTTTGAGTTCCTGCCTGAGCACCTGTTATAGATTGAATTCCTGTTTTTACTCCAACCGTATCATCAGTTATATTTATGTCTTGATCACCTATTTTTGTTCCGCTTATGCCTAAAACACCAGCATCTGCCATTGTATTCGCTGCTTGCTGATAACCTTTAACCATATTGTCCTCAGCGACAACATTTTTATAAGCATTTGCGATTGCTGATTTTGAAACTCCGGGAAAAAGTGCACTCATTTCATCAGGAACTGCCTGAGCACCGCTTATGCCTAAAACACCTGTTGCTTCCATTGTTTGAGCAAGTTGTTCATATCCTGCGATTTGATTTTGCGTTATTGGAGAACCTTGATCATTAACAACTGTTCCTTCAGGAGTTAAAAAAGCTTTTCCTAAATTCATTGCTGTTCTTAAAATTTTCGGTAATTTTCCCAAAGGTGTTATTTTAGTTATATCTTCTACAAATTGACCAAAGCCTAAAGGTTGAAAACCAGCCATTCCTGGACCAGGAGCAGCAACACTAGATGATGGTGCTGTAAATTGTAAAGCTCCAGCTGAAGAACCATAAGCTGGTTTTGCTCCGACCAACTCATTAAAAATATATTCTAAAGCTCCAGGAACTTCATCTAATCCTGTTGCTTCTGCTATTTTTATAGCAGTTTCACGATTTTTATTTGGTACAGAAATATCAGTTTCACTCGCAACTTGATATAAATTAGACATGTTGTCCATAAAATTCTGACCCAAGTTGCTAACCGTGTCTTTTACTTTATTTATAATTGTAGAAGTACCATCAGGATTTATTATCTGTGTATTGCCGTCGGTATCTTGAATCGTAAAACCGAAAGCACTTTGATCACCGATTGTTGCAGGAAGATCTGAAAGATCAACCGATGCAGGATCAAATGCAGGAAGATCCTGTTGAGTTACTCCTGAATCCATCTCTATATTAGGAATAACAAAAGGATTTACATTTGACTCTTGCGTTGTAGTTTCAACTGGTGGTCGAAGAGTTCCTAAAGGATCTCCTTTTGTAACCAAATCAACAACATCCTCTATTGCTGTTCTAGAGTCCTCAAGAAAGCCAGTTGTGTCATAAGTTTTATTTGCATCTAATGCTGGGGAACTAACATCGTCTCTAATTTGTACATTTTTTGGTGGCTCGTTTCCTGTAAGTTCAGTATATTCTTTTGGATCTAAATAAGTGTTTTCGGTTTTATTGCCGACATTAGTAGAAACTAAAACCTTGCCATCTTTCATTTGAACAGTGCTTGTCGGGGAAACAAGTCCGCTTTTAAGAGTTGCTTCGGCTTCGGCTTTTCGAGCTTTAGCTTCGGCTTCTAACCTTTTTCTAGCAGCCTCTTCTCTTTTTCTTCTTCGCTCTTTACGTTTTTCTTTTTGTCTTTTACTGGAAACTGTTTTTCCGCTAATATTAACACCTGCTTTTTCAAGACTTTTTGCTGCTTGTTGATATCCTGCTACGTTTACCATTAAACTGCTCCCCTCTTCATAACATCCATGACGTTGCCTAGTGCTCCCATTTGATTTCCACCCATACGTTTTCTTATTTCTTCTATTTTATTCATAAGATACTGGTTCATTTCATCATTCGTTTGCATTTGTTGAGGTTGTTGTTGTTGAACAGGACCAAACAAAGAAGCATCGATCGGTTTAAATGGTTGGAGGTTCATTCTTAGATGCCTCTATTTGTATTTTTGCTGCTGCTTTTTCACGTTCTAATCTAAGTTCTGCTTCTAACTTTCTAACTTTTGCTTCTAAGTCTGCACGCAATTTAGCTTCTTCTATTTGCATATCTTGTTGTGCTTCAGCTTGTTTAATTTGGATTTGGGACTGTGCTTTAGCTTGATCGGCTTGTATTTGAGCTTGGGTGCGAGCTTGAAGTGCTTCAGCTTCCAGTTGAGCGAGTTGTTGTGCATATTCTAATGGATTTTGTTGTTGACCTTGTTGTTGTGCAGCAATAGATTGTATTTGCTTCATTTGAGGTGATTGTTGTACAACCTGAGCAGCACGTTGACTAATTAAACGATCAAGCTCAGGATTAACATCCTCGAACTTAAAATTAGGATCTTTAAAGTCTGGTAATGGTGGCATCGGAATTCCAATGCTTGCTTCCATGCGTGTTCTATACAACAACGCAATATGTTCAGCAATATGGGCAATTAATATTGGTTGAATTGCTGCAGCTCCAGGATTTCCTGCGAGGGATGGATCTTGCATAAACTGCATATGAACAGCAATATGAGAGTCATGATCTTGCTCAGGGAAAGCTCTTATTGACTTGCCATACATAACTGCCATATTTTCATCTATCGGATCCATTTTAACAGCATCTTCAGGTTCCATTAAAATTTCTTCTATATTTGGAATTCTTATAGCCTCATACATTCTTTTATATGCGGAATAAAGATCATGAAACTGCGGTGCTGACTGAGCCATTTGTAAAACAGCCTGAGCTTGAGCGATTCTTTGGGCAGTTGAAAATATGTTGGGGTCGCTAACGGGAGAGATATCAATGCGATCATCGAAGTCAGCAGCGAATATTTGGGAACTGCTTCCTGCTAATGAAAATGAAAAACTCTCAGGCAAATATTCAGCATTGAGTTTAGCAAGCATTTTAAACTCTTGTCCTTGAGAGTAATGCAACCTTTTGTGTATAGCTGAAAAAGCTTTACTTCCTTGCTCGATGAGTGCCACAGTCGAGCCGACAGGTGCATTAGGATTCACATCCCCAACATTCAAATCAGCTGTGCTAGCAAATCTTTGACCAGCATCAACTATAAAACCCAAAAGATTAAAAAGAGATCCGCTTGGTTCTTTAAAAGGCAAAGGCATTATAGCCTTATTAACATCATCAACTGTTGCATCTAGATCAACGAACTCTCCAGGATTTACCTGCATCTCGCCACCCGAAACTCTGCCTCGTAACTTGAAGCCACCTTGCATATTCGCAAATGCAGCAGAATCTAACAAAGCTCGTAAAGATCCAGTTGCTGCTTTGCCCAAGCCACCAATAAGATGATATAAACCAAAACCATAAAAACCAAGTCCAGGAAGAAATTTATAGCTAACAAACCAATCTCTGCGTTTTTTGTTTTCATCTTCTTGATACCAGTTTCTGCGAACACTTACTATTTTTTCATTATCTTGATCGATTGTAATAACATAAGGCAATGCAACAGCGTTCTCGTCTTTTTCGTCGTCACCTAGATCATTAAATAATTCGTAAACGTGCATCTCTAATAAAGTAACAATATTTTTTTGATTATCAGAAATTCCTTCTACTTCGTTAACAGCGTCTTCATATCCTTCGGAAGATTCGTCTTGCGAATCAATAGGTAAATACCAACCTGCCTGAACGTATTTGTTATAATCGTTTTTAGGCATACGAATGACATGGGTGTATCTAGGAGAGGTGTAAAGATCTTTGCTATCTGGCGAAACAACGAAATCTTCTGCTTTTACAAACTGCGAGCATTGTCTTTCTAAATTAGCATCCCACCAAATTTTTTTGAATGTTTGCCCAACTAACGGTAAATGAAATAACATTTGATCTAAGTCAGGGAAGTATTCAGGCATCTCTTCAGTTATTTGATAATTCATAAACTGACGCACTCTGCGAGCCTGTTCTTCTAGTTCTTCGTTAGGGTCTCCGATAATTACAGTTTTTATTGGTCCATCTGAAGGATAAAGCTCTGCTATTGCTCGAGCATTAAACTGTGATGCAGCTTCGGCAATCATAGGATGCACAACAGTAGACAAGCCACGAGTTGCACGTTCTTCTTCGGATTCTTCCATTCCCCCATCGGGATCTAATGTCTCAAGTCCTTTTTTATATCGTTCTTCCCATTCGGATCTTGATTCTTTATCATCGTTGTAATACGAGACAAGACTTATAGCTTTAGCACTTAATTCTTTTGGTCCTATCTGCTCTGCTAAATTAGAGTCAAACTCATCATCTTTTTGAACAATTTCATCTAACGATGGGTCACCTATTAAAACACTATCACCTAAATCTTCTATTTGTAAATTATCGGGCGGTGAGCCTTCTGAGAAAGGAACGAGTTGTTCTTCAGCCATACATTGTTATCCTTTTTCTTTCGGAATAATTGTCTTCTTCATAATCTTGCGAGTGAGTAACGAACCAACCTTTTCTTAACCTTAACCATGCTTGTGTACATGTATCAACTATATCATCATTATCTGTTGCAGGGAACGATGCACAGATGTCAATTAAATCTTTAGCCCATTTTTTGTCAAATGGAAAGTAAATTCTTCCATCTTCTAATAATGCCGAACTTGCATGAGCACGAGCTTCTTTATCTCTGTCAGGCATATATTCAAGAACTGGGATTCCTGCCATGCGCAAATCTTGTAATAAAGATTGGCCAGAAGCCTTCTTTTCTATTAAAACAGCATCTGGCTCATAATCGTTGTATGCTTCTTGGGCAAGCTTTCTAAGTTCTGGATATGTTACACGATCATACCACATTTCTAAAACCAATGCACATGTAACACCTTTGTTTTTAAAAACTCCCCAAGTTGTTCGAGCGGAATAAGATGTATTTTCTTTCGTGCTGAATGCTGTATCCCAAGATTGTAAAACATATTCAATGTCGGGTAAATCATAACTTTCCCATGGCACCCACCACTCCGACTTTAATATACCGCCACCTTTGGGCATTGGTCTTTGTTGGAGCTGACCTGCTGAAGCATAAGTCCCGAGGCTTTTCTCGAGAGTTGTTAAAGTTTTTTCATCTATCCTATCTGGCCAAAGAAGTTCATTTTCTTTTGTTCTTGGGTCTGTAAAGTTTAGTTTTGATCTAGGTGGAGTTGGGTGTCCGATTTCGTATCGAGCAGGCAGGCACAAATGATCCCAATCATCATTCTCATTACTGAGTATATGACCAGTCAAATCATTCTCGTGAACTCTTTGCATTATAATTATAAACGCACCAGTTTTAGGATCGTTAAGACGAGTTTGCATAGCCTGATCCCACCATTCTAAAACACCCTCACGAACTGTTGAGCTTTCTGCTTCCCGAACATTATGTGGATCATCGATAATTATTATATCACCGCCTTCACCTGTTAATGCACCATCAACAGAAGTTGCTATTCTCTGGCCAGTTTTGTCGTTCTCGAATCTTTGTTTTTGATTTTGGTCTGTTGTTAATTTAAAAGAATCACCGAAGTGTTCTTTATACCAACGACTGTCAATTAATCTTCGGCATTTAACAGAGTCACGAATAGAAAGAGAACCCGCGTAAGAAGCATATAAAAATTTTTTATCTGGTTGTTTTGTCCAAGTCCAAGCTGGAAGTGCAACAGCAACAGAAATAGACTTCATATGTCGAGGAGGAATATTTATTATTAGTCTTTTAATGTCTCCATCAACAACAGCTTGCAAATGATCAGCTATTGCATCAATGTGCCAGTTATCGTAAAAATCCCTTCCTGGTTCAATCGTTTGCCAAGAGCTTTTGATAAACTCCTTCAGGGATCTCTTCATCTTCTCCGCTCGAACTTCCGTCAATGACAGCGTGTTCAAGAACTCGTTCAATTGCATTTAGATCTTCTCCTGTAAGCTGACTAATGTCAACAACCTTTTTTGTTTCAACAGATGCATTTATCTCAACAGCTTTTAAATCAGGCACGCATTTGCCCAGAAGAGTCTTTGCTGCCATAACTCTCAGCTCCGGATCAGCACCAACTTTACCTATGTTTTGAACTGTGCCATCTTGATCCTGCGTGTAAACAGGAAACATCTCTTTGCCTTGCATAACCGAAGCAAGAAATCCTACAGGATCAGCTTGTCCCATGATCCAATTAATGGTGGCAGGATGGTTCCACTTTTGATAACGAACTTGACGATGTTGAGCTGGCTTTTGATTTTTAAGAGGCTCGACAGATTTAAACCTGCCATTCCACTTTTCTGGTTCAACTTTACGACCATTGTTGACTGGTCTTTGCACTTGAACTTTCTTTCCTTTGTCTGAAACCACGTTAATCTCCTATAAACCTTAATTTGCAGTGGTCAACTGTGAAACAACCGTAAACTATTTTTAAAAAAAAAGAAACCCCACTTTTTACAGCGAGGTTTTAGTTCTGGGAGAAAAATTAATCATATCCTACCATCTGGAGAGGTGTGATACAAGAACTTTGATCTGTCCATAATGAACTGTCCCAAGTAACACATCCTAAAATTAAGTTTAACGTAACAAACATTAAAAATAAAGAGATAAATAATAAAGCTGAAGTTATCCCTGCTGCCTGCATTGCGAGCCTCAAATATTTATTCATTTCAATCTCCTACGCAACTCACTAGCATAAGTCATTCTCTGGTCAGAGTAATAATTCTCTTTCTCAGGATTCCAACCTCTCATTGCCGATTGAGCATCTCTACAATCTTTGATGATAAATTCTAACTGAGAGATGCTGCACTTCTTAGCAAGACCTTCCCAATTCTTAAACTCTTCTGCTGTTGCTCCACTCATTTATAGCTCCTTTCTAAATTGCTATCGCAGACCCAGAGGGTTTCGGGTGGGGAGCAACCCCACCACTCATCAGTGCGAATCAGAAGTTGTAATCATAAAACTTTCTTGGCTCGTTTGATAGACTATGACGTCCATGATCAGAATGAAAGTAGCCATCTTTTCTAAGTCTAGCTTTCATTACTGGGTTGTTAGGGTTGCTGGTTATTTTCCACTTTTGATCATTCTGGTTTGATGTATGGCCAAAGAACCCACCTGAATGAAAATCTCTGTCCCAAGGCAACTCTTCAGAGTCCATCATTCTAATTTCTATAGTCTTTGGGGAAACAACTCGAACAATCTCAAAAGGATTAACATCAGTCCAACCTAAATTATTAGCATGTGAGAACTTTACAACATCAGTTGATTTAGAATAAGTCTCAACAAACTCTTGACCTCCACTCAACTTGCTTACTCTAATTGTTGGCAGAGTTTCCATTACTGCGATTGCTTCTTCTCTTGTAGCAAAAGTTTTTGTAACAACATCTTGCGTTCTCAAATATTTGTTACAAGCAAACTCAGAAAAATATCCTGCTTTGTTTTCTATAACTTTTCCGTCAACTTTAGTCTCGGTGCAAACTCTGATTACATATCTATTTAACATTTTAGTTCCTTTCTCAAATCGTCGGGAGAACCATTTCCCCTTTCGATATAAAGAGTGTATCTCGTCTTGAAACATAAGTAAAGTCTTTTTCAAAAATATTTTAAACTTTCTTCATAATGAAAACAATAACTTACGAGACTTTAGAAAAAAAGTTTTTTAAAAAACGCAAAAACAATAAAAAAATAGAATATACTTAACTTACAACCATCAGAAAGGAAAAGAAAATGGATAATTTAAAAATAGCAAGAACTTTATTCATACACATAAAAGACGACAAAGAAAAAAGTCAATGGTATGGAGGCAGGAATAATTTGAAAACACACAAAGATGTTCTGAATCATATTAAAAACGATCTGGTAAAACACATAAACGATTGTAAAGATTTAGAAAAAGAAATGGTATCAGAGATTAAAAAACTTTAGTTACCAGTGTTCGGTTTCGGTTACCACCATTTTCAGACTTAGGTAACGTCGCCAAGCGATTGTATTTAATAAACAAAAGACCTTTCGCTACCGACGTTACCGCAAATTCACGAATTTTAAAAAATATTTTTTTATGCCAAAATCCTATATTATATATTGTCTTTTAAATTCTAGAACGTATGATAAAACAAACATAGGTCGGTAACGTCGGAACTCTGGTTACAACATTGTTATTTATTAATAAGTTCGGTAACGTAAAAAAGTTGTTGTCTTTTTGAATTTATGGAATTACACTAAATTTATTGTTAAGAAAGGAATAAAAATGGCTCAATGTATGAGGTGCAATGAACCAGAAACTCGTAAAATATCGTCTAGGAAAAAAACAGATGGTATTTTTATTAGAAGAAGATGTTTCACTTGCGGTTTCAGATTTATAACATGGAAGCCAATTAATGATGATGGGTATGGAGAGGAGTTTTATTCTGAAATGAGAGATCACAAATTGCGTGAGGACAATAAGAATAGAACAAAATATTTTTAGAAAGGATATTAAATGGCAAAAGTTTATGTGGTTAACAGACCTGTTAAGAATAAGTTCGGTTGGACACCAGACTTAACTGATGCTGCTCGCTATGGATCATTAGAAGTTGTGTTCGAACCCGAAGACAAACCACAATTTTTACCAAGTCCATGCATACAAAAAGCGAGAAAAATAATGAGAGATTTTTGCCCAGAGGATTACATTCTTTGGCCAGGAGGTGGTGACCCTATAGCTGTTATGGTTGTTTGTATGCTAGCAGCTGAAAGTTCACCAGTCGTGCGTGTCCTACGTTGGGAACGCAATATGGAAGAAGGCGAAAGGGATAGACGCAAAGGTTGGTATATGCCTGTTGCCTTAGAATTAAGAAAGGAGAAAGTAAATGGTTAAATGTTTTACGAAAGAAGAGTTGCGTAAAGCAAATAACGTGGCAATAAAAACGAACAGGAACAGGACACTTCGTAAGAAAGATTTTATGAAGCAACCTGAAGACACTTTATTTCCTGTTGTGTTTGCGATGCCACATAACGATGCAGAAATGAGAGTGCGAGTTTTGTTGGATGAAAAGAGATCAGGTTTTCTTGATATTCCTTTTGATACATTCGATGCCTTGCCAATTCATAGTTAAGAAAGGAGAAAGTAAGTGACTATTAATCTGCTTGATGACGTGGCACCTGCGTCAAACTCACTAGGTGCAGTTACTGATTTAGGTCAAAAGATGTTTGATATCGAAAGAGAAATTGAAGATCTCCAGACCTTATTGGAGCAAAAAAAGCAGAACCTGAAGAAGTTGGCTGAACAGGACTTGCCTGATTTAATGCAAGAACTGAATATGAGAGACTTTACTCTTAACAATGGTGCTAAGTGTGAAGTTGAAGATATTACTTCTGGTTCAATACCTTCAGCGAGTGCAATAATGCGTGCCAAGCCTGAAGACAGATCTGAACTAGAGTTACGTCAACAACAATGTTTTGATTGGTTGCGCAGCAATAATGCTGGGTCAATGATTAAAAGTAATGTTGAGGTTCAGTTTGCAAAAGACGAGGACAAAGCTTGCAATGAATTTACTGAAGAACTTCGCAAGCGAAATATGTTCTATCGTCGATCAACAGGAGTCCATCACAAAAGCTTAAATTCTTTTATTAAAGAACAATTAGCTGACGGTAAGGATGTTCCCCATGACCTATTTAAGATATATGTAGGTCGTAAAGCCAAATTAACAGGAGGTGTATAATGGCTAAAATAGAAGTAAAAGAAGAGAGCAATGTAATTGCATTTGACCCTAGCATTTTATTAGAAGATGCTGGTACAGCAAGCGAGAACATGACAGCAGACGATATGCTGATCCCTCGCATAAAAATATTGCAAGCTCAAAGTCCAGAAGTAAATAAGGCTGATGCTGCCCATGTAAAAGGTGCAGAAGCTGGAATGATTTATGATAATGTATCTGGCATTTGTTACGATGGTGAGCAAGGAATAACTGTTGTTCCTGTTAGTTATCGCAAGACATTCATCGAATGGACAGACGAACGCAAGCTTGTAAAAGATCATGGGTTGCAACCTACTATTTTAGAAAGTTGCGTGGAAGATGATAAAGGTAAGCTCCGAACACCAGATGGTAATGCATTGGTGTTGACTGCAGAATACTTCGTTTATATGGTAGACGAAGAAGGCAATTATTCGCCAGCACTTTTATCAATGAGTTCTTCAGGCATTAAGAAATCTAAAAAGTGGAACTCAATGATTAATCGATTGCAAATTCCTCATCCTTCAGGCAAAGGCACAATGAATCCAGCGATGTTCTGGACAGCTTACACAATTACATCTGTTCCGGAACAAAACGATATGGGATCTTGGTTTAATTGGGAAGTGTCTATGAAGTTTGATGCTAAGTCAGGAGGTGTTATAGAAAATGTTGACTCAGGTCAAAGCATTTATCTAGAAGCACGTGAGTTCCGCAAAAATATACAAAGCGGTGAAGTCAAAGTTTCTCCTGATTCACGAGATGACGATGTTATGTAAAGTGGCTACATAATATTGTCTGGGTTGCTAAGGTTTTTTTGTTATAGTTCCTCCTTAGCAACCCATATTAGAAAGGATTTTAAATGTACACTAAAAGGTTCATGTCTCTATTTAAAGGTTATGAGTTTGCTCATGGCCAATACAGAGTTAATAAAAAAGAAGCCGACGGTAAAATGTCGGGTCGAGCAGTAACAGTCAGTGAGCCAGCAACTGAAAAAAATTTTAAAGATCATATAAAAGGTGACGAGTATATTCTCGGAGTTATACCTCTACTAAAAGACAACAGTTGTTATTTTGGTGTTATAGATGTTGATATTAGAGGCGAGGTAAAATTAAATGAAACTTTGGAATCTCTTGAGAAAAAAATTAAAGACACTCCATTGGTATTATGTAGGTCTAAGTCTGGTGGTGCTCACTTGTATTTGTTTTGTAGTCCTGCCATTCCTGCTATTGATATGGTATCAAAACTCAATGAGTTCGCTGCTCAATTAGGTTATGGTGGTTCGGAGGTTTTCCCTAAGCAAATCTCTCGAGCCAACGAATTGGACAGAGGCAACTGGATAAATTTATGTTATGGTGGTGGAGATAAAACAGAACGATACGCAATCCATAAGGGGAAAAAATTAAATTTAGAACAGTTTATAAAAGTTGCCGAAAGCAAAACAACAACATTCGAATCTTTAGAAAAAATACAACCAGACCTTGTTGATAATTTTAGCGATGGACCGCCATGTTTACAGCATATAATGACAATGGGTTTTCCGGAAGGAAGCAGGAATATTTCTTTGTTTAATGTTGGTGTTTATTTTCGTAAAAAGAATCCAGACGATTGGCAAGAAGATCTTATGAAATTTAATTATGATCATGTTTCAGATCCGCTACCAGCATCTGAGGTTAATGGTTTAGTAAAAACAGTTAGCAAAAAAGATTATGCTTACACATGCAAGCAAGCACCTATTTGCAATTATTGTGAAAAAAGTAAATGTATGAAACGTGAGTTTGGTATTGGTGGTTTTGGTGGAGGATTGTCTATAGAAGTAGATGCTATAACAAAATATGAAACCGAGAATCGTCAATCTGTGCGTTGGTATATAGAAATGCAAGGTGAGCGAATAGAAGTAACAACACCCCAACTGTTAGACCAAAGACAACTCCAAAAAATATGTGTAGAAAAATTAAATAAATGCCCAAGCACTATGCCAGCACAAAAATGGGAACAAAGAATAAATGAACTTTTACAAAATGTTGAGGTAATAGTAGATCCAGACGATGCCTCACCCCAAGGTCAGTTCGAGAAAATGCTAGATAGTTTTTTAACAGGTAAAGTTCAAGCTCGACAAAAAGACGAAATTATGAATGGTAAGCCATGGCACGACTCAGATGAAGCAAAAGTTTATTTCAGGTCTGAAGATTTATTTATATATTTAGAGTCAAGACGTTTCAGATATACAACCCAACATCAAATATGGTCTTGGTTAAGATTATTGGGTGGCGATAGGAAAACATTTAGAATTAAATCTAAGCCAGTTAAAGTATGGTCAGTCCCTGAACCAGAGTTTTATGATGAAGATGATTTAGATATACCTAGCGAAGTAACGGATGAATTTTAAAATGGATTGTTATGTTTGTAAAAAAGAATTGATATGGGGAGGCGATCACGATTGCGAAGATGAAGGTCACTCAATAATTACAAATTTATCATGTAATGAATGCGGTGCTTTTGTTTTAGTTTATCATGGTGACGATGTAGAAGAACCCGAAAGATATTATGAATGGATGTTATGGCGA
>VTLG01003021.1_pt1 | contig 13904 bp, 21 predicted proteins | sample 4694571 | NCBI WGS metagenome assembly VTLG01 (sample SAMN12604809, study PRJNA352737) | marine metagenome | biome: ENVO:00000447; feature: ENVO:00000209|ENVO:00000569|ENVO:01000036; material: ENVO:00002151; isolation source: viral sequences binned using virsorter ...
AGCGTGTTCTCTAAGAGAATTTAAAATACTTCCTAAATCATCCTTTGTTCTATTGGACATCATGGCATTATCCATAATGCCTGTTAATGAAACGCCAAGCAAGCGTTCCTCTTCAGTATTTTTAGTCCACTGACTGCTCAATCCTTTTAAAGAAGTAAAGCACGATTGAATTGTGCCAAGAATTGTAGCTAATTCTATCTTCTTTTCTAGTGTTTGCATATCATCTGTATCTGTTACTACAACTTCAGATAAATTACAGAACTGTTTTGGTCTAAGAATGATCTCACTACACGGGTTAGTGCCGTATTGAATATCTTTCTCCCGACGTTCATATTTAGCTGCTTGTACTTGGGCCGCTTGTCTATTAAAAATACCACGCTCACCTGATTTACTATCGTATAAAGCAACCCACTCTCGCATGAAGGTACCAATGTCAGGTTTCTCTGTATAACAAACACTATTGTTTGATAAAGCCCTTTGTGGGTCTGTCTCCCACCACGAACCAGATTTTGCATGGCGCATACGATCATCAGATAGATTAGATAAACTAATCAATGCTGATCGACGAACACCACCAACCACTACTACGTCAGCTACCTTACAGATTAGATCATGACATTCTATACTAGAGAACTTACGTCCGACAGCCTTACGAAAAGAATTTACGGTAAAGATAAAGAGATCGTGTAATGGATCAGGTCCACTTGCTCTACCACCAAAGGTTTTTAATCTAGCACCAGCAGAACGAACTCGTGACATATCCCATTTAGGAATCCTACCCGCATACAATAGATTAATTAATTCTTTATAGCCTCTGTGCCATCCTTCCTTACTGTCTTGCACAATGATTGTAGTTTCGCTGTCCTCAAATGTCTCTGGAATTTTTGGCAAGTCATTTGTGTACTGCCTCTCGACACTAAAGCCTACCCCAGTTCCGTGCATAAGTATGTATAAACACTCATCAAAAGCTCTTGGACTATCAACTGGAAGATAAGCACAGTTATACGCTGCTATGTGATTGCGTTCTAGCGCAGGCCCAGCGGTCATCATAGCTCTCATACTGGGCATAACATTTAAAGAAACAATAGCTGTATATAAATCCGTATATATCTCAGGCGTAAGAATTACTTTATGTTTATCCTTTAAAAACTTTTTATAAAAATCCAGTAAACGGTGAACAGTTTCCTCCCATGTTTCTCGTCTTCCTTTGTTGTCGATCCAACGAGCATAACGAGACAACGCTATAATATTCTGGTAGTCACTCATTTTTTTAGTCATTCAATGCTCCTCCGCTACATTTAATTTTTAAGCTTTTTACAACAGCACCATCTATATGTTCAAGCAATTCTGTAAACATATCTATTAATTCTTCTGTAGGATCACCATCAATAGGCATCCAAAAGTCTTCAGGGTCCAGCTCTAACGTGACTGTGATCTTAGCTCGTGTTTTCATTTTTGTCAAGGTCTTGTACCAGTCTATTAATATACCATGTAGCCTTTTTTAAATCTTCTAAACCATTCTTATACCGTTCTCTCCATGTATATTTAATAACATTTCCTTTACAGTATCCTCTAAACTCTTCGTCGGTTAGTGCTGCTCGAATAGCTTGAATGCACTCTACTCCGTGTTTATTATAATGTTTAGGATGGTTTACGACATCATCCATAGTCGGAAGAAAGTATTGTTCTGTATCATGAGACATAGAGGCAGCACGAGCACTGGGAAAGGCTCGGTGAGGGCCAAGCCGTGGCCTCACTTGCCCGGTATTTTCCACTAGGCTGTTCCTTTCGTGGCTGTATCAAATTCTAAAATATTGTCGGTGTTCTTTATCAAGCGTTCTGGCACCGGAGAAATCAATTTATTATGTGCATAAGCTTGAATAATTTCACGGATAAAAGGATTCTCTTCCATAGCGGGAATCGAAGCAGCGGTGCAGTTACATAAGGCTATCATATTATTAAACTCTTCTTCAGTTAAAGAACTATTTTGAACGTCTGCAATAATAGCAACTTGGACTTCTCCTGCCCACGTTTGCGACGGTTCTTCCGTTTCAGTTTCTGTGTCATCAGATTTTATTGGTCTAATAATAAGAAGAAAATCTTCGGCAGTTAGATGATCATGTAAACTCATTTTGATTCTCACTTTCTAATTGGGGGTTCAATAAGGACTCCTACATCTACTACATCTACTATTTTTGATGGCATAAAAATTAATTTTTCTTTAAGCCATTTTTGTGGAATAACTCTATCACAATATTGTATATTCTTTTTTTCACACCACATACCATAGGAAGTGGCAGACCCTTTTCTAATTTTTCTTCCGCTATTTTCAAAAACTAATCTAACATCTAAATTAGAATGCTGCTGTTGTATCTCAGCATGTTTACGTCTATCCCCTGTAGACCAAAACCCTTTTACCTCAATAATAATTCCATTATCAAGTATAAAATCAGGAGTGTAGGATCGAATTGCAAAGTCTACCCATTTTATTTTTACTGTTTCATAACGTAAACTATGTTTTGCTTTTAATATTTGATTAGCAATAGTCTCTTCTAAGTGAGAACGGTAGCCCCGTTTTCTAGCTTCACGAAATCTTTTTCTATTATAGTTTACCAAACTATCCGTGTCCGATCCAAAGGTTATTACAATTCTTTAATGGCTAAGTTATAACAGTCTGCTTTAAACGTGTAAGTATTACAGGGATCAACATCTCCTTTTCGCATGAAAGTTGCCTTGTCTAAATACTCTGTTTTATTAATACAACCTAAATACCAACCAACCGTAAAGTCATTTTTAAGACGCACGAACGCATACGCATCACATTTTTGTTTAGTATTATGGTTACTAACACTACATTCATAATTAGGAAGGGGCTTTACAGAAGTTTGTTTGGTCTTTACATCTACCTTTTTTCCGTCAGGTAAAATAATGTCGTACTCATATGTGTTTTCCCACGTACCACCCAAGCACTGTAAAGCAATTTGTTCGCCAATAAATCCTGCAATGTTGCCCTTCCCTTTTAAAATTGAGTTACGTAATCTACCTAGTTCTGCTGCTTTAGTACGCGCTGCTTCTATCATAGATAAAGTTACTTCAATTTCTTTCATACTAATCTAGAACCGTCGCTCTGCTATACTATACAGATTACGAAGGACAGTGGAATGGGGAAGTCGTCCGGTTGTCAAACCCGCATACCCCAGTTTTCTTAGTTCCTCTGTTAACTCTACATCTGCTTCCTTACGGGCAATTACCGCTGCATTAACACCAGCAAATCTTTTATCTCGTAATGCTTGTTTTGCAGAACGAAGTTCATTAGTCATATTATCTACTAGTTCTTGTAGGTCTTCAACTGAAATATCGTCGTATTCATCTTGCGTGGTCATTGCTCCTAAGTCAGATTTAATATCATCTTTTGTCATTAAGTATTTCTCCTTCTTGGTTATCTATATAAAAAACTATAGGTTTAGTTTTTGCACTACTTACACGAGAGGGTTCTTCTGTCAACTGATCCCCCCAACACGCTTGTTTGAACGAACAAAATTTACATTCAGTACCTAAGATGTAGTTACCCGTATGGGTTCCTCTAAACATTTCTTTAATAGGTTTAAAACATCTAACAAATTTATTTTCTTTAATAGTTGTAACCGTATGTGCTAACTTTTTAGTTACTTCAACTGGATCACTCATATAAGGAATATATTTAAACTCTCCCGATGAATGATTGATAACCCACCAACCTCCCGGCTCTGTGTTTGTGGCCTTTGCATATGTAGTGAGTTGCCCAACATACCCGAAGCTATCATTCTCTTCAATGTGTTTTCCGTCGAGCCATTTATTTCTATATGACCACGGACTTGCGGATTTAATGTCGTCTACTTTATCATCAAGAATAAGATCATATTCTCCTGATATTTTTTCTCCACCAATTTCCGTTTCCACTTGTTCCGGTTCTTTAAAAGTAGCACCAGCTTCTTTCAGAATACCTTTGAATACTGCTTCGGTAATGTCTCCTATTAACATACGCAATAAGAAATGTGAAGGCGGTGAAACAGCGGCCTCTGGTTTGTTCTTAGCAAACCAAAGTTGACAGGTAGCCTTTCCAATATTACTTGCTCTTAAACGAAAATCTTTTGAGTAGGTATTTTGGAATTGTCTATGAACCGCTGCTTCCACATGCTTTACTATTCCTTGGATAGTTTCTTCAGCCATACTTACCTTACCCGCTCTTACGTCAGCAAGGTAAGCGTGTACTAGAAATTCCACAGGATGTTCCATAATTTTAAGTGTCCTCTACTGTAATAAAAGCTTCTATAACATCATTCTCTTCCAATGTAAGAGAGGACGGTGAAGATTTATTGTTATATGATTCAATAATATATTCATTATAGTTTCTCACCCACGTTTGGAAAGCTGCTAATGTAGCACTGTCCTCCGTTTGAACAATGTCAATAGTCTGGGTTAAATCTACTTCTGGAACGGGTTGATAAAGCATATTACCATTAGCCATTGGAGCACCCGTAGTTGAGAGACTAATTTCATGTTGAGGAAATAGATGTCCTGCTGTCCTATACTTCTGTAAAACTTCCCCCATAATTTTAAAAGCGGTATTGTTTTCAATTTCCCAGATAACCGGTAGGGGTATGCCGTCCATCTTAACCTCTTCTCCTTGAGCATTTAGTACTGTATCTAAACTTACAGTTCCAAAGACCGCCCGAACTCTCTTAACAGATGTAATTAATTTACGAGACTCTTCGGGAAGGTCTTTCCAATTTTTAACAAACCCTGCAGGACGCCCACAATTAAAGGTTCCATCTTCATCCATTAAATCTGTGGTGGAAAAGATTTTATAGTCATGAGTAAAAACAGATTTTACATAGCGCCCCTTCTTACCCTTCGCGTCGGATGTGGTTCTATCGTATGGAAGCCAGCGAGAAAATCTAAATCGCTGGAGAAAAGGACGAAATGTAACGGCTTCTGTATAAAGAAAGTTTCCTGAACCGTCATCAAATCGGAAGGTGCCTCCCGGTATGACTTCCATTTTACGCTTTTTGCCGTCTTGATCTATGTCTCCCATAACTGGTTGATTCCATATTCTCATACGACAAAGGGAGTTTCCCGGCCTAGTATCTGCTCGATTATCTTGTGGGATTCCCATGACTTCCGCCATTAAATCGTAGTTACCTGTATCTATTGTAGAAATTTGTGTGTCCATATTGCTTCCTTTCAATTTAAAGATTGTACCATTATATGTGTTGACGTTAAAAAGTCAAGCAGATTATCCTACGTCCATCCAGTTCGGCCCCATTTTACATTCAATGGTTAAGGGTACATCTAAATCTACCTGAAATTTACCAAGAAACTCCTCTCTAAGATTTTGTTCTGCTTCTTGTATCGCAGAAACGACTTCATTCTCTTCATTCTCATAGGTGTCTACCACAATGCTGTCGTGTACACTATTTACAATTACACTATGTAGATTTCTTTTTCTCATATTGTATTCAACCAAGAGTAAAGTAAGCTGAACAATGTCTGTCGAAAGAGATTGAACTGGATAATTTTTAATGCTGGTGAAGTGCGTGATCCCCCCATATGGTCTACGCTTTGCGTCAGGAAACGCAAACTGTCTTCCGGTAGGAGTTGTCACCATACCTGTTGCCATAACTTCATCAGCAAGAACTTTATGCCATTTAGCAATTCCTTCATACTTTTGTACAAACTGTTTGTAATAAGCTGCTTCCGCATTGGTTCGGCCATATCCGGTAGCACCAAACAACGGAGCAAAAGTATGAGCCTTTGCTTCTTGTCTAGTAATAGGCTGTCCTGCATTCGTAATAACTTCAGCGGTATAGCTGTGTACGTCAAAGCCTGTTTGAATTTCGTTCTTAGCAATGAGATCATTGCCTAGAAAAGCTGCTGCTCGAAACTCCAATTGAGCAAAGTCTGCTTCTATAATTTTTCCGGTAGGCCAACGAGATCGAAAGACTTTCTTTATAGGAAAGGTCTTTGCTCGTGGCATATTCTGAAGATTAGGTGAATCAGAAGCCAGCCTACCTGTAGTGGTTCGATGCTGTACTAATCTTACATGTAATTTTTTATCTTGTTTTGTAAAGGTAATAATCCCGTCTACAAAGGAAGATAGATAGGTGTCAAGAGCAGACAAGCGCCTAATATTATGTAAAAACTCTTGAGCATAGGTCATGTTTCGCCTACGTGCTACAGCTTCCAGCAGTTCTAGACTTAGTTTGTTGGTACTGAAGCCATGATTAGCAACCCAACTTGCTTCGGGTGCCGCAAACTTTAGACCAGCAATTAGTTTTTGAGGTAGATAAACAATTCCGGTACGATTACAGGTACGGCACACTCGTTTAGCTTTTCCTACTGAGCCGTCCTTTTTAATGTAGAGATTATATCCTTTTCCTTTACAGTCCTGACACGAAATTGCGGTAGTTTTGTGTACCACCGTAGAATTTGTTCGCACTACAGAATCAAAGTCAGGTTTCTTCATGTACTTAGAAAATAAAGTAGTCCATATAGCTTTATCATTAGGCTTACGGCTGTAAATTACGGTACTCAATTGTTCAGGAGAAGCTAAATTAATGGGAGTGTCCCCCATAAGTTCTTGTATTTGCTTTTCTAAAGACAGTAACAGGTGTTGCTTCTCAGTTTCAAATTCCTTTTTAACTTCTAATAATACATCTGTATCTACATAAAATCCTCTATAATAAATTCTTGCTAACAACACGCATAACGTATTAGTTAGTTCAATTATGTTTTGTAATGAAGCGTAGGCAGGCTTAAACATTTTTTGACGTAGCTTCAAGGCCAACTCATAGGTAGCCTTGACATCTGCCAAACAATATTTCTGAAGTTCATCCCCATCAATCTGATCAACAGAGATTCCTTTTTGTAAATGCTCTTTCAGTGTTCCCATTTTTTGATTTTCTAGTTCCCACTTCTTGGCAAGAGCCTCTAATGAAAGAGGTTCTTTTTGTCCTCTCTGAAATAAATACTCCACCAACATCGTATCAAAGATAGGGCCGTCGTACACAAAACCTGTGTCCCATAGCCATACCAGTTCATGCTGTGCATTATGACAAATAAGAACGGTAGCCTGATCAAGTTGTGCTTGTAATAATTCCTTTGCATTTTCTGTATTATGTGTAGAATGATTGAACCAGAATGAGGATTCTTCTCCTCCATCTTTCTTAGTGCACACCAATACTAATTTATTGTCAGGAGTAAAGGGATCAACTAACACTTTACCTGTTGACAGTTTTTGTGCGGTGTTCTCCACATCAATAGTTAATTTCATAATAACTTTCCTATGCTTTAAATGTAGCGGTTAATGGATCAAATAAAGTTACAACTTTACCGTGCTTTCCTGTTAATTTATTCTTAACAATTATCCAATGGCGCTCTGCACTTTCTTCTTCCTGTCCTTCAACCATAGGTGTTTTAGTAATACAAAATAGTACGTCAGCCTCACTAGCTTTTCCGGTGCGGCTGCCTTCCAGCATACTCATATCTACAAAGACTTTTCCTTCAGCTTCGGCAGACAACTGGCTCATAGCAAAGATAGCACACTTGTACTGTTTTGCAAGTAGTCTGAAGCGAATATAGGTAGCCTTCAATTGCTCGTGTTGGGCTGTAAACTTTCCTTCTGGCAAGAATTTATCTGCCATGTCAGCAATAACAATGTCTGGTGAGTACGCTTTAACCGCCCGCTCAAACCTATCTAAATCCCACCCTGTTGCGTCCGTTATATGTAAATTATTTTTGATAGGACTAAATAAAGCTTCTGCTTTTTGCCTGTCCTTAGCAATCTCCCCAATTCTCATGCCACAAGCAGCGGTAAGGTATCTTGCTGATACCCTATTAGGCATTTCTTCATTAGCAAGTACCATAATTTTAGCTCCTTGATGAGCAAAACCACCGGGTCCAGCACACAGATAAGCATGACTAGATGTCTTGCCAGTGTTAGGACGAGCGGCACCAATAATAATCTGCCCACTGTTCACACCCGGAACCAACTGAGCTACACTTGGTATATTAAACTTCCATTTAAAATCTAATTCATTTTGTTTTAATAGAGAAGTAATGTCCATCTTTTCAAAGTAAACTTTAAGTGCTGGCATAAAGTCTTCTTCACGTTTACTTATAAAGTCTACAACTTTATGCAACGATGTCACTTCCCCGTTAGACATTTTAAAGGCAATGTCCATCAGTTCATTTGCGGCGTCTTCTCTATTGAGTTCCCGCAGTACATCTTGTGCTACGTCCTCATTCAGCGGTGCACAATTATTTATTTTGGTAAATAAACTACGATAAATATCTTTTTGTGCGGTGGTTAGGGTTGGATTAGCAGCCCAAAATAATGCTTCAATGTCTGATGGTCCTATGTCCTGTGTGTCATAGTCCGTCATGGCTTTATCTATTGTGGCTTTGATCGTCCTAGTTTCTTTACTCCGAAATATTTTTTCCTTAACTAAATTTCTATTAGCTTTATAAAATTCATGACTAGTTAGTGTTCGTAGTAAAGCTAACTCCATATATTTTCTCCATAATTAAAAAGCTTGTGACAATTTCTCAATGAGAACCATATCATTTTTCCGTTCATACTTCAAGTCATCTCCTAATTTTACTGCCAGAATTTTACTGTCCGGTAGCGTGCCTCGCAATTCTCGTGTATAACCTAATGTCTTTGGGTAAGCATCAGGATCAAGGGCTACAAGTATTTTTGTATAAGCCTGTAGTTGCTCTACATGAGTAGAAAGTAAAGCGGTACCTAAGAGAGCTATACCTGTGTACTCGTTGTCTGTGCCCCCTATAACCGCCGCTGAGATAGCGTCCTCAACAACAACAGCTATGGGTCCACTTCCTACAGTATAAGCATAACTAGCTGACCCATATCGTTTCCACTTTGGTAGTCGCCTTATCCCTATATTTCTTGCGCGACCAGTAGCGTCTACTAACTTGCCGTCATAACGAACCGGAAAAACAATTCTATTCTCATGTAAATCATAATATAATTCAATCTTAGCAAAGGGATAGGCATGTTTATTAATCCATTCTGTTATCTCTGGCCTTCCTAACAGGACATGGGACGGCAGACGAAATGGCTTTGTATCTATAGTTGCATTTAATATTCTAACGTCACTCACTCGTATACTAGAAGCCTGTCTACCAGCTAGTTGGCATCCTGCTTTGTAGCAATTAAATAAAATACCATTAACAGTTCGCGTAGCAGTAAAAGTATTATAGCCTGCACATATAGGACAATCTCCTCTATACTGCTCATCAATTTGTAAATCTAAATTCTTAAGTAGATTAGATACATTCATTCCCGGCTTCCTTTAAAACCTAATTCAGCAAAGACTTCAGGATCAAAGTTTCGTTTTGCTGCTGCATTACGGGCTTGCTCTGTACTTATTCTTACATATGGCCCCAGACTTTCCCTGCTTTTATGTCCACTATAAGACATAATCTCTGTGTCGGTAGCTCCACAGTTCGCTAAGTCTGTGAGTACAGTACGCCGTATGTCTCTTAGTTGCAGGCGAGTAGATAGTCCTGCTTGATTCATAATCTTTCTACAAATTCTTGAAATATTATTTTCTGTATAGGGAATAAGTTTAAAGGGATGGGGAACTACCCACTCTTGAAAACTATATACATCTTTTTGGTCACTCAACATTTTTGTTAGGCTATCGGACAAAGGTATGCCCGGTATTCTTTCCTTAGTTTTTTTAATGACCTCTCTTATATAGAGTTGTTGTTTTAAATTATAGTTATCCCATTTGGACAGACGAATGTCCTCGATGCGCTGTCCTAATTCAACATTAATTCGTACCAGCAACCCTATGTTACGCCACTTAGGGACACCAAATGCTGTAGTTAAAAATAATTTAAAGTCGTCTTCTACCCAAACCGTATTTCGTGGGGCAGCCTTAGCTCGTTCAACAAAGCGCCACGGATTCTTATTTAAAATATCATAGCGCATTAAAACATTCCATGCTCTTGTAACGATTTGTAAAGTATAATTTGCAAATCTAATACCGTCCCCCTCGACACTATCTAGTAACTGCCAGTAAATTTTCTGGCACTGTGCTACAGTTAGTTTATCTAAAGGTAGAGAGCCAACATTTTTTAGGGCACACAGTCTAGATAACTGATAACCATATTGTGTTCTAGTTTTATTGCTCTGTATCTTTCGGGTAAACTCAGGTGTAGTTAGGTATAAGTTTACGACGCCTTCGATTGATTCGTTTTGCAACTGCATCGGGATCATTCCTTTTTATACATTGTTCATGTCTACGTTTCATACCAAGCCATCTTTTCATAGATAATTTACCACGCTTACGAGGCTCTGTGTCCTCTGGATCACCAATATGCATTGTAAACTTTGCCCACTTGCGACCTTCCTTTACATAGAAGCCTCTATACCCACACCCAAAGCGAGGAAGTTCATCCATTAAATACATAGTATAATAGGTACCATACTTATTTAGTTTAGTATCGTTCCACCGTTGCTGTCGAAGTTGTGTGTCTTGTTCGCTGTCAGCAACTGCAACAATTTTCCTTGGCCTACCACGCTTCTTCTTACGAATAAGAAAGGCAGGTATATTCTCTAGCATTATAATATCTCCATAATCCTTTCGTCTGTTTCAATCCATACTTGTGCACCACATGACAGAGGTGCATGTGGTCTATAAACTACACGGCATGGTCCTTTCAATAGTACCTCATGTGCATAGGTATTTGTTTTGTATGTCTTGCACGTAAGCACTGGCTTGTTTTCATTCTTTGCACGATTTGATTTAATGACATGTTGATTAACGTGCACAATAGTTTTCATTATTATCTCCTATTAACGCAGCCTGTCTACGTTCTAGTAAACTTAGCCGCACTTCGATGTTCTCTATATGAGTTTTTAATAGATAATATTTCTTAGAATTTAGAGATGAGTCTTGCCTCAGTTCCTCTACTTCATACTGAACTAACTCCTGTAAAAGACTATAAAATTTCTCTTGTAAATTAGGCATTACTTCTCCTTTTATTTAAAAATAAGTGACAGGCACAGTAAGGAGAACAAATCACCGTACCTGTCACTCTTATTGCAACAAGATTTTACGCAGCCAACAGCCGCTCAAACACATCGTACTTAATGAGTTTTCTAAATGCCTTACCTTGCACAAGGCTCTTGACATCTTTCTCTTGTCGCAATGCACGATTGCATAAATCCGCTCCCCGCAAGCTATCTATGTCAACGTGCGAACCATAGTGAGTTAGTGCATTGTATAGTGCGTAAGTATTCTCCCCTATCGAGGCACTATATGTATCAGAAAGCGACAGCATGGTGTTCAACCATTTTTGATTTGTCTTAATACCACTTGGAGTTTTAGTTACACAAAGATTAGTTGTAAGAAAATTTTGTATGTCATCCCGTTCAATCGGAATGTCCTTCATCCAGTTAAAAACATGAGCTGTATTTTCTAATGCAGCAGGCCATGTAGATGCCTGTTTTCCAATCTTTGCAGGATCAGTACCAGCGGTGTGCTTGAATGTAACAGATGTATTCTCTGCTATACTGAACATACCATTTAGACATACTAACCTTTTAATGTACGCTCGAATTTGATATGCTAATGATCCATCTACGGAATTGTAGACACGCATTGCCAGTGCCATTGGCTCTCCTACAATTTTCTGGTAGGAATAATTTTTTAATGTGATGTCAGCAACCATCCTTGCACCATTATTAGATGACATCCATGCCACCTCAACTCCTGACAAATCTAGGTCAGACTTTTCTAGTCCTTCCACTAATGGGTACCAGACATCAGAGAATGGCGTTGGCCTAGCCCTACTTTTGACTATACCAACAACCTCATTTGTGTCGTCACGTACTACTTTACGTCCTAAAGACGACGAAATAACTTCACCTTCATGGTCAATGTGCTGAAGTAAAGGCTTATACTGTAAATGTTTGGGCAATTCTAGTGAGTGACCAATCATTATATTTTCAAGCATTATAGTTTCCTTTCTGTTGATTATTTAATCTATCATAATGTACTACACTAAGCAACCACGCAATGCACTCCAACTAATGGGCCACAATTTAACACATTCTTTATCAATCGTTTTAGCTATTCCTCTACTTTCTGCTTGTGCGTCATCTGAGATACGTAACTTACAAATCCTAGCCCATGCTGACATACTCCCGGTCCAAAACCACTCGGTAAACATACCTTGTGGCAGCACCATTCTAGCTTGCTCTGGTGCTACTCCTGCCTTAGTTATTAAGAGGTCATATATGGTTGCAGCCCTCTCATAGACGCTCTTTACTGCCTCTCCTATGTACTCATCATCACTTAGTATGCCACCACTGCCCTGCTTTTTATTCTCAGCTTTACCACGCCACACTTTGGGCATATAGAACTCCGGTTCACTGTCCACATACCTACGACTGATTTCATTCTCAGTCAGCCCTACCTTGTGCTTGAACAACTGCCTAGCTACGAAGATAGGAGCCTTGATACGGAAGGTAGCGGTACAATGGCTGAATGGTGTCCAGTGATCGTGCTTAGCTAAATAACCAATAAGCTTTTCATCACCACTTGTCAATAGGTCATGGTGCTTATCAAAGGATACTCTAGCTGCGTTACAAACCGTAAGGTCTGTTCCCATATGATCAATATACTTTACATTCATATAGTTTATACCAAAATATTTATTTCCGGTGAAGGCTCAGGCGGTATTAACTGATTATTAATAGTCTCTTGCATCTCTGCTGCGGCAATTTTAAACGCAGCTAAAGCTTTGTCTTCTATTGGCCTATCTTTAATAGCCTGTTTCATTTCCATTGCAGCAGCCGTAAGCGTTCCAGCAGTCTCAAATATCACTGCCACGCGACCATCTTTAATTTTAAAATCCATTATGTTTTCCTTATTTACTTTTTAATACGGGCTATATGTAAATTGGAATTTTTATTTTAAGTATGTGTGACCTCCTAACTTATTGGTAACTGTCATGGTTTTACTCCATGACGGTGGGCCTATAATATCGTGAGCATAATAATGGGTAGCCCCTTTTGCTACATCATCGGTGCGGCCCGTATACACCAGTAGTGCCGCATAAATATTTTCTCTAAAGGTTCCTAGATCATGTATCTGATCTGATCGACCGTCCCAATACCATGAGAATTGTTGGTTCTGTGTAATTACTTTACAAGGAGTGTCCGGCCAGCGTGGATCAGCCGCCCTATTTAGAACAACCTGCGACACAGCAATTTGTTCTGTGCGTGTCTCTCCTCTTGCTTCATGGTACACATTTACACTCATACACCATAAGGAAGATACGTCCTCACCATATAGTATATCGTCGGGGTTTTGAAGCCCCCAGTTAAATAGAATAGAAAGCAATACCGCCATTGCATTCCATGAAATCTCAACCATGTTGTCCTCCTTCTTCTTTAGATTTTAATTTACGCAATCTTTGTTGGCGACGAGTATTGTCACGGTGCCTTGCTTTATATTTTCTATAAAGTTTTTCTTTTACAGTATACTCGTCATACTTCTCATCGTCCACGGAGTTATTCTTTTTCTTGGGCATGACCCACTCCTGTAGTATATTTTATAAAGTTCTTAGAATAATCTACGTGTACGGTATCTAATGCTGACTTACCACTAGTCGTTTGTTTACAAAACCAAATAATATAATCTTGAACTTCTTTAATAACATTAGTTCCGTACTCTTTGCCAAGGTGCTGGACAATTTCATTCATTGCCCAACCCCTTCTCACGGAACCGAATTTATTTTTCTTTCCCATAGCCATAAGTTTATGGATACGAGAACGCATCGCAACGGTGATAGTCATGTTATCTCCTGTTATAAAACTCTATGAGTAA
>VTLG01007277.1_pt1 | contig 13903 bp, 7 predicted proteins | sample 4694571 | NCBI WGS metagenome assembly VTLG01 (sample SAMN12604809, study PRJNA352737) | marine metagenome | biome: ENVO:00000447; feature: ENVO:00000209|ENVO:00000569|ENVO:01000036; material: ENVO:00002151; isolation source: viral sequences binned using virsorter ...
TCCTCTGCTGCATCCTTCAGCTTACCGAGGAGTCCCTTTTCTTTTTCTTCTGGCGGTTTTCCTTCCATTTATCTACTTTTTTCTGTAGGAACTTTTGGATTTGTTTCTTTAATTTATCAAATAAAGGAGTAGCTAAGGTGGTAGTGGCTACAGCTGCAACAGCTGCATAGGTAGCAGTAGCTACGACTTCTGCACTAGGTAAAGGTAAGTCAATCTTAACAACAGGTACTCTAAGAGTTGGTTGTTCAGTCGTTACTGTTTCATCTTCTTCTGCTGGTGCTTCCTCTAACTCTACTCCAGCTGGAGCTTGTAGATTACCCGGAGGTATTACAATAGGAGGAAAGACTGGCATCTCTGCTGTTGGTTGTTTTAGAGGGATGCTAGGCATATCTAAAGCACTTGGTAGTTTAGATTTAGGTAATACTAAGTTAGGTGTATTCACTACCTAATTGCTATATAATAGTAATCAATTCCTTGCTGATTACAGAATAAAGAATTGCTTTGTAACTGAAATGTATTACTTCCAGTAGCTTGCCAGAAAGCTGAAGAGTGCATTGCTTTTGCATTTCCGGGGGAAAATACATCAGATTCACTTAAATTTGAGCAGTTTGCTGACATCGATGGAACCAAACCAGCACCATAGCCATTTTCGCCATACTGAGGGAAAGTCCAGAGGAATCTAGGATTAAAACCTAAACCCACACTAGTAGGGGCTGTGCTATGATTACCTGTATACATATTACAAGCAATCATTGCTTCATTACAACCGCCACCAAATTGCGTATGATCATTTTCATCATGATTACCCGCAAAAGTAAGGCACATATATGTTACGCCGTTTGCATTACTATCAGCATTATTTCCTACATAGAATTTAAATCTATCAGGAGTTTGACTATTAAAAACAGTTGAATCTGATTGCAACCCTTGATATTGATTACTTGTATTGTTTGACTCTCTGTTTATAATAAATTTTTGAGCATTACCTGCTTTATAATGATACATAACCCAATCTGTACTAGAGTCTGTAGACTTGATAATCATCACCGCAGGTACACAATCTAAGCTATGATCGATGGCACGATTCGACGTACCGTCCCCTGTGTAAGTATCACATTGTATGTAATACTTACTCGTATTAAACATGAAAGCACCATAAGTTTGATTATAGTGATTCATGTAGTTGTTTTGTACAGTAAAACCCTTTCCACTATGTGAATTATCATACGTAGCTGCAGAGGTAATCTTACCACCTTGTCCTGCCATCCGCATGTACGTCCACCATGTCCAAAAAACAGGGTAACCTAAATATCCGTTAAAATTCCATCCATAACCCGGATACGTCCCCGAACCATTATCATTATCACTTTCAACACTTTTTGTCATCATAAACCCGTGATTACTGCTATTTATTGTTAGCAAGTTAGAGTTATTAACAAGATTACTAGGACTTCCTCCATCAGGTCCATTCCACGTGTTTGCAGTACCAGAGTATTTATGAGCACCAAATAAATCTGTATGTGCAGTTGTTAGACATTCTTGGGGTGTTAACCCACTTGCACCCAGTAACATTTGTTGAATTGACATTAACTCAACCCCGCACCTGAAATATATGCATAGTTATGAGCTGAGAACCACATACTAGCCATTCCTCTAGAAGCTAAAGTTCTATTACCTGTAGTTGCATCAGAAGCGTTATATATAGTAACATTGCTTCCTTGTGTAATTGTTATATTTGAACCACTGTCATTGACAATAGTTACTGCGTCACCACTAGCAAAGATACTTTGGTTTACAGTTACCCCACCTGCTGAAGTAATACATTTACCTGCATCAGCAGCAACTAATGTATAAGAAGAACCTTGATTATTCTGAGGTATAGCTCTTACATTACCTTTATCATCTTTTAAAATATCTGCTTCTAATTCACCAGTTGATGAATTAAAGGTTAAATTAGTACCACTCTTAGGAGCTAAATCACCTGTAGCTGCTGTAGTAAATAATACGTTACAACTTGTATCACTTGATTCATCAGCGACTGTTACGTTTGTAGCTGTAGTTGCTGTAGCAGCGTTACCAGTACAAGATCCAGCTGATCCAGATGTATTACCTGTAACGTTACCAGTAACATTACCTTCTACATTAGCTACAATAGTTCCAGTTGTAATTGATATATTTCCAGTAGCATCATTAGTAGCAGTAGTAGTACCAACAGTAAATTTATCTTCGCTTTCATCCCAAGCAATGATTGCATTATCACCAGTAGAACCACGTTCAATTAAAATACCAGCGTCATTAGCATTAGAAGTTGCTCCACTGTTTAATTCAAGTAGGTTATCTGTAACTGTTGTGTTTGTAGTAGCTACTGTAGTAGTTGTACCGTTAACTGTAAGGTTACCAGATAGTGTAAGTCCAACAGCAGTAAGTAAACCAGTACTAGAATTGAAAGTTATATTACTACCAGTTTTAGGAGCTAAATCTCCTGTAGCGGCAGTTACAAATACTGGGAAACAAGTAGTATCAGACGATTCATCTGCAACTGTAATAGTTGTAGGTACCTTACCATCTACATATGCTTTAACAGACTGCTGACTAGGAGGTCTAGTATCACTGTTAGTTGACATATTGTCTTCATCAATCAAAGACAAATTATCTGATTCTTTAGCAAGTGGTACGCCACCAGCTGTACTGCCGTCATGTACGACAATAGTGTCTTTAGTTGTATCTACAGTGACTTCGCCTTCTGCACCAGTGAAGCTACTGTGTTGTGAGGTTGTACCTCTTCTTAATTTTAATAATTTAGCCATGGTTATGAAAGTGTTCCGAAGTCCATTTGTAAGTTATCCCCACTGACAGTTCCTACTTCAGTGAGATTTCTATCGTTGCAATCTAAATTACCGCCTAATGCTGGTGAAGTGTCTTGTACTAGAGATGTTATTCCAGAAGTTATCCCAATAAAACCAGTACCATTGTGATATTTTAATACATTATTTGTACTGTCATACCATAAGTCTCCTTCACTAGGACTACCGGGTGCGGATGAAGCTATTTTATATTCATTAGCATAACGGTTGACATCTGCTATTGCAGCAGCAACTATATTAATATTAGAAGCATTTGATACAGCTGAATTAATATTAGTTGCATTACCTGCTACACTAGTGATATTAGAATTATTACCAGCTACCGCAGTGATATTAGAATTGTTAGCAGCAACTGTATTAATATTAGATGCGTTACCAGCTACTGATGTGACATTAGAACTGATACCAGCTACAGTTGTTATATTAGCATCAATGCCTGCAACAGTATTAATATTTGTTATAGCATTTGCTACTGTATTAATATCGTTACCACTGCCTGTAGATATAGAATCGGTTACTGCACCTAAATCTTCTGAGAATAATAATTCCCCAGCTACTGCATTGATATTACTACTGTTACTATTAACTGCATTAATATTACTTATATTGCTATTAACAGTATTGATAGCACTTATATTACTAGCAACAGTATTTACATTTGAAATACTACCAGCAACTGTTGTTACTTCTGTAGCTTTAGGAGTCTGTCTATGGAATGTATAAGTATTTAACACTGCAGTAGTCTCTACAATCATACCGAATGTAGCTGCATATGTAGTACTATTTGCTAAACCATTAATGGTGACTGTTGAGTTACCGACAGTGCCGTTAGCAATTGTCGCAACTCCAGATCCATTGGAGGTAAGGTTGCTGCTGAGAGCTTTAATAGATACAAGAGTTCCAGTGCCGTTATTAACGTCAGGGTTAGCGTTAGGAAAAGATGTTTCATTTGCTATTGGTACGAATCCACCGACATCATCAACAAGATCAATAATCCTGTCATTAATAGCTGCAGTTGTAGCAATTGATGTGTCATTATCTGGAAATGTATCACCATCTTTAATGGTATCTCCTGTACTTATATTAAAGTATCTAGCATCCGAAGCTAAAGTAGTGTAATATGTAGAATCATCTGCTGTATGAGAAGCATGTTCACTATTAGTAACCTTAGCTGCAGCTGCTAAATCTGTAGCTGTACCTGCATTACCACTTACATTACCAGTAAATGTAGTTGCAGTAACAGAACCATCAAATGTGGCAGCACCTGTTACATCTAAAGTACCGGGTATATCTACATTACTTGTCCACTCAACATCATTGCCATTAGCAGCTGTTTGTATCAATTGTCTAGCAGCACCATCAGCTAATTTACTAACAGCAATTTCTGTCATCTTAGTATCAATACGATTTTCAATAGCTTTACTTGTAGCTATTTTAGTATCATCAGTTGTATACCAAGTCTCAGAACTGACAACAGTAGGGTCACCAGACTTCCAAGAAAGTGTTATATCATTATTTGCTTCTTGTGTTACATATAAATTCTGTAACGCATTATCATTTAAGTCTCCAGCACGTATTGCAGAGCCGGGATAAAAGGTGGCTTTAGGTGAATTGTATGCAGTAGACCTATACAGTCTAATTGCTACGCCTGTTTTAGGAGCACCATTAGCTAATTGAGTGGTAGTGTCTGATCCTGTGTCATTCTTAAAAGTAATTGACGTTGTGCCCTTCGTAAAAAGCTGCGAATTTGTTAATTCAGTACCGTCAAGACTAACCTTGACATCGGTCTGATCTAAATATGGGAATGTGAACGGGTAAATCTTTTTAGAATTATTACCCGTATAAGTATTTTCAATTGTTACTGTCATTTACTTAGATTAAGTAGTTCTTTTAGTTCATTCCTGTTTTCATATTGCTTCAAAGCTTCAGGAACATTACCTTGTCTGAGTGCATTTTTAATCCTAGCTTTAGATTCTCCTATTGCAGAGAATTCATTATGATGACGTTCTAGCCATGAGCAAGCGTATTTCATAGCATTCCTATGAATTCTATCAAGCTCTTGGTGTACTACTAATTCTTTGATAGGAAACTCTGATTGTTTTTTCAGACCCCTAGCCTTTCTATACTCCTTCAATTTTTTGTTCCAAAAATCATCTGGAGCATTCATCATACGTTCTATTTGACCAGATAAATCCATGTTCATGGCTATCCAGTTATTGATTTTATATCTATCTTGTGTACTTATTGGATCTCCAGTAATAGGATTAGTCTCCATAGTACGTTGAGAATCCCAACCAGTAGCTAATAACCACTGTCTCCAAGGTTCCATATCACCATTAGATTTACCAAATGGCATCAATGAATTAGCTATAGCTGTTAAAGGTTCATGGAATCTTATTGGTTTACCAGTGTATATATCTAATTGATCTTGAAGTGCATCTTCAGCAGTACCACTTCTTTGCATAAACTTCCATTTGTTCTGTATTAAAGAACCCCAGTCGTTTTCTACATCTTTAAGTTGTGGTGTTATAGCATTATTTAAGATACTTCTAATACCAGATGTAGCAAATGGAACCATAGCATCACCTTGATTCACTACAAAACGTTTGAATGCACCTTCATCTCCAGAGAACATAGACACTAATGGTTCGAATCCGCTGAGAAATGTTTTATTAGCAACATTCATACTGATAGAATACATCAATTTTTGATACATTTGTTCAGTAATAGATTGATCTATACGATTAGAGTAGTAAACTAAATCCCCTACCATGCCAAGTAGACTGTCAAAAGGTTCTAATCCTTTATAACTATGCCATTGACCTGTGATTGGGTTCTTAATAGAGTTAGCTTTCCACCCCATATCCATCATTCTCTTACGTTCACCATGACTATGAGGACCATTACCTGTAAGGTTACCTTCAAGTGCCCATATACCAGCACCTGTAACAACCATACCTCCCATTAACTGACGACCAATATATTCAGATTTAAGTGTAGCAAAAGCTTCATCACTATATTCTAAACCATGCTCCATTAAAGCTTCAGTCATTTCTTGCACAGTTTGTGCAGATAGTACTTTACGTGCTTTTGTCATAGCAGGTACTAAACTACTACCCGGTGTAAATGTCCAAGCCACGTTTAAAGCATTAATACCTGTACGTGGGAATAAGAATAAAGGCTTTGCAGCTGGTACTTTCTCAATGAAATCATTTAAACGATTAGCTAAGTCACTATCTAAATTAAGTGCTATCTCTTGTGATGCATGTTTAGCTGCTTTATCTGTAAGCAAACCTGTTGCATCAAATGATTCACTATATAATTTACGTTGAAGTTTATCAAAAGCTGTTTTACTAAAACCACCTTTAGTTTCCTTCATCATCTGAACATAAGCTTTAGAACGAGCTGAACCACTAGCCATCATTGAATTCGTAAATCCATCGATAGCATACATAGCATTAGTACCCCATCTAACAAATTTGTTATTGTTATACCAGCTCATACCTTTAGCCATATTCCACATAGCAACTTTACCATTATTACCTTCCTTCTTCCAGATTTCAGACATAGCTTCAACAGCTTCAAAGTTATCCATCTTAGCTTGTCTTAAGTCAGCCCTACCACGCATCATTGCTGCTTCAGGTTTAGAGTTAGCTAAACGCCACTCATCTCCCATAACTTTAAATGCACGTTTAAGGTTCTCAGCAACACCACCATAGGTCCATAAAGCTTGTTTAAGTGTATTTGTATCACCTGTTAATTTAGCTCCTACTAGAACCGATGCAGGTTTAAATGCAGTTAGCATACTATTACCAGTCATAGCTCTAACAGCAGCTAGACCTGATAATATATTATTATAACGCACACCATTCATACCCTGTACAACAAGACTAGGTAGTTCTGGTTCGTTATCTATAAATGCTTTCTTAACAAAACCTATATTATGTTCATGCCAACGATGTAGTTTCCAGATTTCATCAACCTTACCATCTGTAGCTTCAAGAGCTTTAGCCATAGGTTTAAGGAATTCTGGTTTATCTTTAGCAATCTTTTTTAATACTTCAAAATCTTGATTACTTTTTATAACAGCTTGTCCAATACCTTCAGTAAATTCATCTGATTGTGCAAGTAACCATTGATTAACAACAATTGGATCATTAGATCTGACAAGAGTTTTAAACTCATCTGCTTTATTAGCAATGAATCTATTAATCCTAACTTCATTATTAATTAATTGTAGCTTATCAAGTATGATTTCTTGTTGCCTTGTGGTATTAGCAATATCACCTATCATACCTACAGCTGCAGATGTATCAGCTACAGTACCAGCCGCTTGGTTAGTAACCATAGCTGAAGCACGCATAACTTTAGGATTATATATATCTTTAAAAGCATTAGTAAACGCTTCTGACATTATATAGAATTCATCAGGATTCATGAATTTCTGCTGTTGGTATACACCAGTTTTCATAGTACCTATGATCTCTTCCATTTCTCCTAAAGATACTTCAGGGTTAAAAACTTGATCATATAATTTAGTTATACCTCTATTTATTTCATCAGGAGGTACAACCTTATCTTTGATTTTAGCACCTAATTTTGTAGATATTTCATTATCAAATAAAGGTTTTAATAACTGTCTAGCTCTAGCACTTACATTAGCAAATTTTAGACTTTCCATAAAACCTGCATCTACTACAGGTCTAGATCTACCATTTGAAGTACCAATATTATTTTGAATACGGTAGTTATCTATTTTAGCTAATTGAGGATTAACATCGACATCATCTACAGCTCTCCAACTTTCAGAAGGTACTGGTTCATTAATGAATGGATCATAAGCTTTACCTTCAGGATCTTTCATTAAACGTCTTGCAGTTTCTGCACGCTGAGCTTGCGTTCTACTAGACTTTCTACCTAATACATTCTGTGTTATAGGGTCTTGACCTTCAAAGCCTGTTGCATGTCTAGCTAATGCTTGTTCTGCTATCTCATCACCGGGTATAGGTTTCATTATTTTACCTAGTGAAAAGGCAGCTCCAATTAAATCTACCCCAACACTTAAACCAGCTGATTCATAGATATTCTTTTTACGAATAACATCAGGACTGTCTGTATCTCTTGTAGCCCATGGTATATCCCAACCAAGCCAATCATTAAGAGTACGTGCTATATTATCTTGTTCTTTAGAATGAGAAGATATAGAAGTAACTGTAGCATCTACCCCAGCATGAGCTGCAATAGAACCTAATATACGTGTAGCTTTAGGGATACTTCTAGCAGCCGTAGCAGCTTTAAGGTTACCAACAACTACACCACCACCAACCATTGTCGGTACAATAATTGAAGATGCGTCTCTAATAACTTTATGTACAGGGTGGTTAGATCTAGGTGAATTCTCATCCCACCACTGATCTACTGGTCTTAACCAAGGTACAATACCAATTGCATCACTAACAAAATCAGCTGTACCTAATGGTATAGCAGCAGCTGTATGACCTACATTATAGACAAGACCTTTATCTTCTTTAGGTTGTTCTGTAGGTGTAGGTGTAGAACCACCTTCAGCTGTAGGTTTAGCTTGCGATTCTGCTGATTCTTGAGAAGATTTCCATTGCTCATATTTCCTATTCTGTTCTCTTTCAAACTCATCTTGAGCTTCTAAGTGGGAATAATTATCACCACCTGCTATTGGATATTCACTCATTGCCAAGCACCTATTGTTTCATATATATTACGAGCGGCTGGACTTAAATATCTTCTATAGATATTAGTTTCGCCGGGAGTTTCTTCAGGTAACTCATAGTCAGGTGGGTTTAATCCACTATATACCATAGAAGTTATTACACCCATCTTACCTTCTTTAAGCATAGGTTGGAATTCTGGTCTAATACGGCTGTTAGCTTCATCAGATACAGCAAACCATTTATCATCAATCTTTAGATTTTTATCTATTAACTGACCTTGAGCATCTAAAAGTTTAAGGACATCCCAATTGTATTTATTAGCAAGATGTAAAGCTGTAGGTGGGAAGTTCTTAACTCTACCAGATTGAAGATCTTGTAAGAATTGCCTAACTTCCTGTTCAGGAACCATCAACTTTTCTTGCCATATATTAGGGTTTTGACGTACCATTTCAGTAGTAAATTCACTGACTGGATAAGCTATACGTTCAGGTTTTAAATGAAATTTAGTGAAATGAGGGTTCTGTGTCATCGTACCATTAACCATAGTACGTTCAGTTACATGGTACTTTTCACTTTTCAAATCATCCTGAAACATTTTAATAGCAATATCTCTAGCAGCAATTTGATTGCCATTAGATTCCATTAAACCCATCTTATAATATCTTCTCATATCATTGTGAGCTGTTGTAGCAGCTAATGATGAAGATAATATATATTTAGATTCAACACCAAATGTTTGTAATATTTGTTCTATAGCACGTTTACCTGTTGTTTCAAACAGTTTATCTATATCATCAGGAGGTGTAAATGGATTATTATCTTTTGCTTTTTTCATCCACTCAACGTTAACTGAAGGTGAAAGCCCTGCATTTGCAACAGCTTCTTTAGTTAACATATTATTAGAAAGAAGCATTTCAAGGTGTGGTACATTAGTAATGTCATTGATTTTAGTTACAGAAGTTGTCATTCTTTTTTGTAACATTTTCATCATTGGATCATTACCAATTTTAGCTGCTTCTTTATAAAGACCCATTAATTCATCATTGGTGACATTCTCATAGTCATCAATAATCTGTCTTTCTAAAAGGTCAGTTTTAAGTTTGTTATCAGTTTCTCTAGCAGCTATTTGTGATTCAGCTAGAGTCCTTTGCTCCATATCATATTTATTTACAGCCTTCATTAAGTCATCTATTTTTCTCCAATTACGTTCACCGTATTTTACACCCGGCATGAATTCATAATCATAGATATCAAATAGATGTTTTTTAGATAATGCACCTTCTTCAAAAAGCTGTATTAAATGTTGATGTGATTGAGCAACTGCCCAAGCTCTGTTCTCTCCTTTAATACCAGATTTTAATTCTATCTCATCGAAATAACCTGCAGCTCCATTTATATTTATATTGTTAGCTAATAGTTGCCTATAATCTCTTTCTTCATTTTCTTTAATAAGTTCTCTGTTTTTTTCTACCAACAAAGAAACTTGTCTACCTTGAGATCTAAGGATAGGTTCTCTAGCATGAGTAATTAATAGATCTTGATCTAAACTTTTAAGATGCGGTTGATCTAAATATACATTCAGCATTTTCTGCTGAACTGCAGCTAATAACCTTGGGTTACCGGAGGCACGTGCTTGAGATAAAGATTTTTTACCTAAACCATTACCTAGTTCATATTCAGTAGTAGAGTTTTGAAAAGCCCAAGCATCATAAGTTTGACCAGCTCTTACTGCGGTTCCTTCTGCTAGACCTAAACGTTGATAACCATTTAGTCTTGAAGCTTTTTCTATATCTTCCCACGCTGCACCACCCTCTTTCATCTTATTGATTAGAGCGTAATTCTGTCCAGCGTTCTCTCTTAAAGCACCTCTAATAGTTTTAGCATCTGCATAGTCTTGACTAGTAATACCGTATTTAAAGGCAAGCATCTTACCAAATGCCTTACCTTCTTTCTCACGTTTCTCGTCAACTTTATCCCAGATTTTATTTAGAGTAGGTGAAAACTCTTTTAATTGTCCTAATAAACCTTGTTTAGCATTTTTAACAGCACTGGTAGCACTATCAATTTCAACTTTATGGTTATACTTTACAGCATCAATGAAGCCTTTAGAAAGCTCCATTTCCCATTCTCTAGTTCTTTTACGATCTGCTTGTTCTGTTTTAAATTTTTCTTGTCTGTAACCTTCTTGCCTGTTAGCGGCAGCTTCTTCAGCTTTAAACCGACGATTCATTTTTTTAAGAGTCGCCTGTCCTTCCCGTAGGATTCCTTCAGCTGCGTTTTCAACTTTAATTGTGTTTGATTCCACACTGCTCGCCTTGGCTGAGCTTTGGAATAAATTAGACATAGTTTATAATCCGGGGATTAGTGAAAATACATCACCAATGTAAGACAGAGCACCTTTAGCAGGTACAGTATTAACACCTTGCTTAGGTTTAGGTGGTGCTGTTGGTCTCTGTGGATCAGTGAAGACTGTTTCAGGTATTTGTAGTGGTTTAGATTCTGGAGGTTGTATAGTTGGTCTTGCTGTCATTAACTTAGCAGCATTAAGATCTTGTTGATATTTATCAAGTTCCATCTTATTCTGATCTGCAGCATATTGTTCCCCAGCACTAACAAGAGATTGTTGTAGTTGTTCTCTACCAAACTTAGTTCTTTCTCTAAGTTGTTCAAACTTAAGAGTTATACCTTCTGTTTGTTGTTCAGCATCTTCTTTAGTATTTAGTAAAGTATTATAAACTTGTTCTAAACTTAAATTAGATAGTTTATCTTTATGTGATAAAGTTTCAGCTACTTGTCTTCTATCAAGCATATATTTAGATTCAGCTCTAGTAATAGAATCTGCCATTGCAATTTGGCCTTGACCATAACTTGACAATAAAGCAGCTATTGCTTTCTGAGCTGACTTACCTGATTGTCCTAAATTCTGTTGCTGACCTCTTGCTTGTATATTCTCTAACCTAGCTTGTTGTGATTTGAAAGCCATATCAGCTTTAGTTGCTGCAAGACCTTCTCTAAGACCTGCATTATCTAAAGCAGCTTGAGCGGCATTCCAATCTCTATTAGTATCAAGCTCTTTGATTTGTAGATCTCCTACTCTACCAGCTTGAGTTACTTTTGTTTTGACACCTTTAATATCTGCATCAGTCAGTGCTTTTGATTCAGTATATTTTAATAGTAAATCTTCATTTTGAAAACCAAAAGCTATCAACTGATCTTGATATACTCTATCAGCATCATTTATAGCAAGTTTAACAGCTAAATTATTATAATCAATTTGTTCTTCATACGATGCGACACCCGCATTATAAGCTTCAACTTCTTTGCTATATTCATATAGTCTCATGTTTTCTCTATTAAGCCATCCGTTATATTCAGATTGCTCTCTAGCTTCACGTTGAGCTATTTCATTCATTTTAGAAGCTGCAACATGTTCTTGTTGGTAAGCATAGTTATCTTGAGCTGTAGCCCAGTTATATGCCCACATTTCATTGGCAGCGTGCCAAGTAGCTTCTAATGCTTTAGCTTGTAGTTTTTTTGGATCTTCATCAAAAAGTCCCATTTAAGTCCTCCTATAGTAACGTGGTGTATAAGTTCCTTCCCACATCATTGAAGTCAGAGAGACTGGGAACGGTGAGTCACTGAAGACTCTAAGTGTAAAGTTTTCAGATCGTTGATGTATAGGTAAAGTATAAACGGCTTGGTCTACAAACGGTACGTCACTAGCTAAGTATTGGTTAGCCTCTTGTACTGGTTGTATATCATACCAATTATCTTCATATATTTTAATCTGAACTGGTAAGGTTTTTATAGTGATTTTAGCATTACCACCACCACCAGTTATAGTTATTTCTTCTTCAGGTAGATAACCTGATCCAGCAGTAGCAGTTGTTACAGCAGTTACAGCTCCACCAGATGTTGTTATATTCACTGTTAGACCTGTACCACTACCTCCTGTAGTAGCTACATCATTATCATTAGAATAACCAGTACCTACACCTGCTGAGTCAATAGCATGGAATAGAGTAGTAGCTGGTGCAGTTGTTAATGATACTTTAATCGGCACTTCAGTAGTAACACCTTCCACAGTAATATCAGCAGGAGAAGCGATTGTAAACGCAGTAGTTTTAGTTCCATCCAATTCTACTTTAATATCATCTAAATCGTTTGTATAGAATGGTAATGCGAAATGTTGATTTGAACCATCACCTTCAAAGGTATTAGAATTACCACGTAATCCACGTGCATTAGTTTTAAAACCAACAGTACTAGATCTACCAACTGAGAATTTCATTCTACTTATTGTTAATTTAGAAGTATAATCTGCTATACCTTTATCTAATTGAAAATAAGTTTTAGGTAAAGTAACATCATAATCATAAGTATAACCTACAATAACATTAGTCTTCACATCTGCATGTGAAAGATCTATATTCTCAGCTAAGAAATAAGTACCATTACCATCAGATCCTACTGTCTCAGGTTTTAAAGTCAAACCAGTTGGTACATTAGGGTCTGAAGTAAAGTTAACATCAGCATCACCTGCAATTGTAATAACTGGTGTAGCAGAAGCTATATCAGTATAAGGTATATAACACTTACTATGACCAGTAGTGGCATCATAAGTTACTGTTTGATTACCTGCTACATTACCAGCTTTACTATATAAATCCATATAAGGATTAATTTTAATATCGTTGGTAGTTATAATAACTTCATCTTCAGCTGTAGCACTAAGGTTTGCAGTTAATAAAACGTATCTAAATACATTTGTAGATGTTTCTACCTTTACAACTGTATATACAATATCAGAATCCACAAAGAAAGCATGTACTTTACCGGGCAATTGCCAGCTAAACCAAGCTTTTAAAAGAGATTCATTACCTTCTGAATGGGTTCTATAGAAATAAACTTTATCTAAAGTTGATCCGTACAGTGCAATAAAAGAGTTCTGAGGACTAGCAATTAATGTATCTATAGTTTGTGGTATGTATTCATCTACCACTTTACCGAGATTCGTAACCTCTGGTATCTGGCCTTGACCTCTAGGTGTCATACCAAAAACTCTAGAATAAGCAGGTGTCTTACTCACAAAGTTTATATTAGTTCCTACATCAACAGGATCTATGTTTTTGTCCATTGCAAAGTTAGACAAACCACGTATAATAGCTGTTGTAGGAGATAGATTACCATCAGCAGAATACATGATAAACTGCTGGTTTGCAGAAAATAGGATCAAACCTGATGCTACTGGTATAACACCATGTAAAACTGCAGGTCTAATACTAGAACAATTCAAATCAACAGGATCAGCCGCACTAACTGTTTGAGCTGTGATACTATAGAAATTATAGA
>VTLG01001318.1_pt1 | contig 13900 bp, 21 predicted proteins | sample 4694571 | NCBI WGS metagenome assembly VTLG01 (sample SAMN12604809, study PRJNA352737) | marine metagenome | biome: ENVO:00000447; feature: ENVO:00000209|ENVO:00000569|ENVO:01000036; material: ENVO:00002151; isolation source: viral sequences binned using virsorter ...
TCAATAAGTATAGCAGATGTTGAAAGATGTGATCCTGAAGTAAATCTTATATCTCCATCAACAATTCCTACTCTAACTTTCTTTTCAAATAAGTTTCCTGCAGTATAAAATTGCTTATCTAGTTCGGCTTGTATTTTTGCAATCACACCATTTTTCCCACCAAAGTTAACATTAGCGCTATCAAGAGTAAATGTTAAGTCTTGGAATTTTGTACCACCATCAACTGTTATATCTAGCTTATAAGTTCCAGAGGCAGTTAGTCCAGAATTTGTATCACCAGTAATACCACTTAAACCTAGAGATTGGTATCCCGGTTCATAAAATTTAATAGCCACAGAACCCGGAACGATTCCTTGAACCCCACTTGCAGCTCTACCTAGTCCAAAGAAATTATTACATTTAAACTTTCCATCGTGGTCAGTTTGAGCTACTGAATATTTGTCGAAATCGTGATAAGCATTATAAAATGGAAGTAAGACAGCATCTGCATCTGTATGGTCACTTGCAGCTGTGCTTCCGTGAACACCTCTTTTAACGGTAAGTGTATTGTTTGCTAAATCAGCTTTAGTTCCTATAGCAGTAACTTCCATAATCTCATTAGTAAGCCTAATTAAATCACCTACTCTAAATAAATTAGCTGTATTATTTGTAGCACTTGTCCAAGGCTCTAAATACAATAATGTGTTGGAAGCACTTCCTACGACATTATTTGTAGCAGTTGTATTATCGGCATTAGCTGTACTATCTACATATTCATTTGAATTAGGAGCTTGGTTAGTTACAAGAGTCCCAAGCATTTGAACTTTAGATTCAGTACCATCTGTTTCCCCAGTCCTTATAACTGATCTAATAGGTGGAGAGTATGTTTCTCCGGGCATTAACATAGTATGCATATATTCAAAAGTTCCCTCACCACTACCTGCATCTGCTGTAGCAGTTGTCCACTCTCTATATCCTGTCATAACAACAACTGGAACAATTCCATCATTTTCAATCTCTATTCTTTTGGGTATCGCCTCTCCTGTTGAAGTTGAAGAAGCACTTCCAGACAATGATATTAATTGATCTGATGTTGTCGCATCATAGCTTACACTTTTTTGTTTTTCTAATACTGGTTTGCTAGGTTTTCTAGTTGCGAGCATTCCCGGTTGCCTTCTGCTTCCTTGCTCTGTTGTTGCTGTATATGCCATAAATTTTCTCCTTTACCTTAAATGGTATCTTACTAGGGCATTAACACTATAATCACTATTCGTGCCACTCCCTTCTATTGTTAATGCTAAATAATTACCTGCATCGACATTTGCCGATTGTATGTCTAAAGCTATTCTATAAAATTGCTCATATCCATCAGTTGAAGTAGCTGAACTTTGGTCAGCCACTATAGTGGTACTGCTCCACTCATCTATAGTTGTAGAATCCGATGTTGCTAAACTACATAAATGAAAATTTAAATCATCTCCAGTGCCAGCTGTCCCTCCTACCAATATCTGAATTCCATCTACTGTTATGTTAGTGTCTACATAATGTAAGTAATGCACCCAATCATCTGCATTATTACTAAGCGCTGGAGCGGAAGGATTTGCACTTGTCCCAAAGGTTACATTTGCATTTGGCATAGTGCCTTGTATTCCAGCTAATGGAACACCTATGTGTGTACCATTGTCTACATCTATATCGTGTGCAAAAAATCTTAAATACTGAGTGTTGACTGATTTTTGAGTTATATTTGCATAAACAAGCTGATTAGTTCCATCAACTTTAAATAAAGTATTACCACTAGCATCTTGCATAACAACATTTGATGTAGAGTTGGCTCCGGGACTTACCACTAATTGATTTGCACCTATTGCTGTACAAGAGCTTACCCCTGCCCCATCTTTAATTGTCTGTGTAGAATCAATACCGTTATTGCTGTTATCAACTTGCAATACATCTTTATATGTTGCTGATACCGTTTTTCCCGTTAAACTCATTTATTCTCCTTAAAAATTTGTCCCAAAAAATATTGAAGTATTTGTTGTTATTGCTGCTAATGTAAAATCTATATAAGGGTCTCTTGATGTACCGCCATAATTCGTATAATATAAACCATTTCTATGAGTACTAAACCCTGTAGGTTCAATATCTTTTAAATCGTAGTCAAAATTTACTAATGCTATGTAAACTGTATTGTCATCTCTCATATCAGCTAATGCTTGGGCATTTAAAGCAATATCAACATATCCAGAATTAGACCAAGAAGTTATTTCATTAGAGTATTTTGTTACACTACTTTCATTGTCCCCACCCCCACTTCCATCTGTTGTCGTGTTCCAACCTTCTATTGCATTAAAGTCTCCTGTGCCTAAAGTTTCTATATCTGAATTTGACTTTAAAGCAATTACATCTCCACCAGTATTAGAATAGCCTCTAATTTTAAGAGTGGCACTATCTACATTTGATGATATAGCAGAAGTATCAAAATAAAAGAAAGACCTATAAATATGATAAACATTGCCACCACCTCTAGAAGCAGTTCTAGCACCTTGGATTCCAGCAAAATGTCCTACACCAGTGCTTGCTACAGCTGTTCCTGATGCATTATTTCTTGCATTAGACCAGCTTGACTGATTCCATCTTGCTACATATCCATCATTTGTATGTGCATATAGAGTTGGCATTATAATTCTACCTTTGGCATACTATAAGTATTAAATCCAAAATAATAATTATCTGGAGGGGAGACTGATATATCTTCAAAAGTAACCGAATCAAACCCGTGTTCATTATTTTTTTCTTGAAAATTATTCCAATAAGTAATCTTTGCTCCTGACTTAGATTTTGCTAATGCAAAGTCTTTAAAACTAGACCAATTTTCATCTCCATAAGTATCAATAAATATTCCATCATAAGCAGATAACCCATTTACACTATTCCAATCACCCTCAACAATAGTTACATTAGATTTACCATTTGCCCAAACTTTTAATTTTTCAATTATTTGTGGGTGTATTTCAACTATTGTATGAGAATTAACACCTTGATCTTGTATGTAATCTGCACAAATACCCATTCCAAATCCTATTTCTAAAATATCACCTTTATTGTGACATATAAATTTAGCACATTTTTCCATTATAGGAGCTTCCCAACTCATCATAACTTGGCTACCATCTTCTGTTAATATTTGAGTATCTTCAAATGTTAATATTTGATCTTTAAAATTCATTATGGAACTGCAAATCCTGCGTTTCCTACTCCAAAGCATCTTTGAACTGTAGCGTCCCAATAAAAACTAAAAACATCATATCCTGAGCTTGAATATGTAGGGGCATTGCCTCCAGCCCACATTACATCTGTAGCTGTAGCAGCACTTTCATCTGACTCATAAACTTTCCAATTAGTGACTGACCAACCTCCCCCAGACCTTGAATATAATTGAAAATTACCTGAAGCTGATGGAAATAAAAGATTCATATTTGTAATTGTTAATGAGCCGGGTTGTATATAATATTTATTTGAATGTCTAAAGTCTATATCTGTATCATTTCCACCGCCACCAATTACACCTGAATCTCCTGCAGTAGCTTCTATTTGAGTAAAACCTGCTGAAGCTGTATTAAATTCAACTAAATTACCATCTGCTCCGTTTTCGGACATTCTTAATAAATTATCCCCTCCTACTTGTATACTTAATACATCTGCAGAAACTTCTTCAATATAAGTATTGTCACCACCATCAAAATATAATTTAAAAGCAGAGTCAATTTTTAAAGTAGAGCCTTTTAATTGAGTGTCCCCACCTTCTGGATCAAGTATAAGATCACCATCAGGTTCTAATTCTAAATGTCCTGCCGTACCAGAAAAGTCTGTAGTACTTATTTTAGTTGCTCCATTAGTATCAACTTCAATCTGAAATGTGTCTGATGCTCCAGTTGAATCATTAATTCTTAAAAGCCTATTTTCAGAATCTATTAACCATTGATAAGTAGTATAGTTATTAGCAAAATGGACACCACCAGTCCCTTCTGTCCCACTACTTGTTACCATTATATGGTCAACATCAAAATTTAGCGGCCCATCTGATTTAATTAAAGAACCGTGCGTATATAAATTATTATCTACTGTAGATATTTTTAAGTTACCTTTACCCCCAATTAGGTCTCCTGTAACAACAACATCTTTTAGTTTTACCTTGCCATCTTCATTTATATAAACACCAGTAGGGTCATCGCCTACATATACTTGCTTATATTCTTTGTTTAAGCCACCTTTTATTTTTAACTCTTTACTCATTTAATCTTTTTCTTTAATTCGGCAACTTCTTTTTTAAGCTTTGCTATTGCCTTGTCATTCTTATTAGGTTTATTCACATAATCCTCTAAAGGCTTTAGCTTAGGGAACAATTCTTTAAGAATTAAAGGCAATAGTTTTTTTAAAGCTGTTTTAATAATCATTAGTTATCCGATTTTAATCCTTTAGTAAGACCTCTTAAAGCCCCACCCACAACATTATCTAACAGATCAATAAAATATGGCTCTATAGTGCTGTTCCATATTTTAGCTGTAAAAGACCATTTAGATAAACCTAAAGTCATTAACACTCCAAGCTTTTCAAAGCAACCTTCTACAACTGCACAAATCTTTTCATTAGGTATCTTTTTTAATACCCATAAAACTGCTCCACCACTACTTAATCCTAAAGTCATTGTTAACCAATCCATATTATTTTTCTCCTTTTAATTCTTTAATTTCATTTTCTAAAGTTATAACTTTGCCACGAAGACTTCTAGTTTCGTTTTCAAGTTTTCTTATTTTTAATCCAAAAGAGTTTAGCTTTACATCAACCATTCCCTTAATAGAAGCCATCATTTTTCTTTCAGCTATACTCTGTCTCATTTTTCTTCCCATTTACTTAAATCTAACATTTGTAAGGGTCTTTCTATAACGTGTTCTTTTAACTTATCATTTTGGATTTGGATTTTAGTTCCCCCTTTGACATAAGGTTTACCATTAGCCATTCCAATATCGTAAGCAAAGAATGTAGTTTTCCACATACCAACCCTAATAACTCTTGCAGGGCGACCATCTAATATGACTACATCGTCAGTATTAATGTCTTTACCCATAAAGACTTTTAAGCCTTCAACAACAGTTTCTATCGTCGATTTAAATAATAATAGAGCAACCCCAGATACAAATAGCCATACCCAGTTTCCTAAGAATCCTTCTGCTTGTTTCTGTAATTCCTCTTCGTTCATTCATTACTTCATTAACTTATAAATTTTTAAACATATATATATAAAAGTAGCAACCCCTACCAATACTCTAACAGCAATAGGAAGCCACTCCATCCAAGTTACAACCATACCACCCACTCCCGCAGATGTGGTTCGCAAACTATCTATCATAAATACTCTCCGAAAAGCTTGGAAGCGTAGTGCAAGACCGCTCGTGCGTACAATATGGAGAGTGCAAAGCCGAGGATGTACTATACGACCACCTTGAATATGGTTTCACTTTTTTTGTTTTTCTTCGCTGATTTTGCATTATACGCCTCCAAAGTTTTATCTATTTCATAACCATCACAATCAACATTCTGCAAGTCTATTTTAATTCCATCTCGGTTTCCATTATCGTAAAACACATAAGCATTTTGACTTGCTCTCCCACCGAGGTTCAGAGCTTTTTCGGAATAATCATTCGCTCCAACCATACTAGATGATCTTCCAAAACAATCTCCTACTCTAGCCGAATGAACGTGTCCAAATATAACATAGTCTATCTTTATACCTTTCATTGAGTATCTACCGCATATTTGATTGATAGATTTTTCGACACCTGCACTTATTGCACCGTGTCCGTGGATCATTAAAAGGTTCTGTCCTGCTACATTTATAACTAGCTCAGATGGGTCTCCATCTATGAAATGTACCTTAGAGTCCTTAAATAGGTACTTTAAGCACGAAAAAATAGTATAGTCATAGTTATCAGTAGCTACAGAATTTGACCAACCTAATTCTTTATTTGCACGACCTTCATTCCCTACTACATTAGCCACACTAACATTAAAGCGTTTATTTAGGTCTAATATAACTTGTTGCATTATATCAACTGCTAAAAAGGTTGCTTTAGCCCTATTGGAAGCCTGATTTAATAATTCATCCAGCCTTCGGTCACTATTCATTAGGTCTCCAGTTAAAGCCACCACAACTTGGCTAACTCCATTTATTTTGAAGTATGCTGATGCCTTCTCTACGAAGTATTGACATCGCTGCGATGCAACTTTAAAATCATATCGATTATTCTGAAGTTCGACTAATTCATTAAAATGAACATCACTAAATTGGATGACCCCAACCGCCCTTTTACAAATCTTATGGCTTTTAGTCGACTTATGTAGTTTATTCTTTTCAAAAAGCTTTTTTAATTCTTTGCTGTATTCTTCTACAGCATTTTCAACTCTTGCGTGTTCCCTAAAGCCCTTTCTTTCTATTCTTGTAACATCTTGGGCTTTTTGTTTCTCTTTTCTGTACCTAACATTTTCTCGAAGAAGTTCTAAATCTTCAATAGGATTAACCGTTCTATGCTTGCAAGCTCCACATTGATATCTCTGCTTATATTTATCAAATCCACTTTTTGATAAACCTCTGTGATAGCATCTTGGACAAGCAAGAACCTTGTTTAAGTATTCATCAGATGACATAAATTAATATTCGGCAGAAGATAGAAGCAACTAAAGAGATTTAATAATCTCACTTAATTCTTTAGCTCTGTTGGGTGTTTGTTTCGCCCACTTAGAGTCTAGCATTTCTTCTGAAGCTTTATCCCATTCAGCTTCTCTTAGGTAGCCAATAGTTTTTTTAAATTTACAAAACCCTCTAAATCCTAGTTGGTATGCCATATTAAGCATAACACACCTAACTTCAACAGGGCTTGTTTTAAACCAATCAAACTTTTTCTCAAACCTTTCTTCTAATGCTTCTAATTTTTCTTGCAAGATCAACTCACAAACTTCTTCAGATAAATGTAAATCTTTAATAGCGAATCCGATCCCTATAGTATCTACACCAGCCGTACATTTATATACAGTAGGCTTATATCCTTCGTGAATTTTTAATTGCTCTATTATATCTTTCATAATATTATACTGCTCTGTCCAGTATTGATATTTATTTTCCAGATTTCTTTTTAGCTTTAGGCTTAGGCTTAGGCTTAGATTTTGGCTTTACACCTTCTTCTACCCATCCATTTTTTCTTACTACAGCCATTAACTCGTTATCTTCGATGTCAAACTCTTTTTCTAGTTTAGCACCACTTTTTTTAACTAAAGTAAATTTTTTAAGTTTCATAGTAATCCTTTACGAAAAGGGGGAAGTCAAAGCTCCCCCCTTTTGTTTTATTTATTAAGCAGCTCCATCTGTCAAAGCAAATACCAATTTATTGTTTGATGAGTTACCAAGAATTAACCCACCATAAACTGTATCTGCAACAAATCGAGTAGATAATGAAGGTAGATGATAGTCTGTCTGTACTCTAGACTTCATACCTGCGGCATAAGCTATATTTAATGCATCTTTATGCACTAAATATCCTGCTAAATGCTCTGACTCATCTGCTGTTCCAGTGGCTTGGAAGTTACCTTTAGGTGTTGTTGTTGTTTGTGTGCTTGTAGAATCCTCACCATAATCAACAAAGTGATTTGAAATAATCACATTAACACCACCTAGCTTACCTGCAAAGCCACTAATTAGAGGCACTTCATTTCCAAAAGAAAGACCTACTGCATCGTGTCTAGCAAAGTCATCACTTTTAAATAAGCTACTATATGTACCCGGAGTAAGAACTAACGTATAATCTTCAATAGAGCCATCTGATTCTAGAATTGTTTGAATCATATTTGAAACTCCAATTTTGGTTATACTATATGTGTCAGCAGTAGTAAACTTGATGAAATTACCTGCTTGAGCGCCATCGTTGTCACTATTGTTTGCATAGTTATATGCAACTGACTCAAATAGTTTTTGTGCTAAGTAGTAATCAACCTTTTTAGCAAGTGCATATCCAAGCTTTTGTGAGTAAAGACTCATCACATCATAGCTTGATTGTGCTTTTGCAATATCAGATACAGCGATAGCTGCAAAATTTGATTGATTAACTATTAATTGATATTCTGATTCATTAGTGCTTACTTGTGAAAAAGAAATCTCAGTAGCTCTTTTTGCATCAGGAAGACCACCATAAAGGTCTTCACCTGTAATTTCAGTATGCTTTGGTAGGTGAATAACGTCACCACCTCCTGCTACCATTGCAGACATATCTCTTGCTATGCCACCAAAAACTAATGCTTTTTCCATATAGTCTTTAACAGCTTCACCCCAAATTTCAGGGATAAACTTGTCTAAAGCCGCATTAGTAGTGCTATTAAGACCACCACTTAAATACGGTTTTGCCGCAGGGTCTAATGCCATTCTAACAATCGATGTGATATTAAAATCAACACCAGACTGAATAAACGGCTTTTGCCCTTCATAAATTGAATTAAACATTTATTTACCTATTTCCTTAATTTTAACCACCTGCCTTGCTTTCATAATAAGCTCTTTTTTCATTATCATCCATATCGCCCCAAGATTTATTTGTAGCAACATCTTTAGACCTTCCTATTACTTGCGGAGCATTAGGTTTTGTGTTTGAAATTTTACTTGTGACGAATTCAAGAGTTTCCAGATCAAGTTTTTCTAATCGCTCTCTATCTTCTTCAGGATGTCTTTCCAATAAAGAAGTTCGTCTTCCTTCTTCATATTGAGTCCATTTAGCCGCAGTTGATGATAAAGTTTCATTTTCAGAAGCCACTTTTTCATAAAGTGTTTTAAAATCTTCTTTCTCTTTCAACTTTTCTTCCTCTGCCTTTTTTAGCGATGATTCCATTTTTGCTAAACGAGCTTCTGCATCCTGCGCCCTTTTTCTATACTTTTTGCTTTCTGCTATTAAACCACCATCATCAGGCGAACTTGTTGGTGTTTCTTGGGTAGGTTGCTCACTTACTGTTTCGCTTGCCACCTGTTTATTCTCTTCGGACATACTGCCCTCCTATATTGTGTTTTATAAAATAAAAATACTATATCTTGTATTTATCTTCTGCGATAAATTAGATTATGACAGATGTTTATTGCAACATTTAATGGAAAATAATTTAAAAAAAGAGATAGAGTTTAAAAAATCTTGGTTTGACTTTATGGGGTACACACCGCACAAAGGTCAAGAGAAATTACATTATCCAACTAAAGAAACAGCTCGGTTTTTCGTAATGGTCTGTGGAAGACGATTTGGTAAAACAACCTGCTCTGCTATGGAAGCCACATTTGTTGCATCGCAGCCTAATAAAAGAATATGGTGTGTTGGACTTTCTTATGATAAAGCTGATCTTATGTTTAGAGAGATATGGCAAAAGATGGTAGTTGGGCATCAGAATGATATTATAAGAGCATCTGAAAAAGAGCGATATATAAAATTTAAGTGGGGTACAGTTGTTGAGGGAAAGTCTGCTGATAACCCAGATTCATTAGTAGGTGAAGGTTTAGACTTGCTAATTATAGATGAGGCTGCTAAAGTAAAAAGAAAAATATGGGATATGTATTTATCTCCTACTTTATCAGATAGAAAAGGTAAGGCGATATTTATCACTACACCTGAGGGGTTTAATTGGGTTTATGATTTATACTTGCTTGGGCAGAAAGATGATCTATGGGAATCTCACCAAGCACCTTCGTGGGAGAATCAGTTTGCTTTCCCTGATGGGAAAAACGATTCTTTTTTACTTGAAAGAAAAAGAAATATGGCTTTAGAGTCATATGACCAAGAGTATGGGGCTAAATTTACAACATTTGCTGGTCAAGTATACCCCTTTGACCGCAATTTAGATGTAGGGCATTTTCCTTATAATCCAGAATTTCCTACATTTTGCAGTATTGATTTTGGATATAGAATGCCAGCAGTAGGATGGTTTCAAATTCATAGGATTAATGGAGAATGGCATATAAACATAATAGATGAGATTATACACGAAACAAACATTAAAACAGATGAGCTTGTCAATAGAGTTAAGTCGAAAAGATATAATGTTAAAGCATATTACGGTGATCCAGCAGGTAAGCAAGCTCAAGGTCAATCAGGATTAGGAGATATAGAAATTTTTAGAAGAAATGGAATAATAGTTCAATCTGTAAGAGATAAAGTTTCAAGAAGTATAGCATCTGGAATTACACACGTTAGAGGATTTATAGAAAATGCTAAAGGTGGTCGCTATTTACACGTTGACAATAAATGTCAAGGTATAGCGGAAGATTTAGAAAATTATCGTTATTCAGAGGCAAAAGAAGGGGCTGCTCTAAAGCCAGACCCTGTAAAAGATGGCTATCACGACCACGGATGCGATATGATTAGATATTTTTTTATTAATAGGTTTGCAATTAGACAACAAGAATTAATAGTGAGGAAAAGATGACAGTAGAACAAATAATACAGAATTCAATACAAGACTTTAAACAATCTGAGGCAAAAGCGAGGAGAGATTATGTTAGAAAGCTTATAGATTATTATTGTGGGACAAACACTACAAAATATATAAGCAAATATTTTGATGCAGATGCATTTAGAGAAATTCCTTGTTATGAGGCAAACTTTACAAGAAGGTTTATTAATAAAATGAGCCGAATATATAATGTTGGGGCAAATAGAAATGTAAATCCAGCCTACTCTAATTTATCTGTAGTAAAAGATGCTAGAATGAAACATATTGAAAGAATGACTCGCTTAGTTGGAAGTGTGGCGACTCAAATTGTATACAGGGAAGGTGATATGCCTTATTTCGATTATATTCCTGTTTATTATTTTGATGTACATCTTGGGGAAGACCCTTTTAAGCCTGAGGCGATAATGTATCCTATACTCGGCAATGTTAGCGATGTGTCTTATGCTGAAAAGTTAAAGTATGCTTATTGGGATAATGCTATATATGCACAATATGACGAAGATGGGAATGTTGAACAAGAATATGAACACGGATATGGTGTATTGCCTTTTTTATTTACTCATAAAGAAAATCAAATAGATAATTTCTTTGTAGATGGTGCTGATGATATTGTTTCTTGTAACGAACACGTAAATATAACGATGACTGAGCTTCAATTAGGATTAAGATTTCAAATGTTTGGTCAGCCTTATGTAACTGGTCTTCAAAATCAAAAGAAACTAGAAAGAGCTGGCTCTGATACTATACTAGACTTGCCTGAAGGCTCTATATATGATATAGTAGCACCTGAAGCCGATTTGCAAGCAGTTATAGAGACTATTAAGTTTCAAGTTGACTTAGTCGCTCAAAATAACCACTTATTTGTACAATTTGCTCAAGATGGTGGTGAAGTCCCTAGCGGTATTGCTCTTAAAATTAAAGACTTAGAAAGATTTGAAGACTATCAAGACGATTTAGAGCTTTGGAAGATGTATGAACACGAATTATACCACATTGAAAAGGAAATTGCTGATTATAATGGTATTAAGTTGCCAGAAAGTATTAAATTAGATTTTAATGAGCCTGAATATCCTAAAACTATGCAAGATCAAATACTTTGGGATAACCATAGACTCGAAAACAATTTAACAACACAAGCCAAGTTATTAGTTGAGTACAATGATGACTTGAGCATAAAAGAAGCGGAGAAATTAGTTGCCGAAAACAAACAACAAAACCAAGAACAGTCAATCTTTGAGAGAATACGTCAACAAAATCAAAACACTCAAGGATAATATAAATGTTGACTTAAAAGGCGATATTGCCGACATTATAAAAGACCCTAAGAGTTGGGCAGAGTCTGTAGCCGAGCTTATATTGGTTAAAGAATCAAGTAAGCTGATCCAAGCAAGAAAATTGGGAGAAGATTTCGCAAATGAAATTAAAAATAAAAAGTAACTTTGATTTTATGAGACTTGCTAGTAGAATTGGTAGGAATATCTCAGATGCAACAAGAAGAGTTAGTCGTAGTGCTGCAAAAGGTGCTAAAGAGAGAATAGATGCAGGTTTAACTCCTCCTTTGAAAGAATCTACTATTGCATTAAGAAGAGAAAGAGGTACAGGCGGTACAAAACCCTTATATGAGACAGGAGATTTGTATAGAAGTATAAAATCTACTAAAGAGGGCTTAGAAATGAACAAATATGGAATATACCATCATTATGGATTTACAGCACATAATGTGCCTATCGGTAAGGATAAAGATAATAAGCCTAAGTTTATACATAACAAGTGGATAACAAAATCTGTTCCAGCTAGACCTTTTATATTTCCATCTAAAAAAGAGATTCTAGACCCTCTTAAAAAAACAACTATGGATATAAGAAGATCATTAAAAAGAAATAAAGTTATTACATAATGCCAGAATTAGAGGAGATATTAAATGAGTCAACCCAAGAAGACGAAGCAACCATCAACTTTAGCATATTTGCGATTGCTTACTTCGGTTCTATCTTCGTTGAAAGAATCGAACAAGAGATTGGAATACTTAGAACAGCAGGTATGTCAGATGCAGGAATTATTAGAACCCTCACAGCCGACTTTGAGTCAAGAGGAAGAATCTTCGGAGAGTATAGTCGTTCCATTAAGCGAGGAATTGTACTTGGAATTATGCAAGGCTTTAGGGTCGGACAAGATGCCATTTATGGCGATAGCGTAAAATTTAGATGGGTTTCTGTAGGATCACCTAAAATATGCCCAGATTGCGAAAGCCGAATAGACCAAGTATTAACTTGGGAAGAGTGGGAATCAGAAGGGTTACCAGCAAGTGGTTTTTCCGTATGCAAAGAGAATTGCTATTGTCAGCTAGTACCGGAAGATGTAGAAATAGAAAATCCTACGATTGTTCAGGGGTCTGAGGCGGAGTCAATTCGTTAATTTGTCCCTGCAAAGCTTTAATCGCTAATTTCATAGCATATATCTCACTCATACACCAAACTATACCCTTATCTCTATCTTTGTTGTTTTTCTTTCTTTTCGATTTCATTTTGCCATTCTTTCCTTTGAGCTGGAGTGGGTCTTCTAGCAGGTAAAGGCTCTACACCAACTGCTTCTGCTCTTTTTTTCCATTTATGCCACTCTCTCCTCTTTTTATTATAATCCTTATTATCGATTGCTTTTTTTATATCTTTCTTCTCTTTTTTTGACCTTTCTTTTTGATCTTCGACCTTCCTCTTAGGTAATTCCTCATTTAAATCTTCTATTTCCGGGATTGAATCTATAATCTCTGTTATTTCTGCATCTTCGTATTCTATTTCAGCTTTATCAGCTTTTAAGAACTTCTCATAAGGACTATCTACGGTTATATTTATATTTTTAACTAATTTACCGCTATGTTCTAGTATTAATCGTGCTGCTTGGACATTTCCAGCCTTAGCCTCTCTAATCATAGCTTGTAAAACAGATGGTAGCTCTCCACCGAACTCAATCATATACTTATCGTATATAGCATCAATAAAATTGGGGTTTTGTCTCCAAGAGTAGATCAAAGATGTAGAAACTCCTAGTTTTGTAGCTACTTCTTGAGCCGTAATACTAGGCTCTTGAACATATAGTTGGATTGCTTGTTGAACGATTGGTTTTTTTATTAAGTCTGACATTTTAAAGGGTTTTTCTCAAATACTGCTCTATCCACCAACAACGACCATTGTCAGAGGCTTTATCTATGGCTTCTTTTATCTTTATCCATCTTTTAGATGAATGTCTCGATTTTTTCGCCTTTGCCCCCTCCGTTTGGTTCAAAGGTGTCTTTTTCATCGTAGTTAAATATATTGAATATGGTAGTTCTTTCCAACTTTTTTCTGTTATGGCATTATGGTAGTTCCTTTTTGTGTTTTGAGAGTAATGGTAA
>VTLG01003022.1_pt1 | contig 13900 bp, 20 predicted proteins | sample 4694571 | NCBI WGS metagenome assembly VTLG01 (sample SAMN12604809, study PRJNA352737) | marine metagenome | biome: ENVO:00000447; feature: ENVO:00000209|ENVO:00000569|ENVO:01000036; material: ENVO:00002151; isolation source: viral sequences binned using virsorter ...
GCGAACAAGAAGAAGATCCTGCGCCGTAGTGCCAAGGGCATTCGCCCCCAGCGCGATTACATGCCGGTCTGTGTCCGAGACAATCACCTGTCTGGCTATCGTCGGCGCATCGGAAGCACCTGTCTGGCTGCTCAGTGCCGTGGCCCGCGTGGAAAGACCCAGTGTTGCATCCCAGTAGTACACGTTGTCATCACGGACATTACTTATGAGATCCTCGCCCCAGTTGTCCTGTGACCACAGCCTTGTTTCACCGGAAGCGAACGGCGCTACTTCGTCACCCCACCCGTAAAAACCGTTGGCTTCCTTGACAGTATCGTCATCAGAGTGAGCAGCGGCGGTAGTCCCCCTTGAGCCACGAATAACGGTCAGGGTGTTGCTTGATTTTGCCGTGTATAAAAGCAGTTCATCATCAATCTGTATCAAACCCACAAAAGTGGCCGTGGCACCGCTTGAGTGGGTTGCCGTGGTGGTCCCGTCAGCGCCCCTTGTGATGTCACCAAGAACAGTGCCTGAGTTGGTCTTGTATGAAATGTGCTCACTGTCTACCTTGATTGTACCCTTGGCTGGCATTCCGGAGGAATCAGCCAGACTGATCGTTGTATCCACGATAGACACAGCAGCGCTTGTAGTGGTTGAGGCAGTTTCAAAATCGGAAGCAGAAGTCAGGTCCAGAGATGTCACACTGGAATTGATTCCGCCATCCAGGGTGTTCTGGGAATAGGTGAGGGTAGAGCCTCCCCAGTAACCAGCACCCCAGCCGGGTCCAAGAACGGACTCATCAGTGCCAACGTGTATTTGATAGTTGGCGATAACGGCAGTTCCACCTCCAGCGGTAGACCCGGAGGAAGCACTACCCCCTGTATCCAGCTTGTAGCTGTTGGCAGACACAATCTGCGTTATGACATGCTCCTTGTTAAGGTCTGCCGTCGTCAGGCCATCTGTTGCCGTTGCGCCACTAAAGGTAACGTAATCCCCCTCCGCTGCCCCGTGTCCCGCAGCCGTTACTGTAATCTCACCGGAACTCGCACTTCCCGTTGTAATTGGGTTGGTTCCCAAGGTAGCGGTGCTGCGAATGGGGGTGATGTCGTTATAGGTGCCGCCCTGTTCTATATAAAACTTCGAGGTTGTACCCACCCCCATAAGCTTCAAGGCACCGAGGGTAACCCAGTTCTTTAGCGACCGAACTGTTCCAAGGACGGACGAGCCACTGACCCTGGACCAGCCCCCTATCTTCTCGGGGCGACCTTTCCGGAAGCGGATCAAATCAGAATCAAACCAGCCTTGCTGGTCCGCAAAAGACGTACTCTCGCGGTTAATTCCGGGTCGAAACTGGACCTTCGTCAGCGGCATATCATCTACTTACCCTTACTATGACGATTCGTCATGAGCGCTTTTCAAAGTCTCGACGATTAATTTGCCATCATCATCCGCCCACTCAGACTCTATCATCTTGGCGTCTTTGCGTTCGCCAATCACCATCCAACTAACCGTGTCGGTGCAGGCATTGTCCTGCGCCGTGATCGTGAGAATGTTGCCGGCTACCGAGCCTTTGAGGGCGGTCCAGCCGTCTTCGTTCGACGTGAAGCACTGCACGTCGCTGCAAAGAGCTACAAAGGTGCCGTCTGTCATATTCGACACGGTATCGATGTTGACTGTAGCTACACCAGATACGAGATCGGCACGCCCTCGGTAGATCAGATCCGCCTGCGGACCCTCGATGCTGCTGTGTAGAAGATAGTGCGTATCATTTTTCGCTGGTAGCGGATGGTCAATTCTGAAGGTCTTCGTACCAGCAGTGAAAGTGCCTACGACGTTGACCGTGCCAGCCGAGGCGATGCTCATGCGCTCCGTGCTTGAGGTGGTGGTCGAGAACACCTGATTGGTCTGCGAGTCTATATGCAAATTGCCGCTCGCTTGGTCGCGCCAGATCGCACCGTAGCTGCGATTGACTGCGCTCGCGGTTACGCTATGCCAGTAGATGCCCTTGTTCACGCCGCTGGGATTGTCAGATGCAATTTGAAAATCGATAAAGGGCGGACGGAATGCCGTCTGTGTCGACGACGTTACATTAGGCATTGTGAGATCGCCGTCAGAGGCTAAAGTCAGCTTGGTTGTAGCAGCCGCTGAGGCACCGGTCATAAAGTCCAAAGAGGTCGCATTAGAACTTGCGCTGAAGTCACCTTCGGACCTTGCCTGAATAGCACCTGAAATTAATATCGCATCGGTGCCAGCGGCTTCATCGGGTGCTTGGAAACTAATTTTACCAATAACATCATTCGCCGCTATATCTGTTTCGCCAGTTTGTAAAACAAGATTAATTGGCTTATCATCAGCAGTGGCGCTGTGTTTTAATGCAAGTCCAGAATCAGCAACGTGAGTTAAAGTCACATCTTTGTCTGCGCCAAAAGTTATTACAGCACCATCACTAAGCATGAATAAGTCATCACCGATAACAGCATCTAGAACTACTGATAGACCACCATCAGTTTGAAGTGAACCATCAGTTGTAGAAGTTGCAGCGGTTGTGTCATCTGTTTTGATAATACCACTGGCGGTTATGGCAGCAGTTGCTGTTGTGCCCGCTACAGACAGCCCTGCGGCACCCGCTAATATCAAGTCGTCAGCACTTTCATCCCACAACATGTATGCGCCAGACGTAGCGCCGAACATCTTCACATCGTAGCCGGTATCGTCCACGCCTACCGTTACAGTACCGTCAATCTGGGTTGCTCCGTCGATGTCTACTGCATCGAGATTTGTCGTACCATCTACATCAATGTCACCGGCGACTGTCAGCCCCGCCGCGCCGACCAGCTTGAGATCATCGGCGCTCTCGTCCCACAGCATGTATGCCCCGGAAGTAGCGCCGAAGAACTTAACATCATGGCCTGTATCATCAACGCCGACAGTTAAGGTGCCAAGTTGTACAACTCCATCAGCAGATTCATCCCATAGCCAATATCTACCGGAAGTCGCCCCAAACAGCTTAACGTCATAGCCAGTGTCATTGACGCCTACGGTGACAGTGCTGTTGAACTGGGATGCACCGCCTTGCGTCAAAGCGCCATCAATAGCTGCTACCCCCGTAACCTCCAGGGTTCCAATCTGAAGGTCTGCCAGAGCGTCTACAACTGCTGCGCCGCCCCCGGCTCCATCACAGTAGACAATGACGTTTTTACCGTTTTGAACGGTAACATTTGCCCCTGAACCTTGCGAAAGAATGACATCATCCCCGGCAGCATTTTCAATAATAAACCAAGCGGGTGCCGTGTTTGGAGCTATCGTGACTGTGCAGTCTTGACTTAAAGATCCCGTAAACTTTATTGCGCGGTACATGCCGTCTTGAAGATTTTCAGTGCCGGAACCCGGAGAGGCTTCCCGAACAGTCAAAGTAGCTGTAGAAGCGTCACTCAAGGCCACCGCCTTGTACGAAGCCAGCCTGTCCACGATATCCCAGTTATGGTTTGAGGTAGTACCCCAACTTCCGGCCTGTTCGCCAGAACCTATTTTTTCTATGCTAAAGCCAGTTGTGTATGTAGAAGCCATGATCTTTTCCTATGCCGCTATGTCTGTCCAGTCAGGGGTTTGTGAGCCATCAACCGCAGACCAACTAGGGGTTTGTGAGCCATCAACCGCAGACCAACTAGGGGTTTGTGAAGCATCGATAATACCCCAGACGTTTGTTTCTCCTGTCGCGCCCGTGGCCGATACGCCTGTAACCGTGATGGAGACATCAATGAGAACGGAGACAGTTCCGACACTTCCTGTTCCTTCAACACCGTCAACTGTGACGTTGTTCGTGCCTGTAATCGTAACAGTGCCAACCGCACCCGTGCCTGCAACGCCCGTAGGAACGACGCTTGCGGTCCCTGTAATCGTAACAGTGCCAACCGCACCCGTGCCTGCAACGCCCGTAAGGGTAACGCCAGCACCCGCCGCCGGAACGACCGTACCAACCGCACCCGTCCCTGCAACACCCGTAAGCGTGAGGGCGCTTGAGCCTGTAACGGTAGCTGTGCCAATCGCGCCCGTGCCTGCGACACCCGTAACATCGACGGCAAGAGGAGAGTTCCACGCACCCTCATTCCAAGTACCCCTTCCCCAGCCATTGATGTTTGCCAAAGCATTATCCCCTACGCAATCCGGATAATCGCCGTACTGGCAGCGGCGGCAGGAAATGCCACCGTAAACGTACCTGCTGTACTGGTCTTGTTACCGCCGAAATCAAGCGCACAGACAGCTTTATCACTATTCGTGTCGTTATAGATCAGGGCTCCCCTGGCTGTAATGGTGGCGGTTGTGAAACTAAGATCAGCAAAGTCCGTGAACCCGGTAGTTCCTGAAGTAGTGGGATTCACATTGGTTAATGCGCCTCCCCCAGCAGAATAACTGCCGCTGTTGGCAACTTCACCCGTAGTGGTGTAGGCCGTTGTGGCCGCACCTAATGTGGCAGTGGTGGACGATTTTCCTCCTCCACCTATGGCATACAGGGCCAGTTTAAAACTGTTCCCACCAGAGGCGTCAAAATCATGGGTGGCCGACAGTAGCTCACCCTTGAAGGAGGTACACATCGCGGTTGTAATTGCCATCTTAAAGGCTCCTTAAATTATTCGCCAGTTCAGGGAAACCCGCTTCTCTTAACTTGGCGGCAGTAGTTGCTCTATCCTGGTCCACAGCATATCTCATGTAGTGGACTATAACCTCATGTACGGTATCTTTGAAAGCAATTGCCTGTTCACGAAGAGGCTCCGGAGCCTCTTTAGATACATAAAGTATCTTGTTTACAGCCATTTGAGCGGCCTCTTCCACCGAAAGACCCCTGTTATCCGTCGTTATTACCTCAACGTCACCTACAGAAAGCGAAACACCTACCTCAAACATTTACGGCCTCTTTTAATAAAACCACCCTGTCGTGTCTCCCATACAGGACAGGTTCATCTGTCGGCTCTGGAGGAGAGGCTTCTGACTTCTTGGCTACCGTTAAAGAGCCCTCTGAAACAGACAGAACCAGAGGATCATCAAGCCGGTGATATCCGTAAAGCTTCTCTTCTTCCGGGACGTTGGTATCCAAAAGGGTGGAATCATGGGCAACTTCCACCTTCATACCCCGTGCAATAGCCGCGGAAAGCCAAAACTCGGCACAAGCCCTTCCCGCCTCCGCCATAACCAGGTTCGACTTATAGGAGTAATCAAGTCCGTACAGATAGAGCTTCTTGACCTTATGATACATAGCAAAAGCTATGGCATAGGGGACCGTGTTGTTGAAATAGCAAAGTCCCGTATCCTTGACCACTTCTTCGAGAGGATACAGAACAGCACCGGGAACCCGTTTGTCCAAGGTGCAGGTGTAGATCGGTCCGGGATGTTCTCCCAGAATTTTCCGCATCGCATCTGTCTGGGCGCCCGCATTTTCGGTATCCAGGAACCTCGATGCCGGATCCATCATAAAAACGCGGTCATGCTTGATCGGAACCATCATGGAGTTGATAGCCCAAACCTCGTCAAACGACTTTCCATTTGCCACAGAAGAGGTAAAAGTTCCCTGTGTCACGCCAAGACCTACAATGGCGACCTCTGCGCCGTTCAAGTCCTTATTCATCACCGGACAGCTTTTCTGACAACATCATACCGGTACTGATCCTGAGTCTGCTCGCCTTCCCCTAAATTCTTTAGCCATTGGATGGATTCCTGGAACCTTCCGTTATAAAGCGTCAGCAGGTCCGGTTCGCCTTTCATAAAGGTATAGGCTTCCATCAGGCTTCCGTATAAGAGGCATAGCTCCGCATTTGTACCAAGCCAACTTGTCCCATCATCAGATGCAGTAATAGACTGGGGGCGATAGAAATAGTGCAATTCGGCGACATAGTTACCGTCGGGCGTAGGAGCCATGATAAAACTATCTTCATCCCAGTCTCCGTAATACTTGGGCACACCCGTGGTGGTCGGGTCAGGTGTGTAGTCCTGGATAAAGGTAACATGCTTGTATAAAAGGAACTCGTTATTGGAACTGTTCACAACACTCAGGGAGAAGGGGGCCAGGAAATCTGTCGGCTTCGTCAAGAACTTCACCGATTGCGTGACCGTACCAGACACATTCTTCCTGAAGTCATCTAACTGACACTCTTTCAGAATGCGTTCTTCCGCGTTCAGGATAAATCGGGGTAGCTGGTTTACGAAGGTCGTCTCCGTATTGTCCGTATAATCCTGAATAGCGGTCTTTAATGTTGTGAAAGTAAAAGCCATAAATAACGCCTTATTACGTGATATATCCGTTTCCCAGGTCAACAACCGGCAACGCCGGCAACGTTACCGGCCCCGCAGAAGCAGTCCCTCCCCCGCCGTTTAAAGAGCCTGTCACCGCCGTTCCGCTGGATGCCGTAAACGTATAGAAATTATCCTTGGTAGCGTCGTCCGCCGGAACTGTTATCGAATAACCACTTGCGGACTCCAGGACAGCTTCCGTAAACCCGTCAAAAGCCTCAACCGTTCTAAACCGAACGATGTCCCCCGTTGACCGGCCGTGACCGGGCTCGTTAACCGTTATAACGGCCGAACCGCTGGAGGAGGACTTAAAAGGGTCCAAGGTCAACAAAACCGCTACTTCAGGCTCAACCCTGTCGGGACGACTAATGCGCAAGGCTTGGGGATCCCCCTTCACGCGCCTTGTCGTCAACTGGGGCTGTTTCATCTCATACTCGTCCGGCCCCACAAGACTTCCGTTCCACTCCTTCAACATCACCCGTAAGAGATATGCTCTGCCGGAACGATCGGAAAGTCCTAACGCGTGTTTCGCTGAAGAGTATCTAGGCATTACCGTATACTCATCGAGGAGTAGCTTGGAACCAGGCGAAGAGAGACCCTTTCAGAATCTTCACTTGCGGCCCGCATAAACTCTTCGTCGTAGATTTGTTTCAGGAGTGTCATACGTTCAGGAGACTTCTTTATCGCCAAATAGTAAGCCAGCCCAGCCGTAAGACAAGGCAGGAACCGGAACGGAATGTCCGCCGTGTTAACGCCGGCATCAGCATCCTGCATCCTCCGGACCCTGTAATAAATGAGCTCGTCCGTAGAATTTTCCGGGGAAGGCCACAAGGTGATGGTTGGTGTAATCAGACGATCTATATAGAACTGAGACGGGCGCCCCTGCGTCGTCTTGCTTGGCGTATCCAGATAATCACCCCGCCCTATCCGGCTTATACCCAAATCCGAACTGCTTCTTCGGATCACTGCCTCCAGAACATCGACGGTGGCCTGAGCGTCCGAAAGACTCGGATCAGCCGATATCGTAGTGGAAACGCTGGCATCATCGCTATCGGTGCTTGTTATTGTCTCACCGGCAGTGAAAGACCCTGATGGGACCGTTATGGTTATTGTAGTTGCCGTAGGTTTGGAAAGAACTACCGCCGTAGACCCGCTGGTCGATCCAGTGATCGTTTTCCCGGCAACCAGATTAGCCGAAGATCCCACGGTAGCCGTTATGGTTCCAAGGGGGTAGGAAGCAACGGAGGATGTTGAGGAAAGCTGTACGAGAGACTGTGTAATCTGCTCAACGGTCCACAAGTTCAATCCGCGATTGGCCCACTCGGCAAAAAGGAGGTTTAACGAGCGACGAGCCGTCTTTGCATCATATCCCGTTCTAAACTCAAGACCACACCGCTCAAAAGCCTCTTCCGTTATCTCGGCCATATCAAGGTTGAAGTTATCGGATCCTGACGTTGCCATAGTATGAGAAACCTTTCATGTTAGCCCCAAAGAGCGGTCTTTATAGCAACCCCCAGATGGCCTAAAACCATCAACCCTACAGCCCACATCACCTTTTGAAAGCCATCCAACGACTTCTGTATGTGCGCTAAGTCGTTGTTTTTTATAGTATCCAGCTTCTGGTCCAGCAGCCTTATATCTCCGCGAATCTCCAGAATTTCCCGCTCGTTCTTGCGTCCCAGATTTTCGGCCACTTCTTAGGCCTCCGTCAGTACTGTTTCAAACAGTGAAGCACAATTGAATATGTATCTCCGCTGCCGTGCCCCACGGTTGTAAGTTGGATATCTCCCGTATTGCCCCCGGAGGCCGCAACATTGGGAAGGCCGCTCATGTCGGAATAGTCCAGGGTATCTGAGTAATCCGCCGGAAGTTCCGCCGCAATAACATCCGTGGAAGCGTCCCAGAGAATCTTGACGCCCATCCCGACATTGGTAAACGTGATCTTTTCAATACGAACACCCGTGCAGGCCGTCCCGTCTTGCAAAGACGAAAGTGCCGAAACGTCTACCTTTGTAACAGCAGATTCCCCCGTTCCGTCGCTTGTGTTTGTACAATAAATAATCGCCTTTTTAGGGCCATCTTCTACTGTGGTAGCCGTTACAGCATCCGCCATCTAATCCTCCTTTAAAAGATTGGGGGGAATACTCCCCCCAACATTAATTATTCAAACGGGGTGGCTAAAGTGCCGTCACCGTGGAGGAAGGCTTCGCAATGCCACACAGCAGCCGTGGTAGCCTTTAAACGGATAATTCCGCCAACTAGCCAGCCCTGTGCCGCCGTACCAAGGTCAATGGTGTCATCGTCGCTTGCATCCGGGATAAAGGTGTTGGTATCCCCAGCCGTTGCCGGATCAAAAAGCTGTGCAAAGCCGGAATAGAGATCACTGGCGTTGTCCGTATTGATCTGTCCGGCTCCGGTAAAGGTGGTTCCTACAATAAAGGTATAGTGAAGCCCTGCTGCCGCCGTTGGTAACGTAACAACAATACCCGCTGCGCGATTAAGGGTGAAAACCGCACCAGACTGGGTTGATTCAACGCTGTAGGTGGCGTCTGTGATCGAAACTACATTATCATATGCGGAGACATATCCCGTAGTAACCAAATTACCGCTGGTATCTACATCTAAATTGGTTGTGACGACGCCCGTACCAGATGCTATGGAAATCTGTTCAAAGCCGTTTTCCGAACGAACGGGACCGTTAAAAGTCGTGTTAGCCATTGGCTATCCTCCTTACGAGAGATGTGCCCTAGAGTCTTCGTAAGCGTCTGCTGGGACAGTCGCTAGGGCTATGATTCCCAGAAAGTGGGGGAGAGTTCCCTCTCCCCCTTTTTCTTACGCGCCCGGAGACCCGTACACGCAACGCGGATCAGAGTAACCGAAGCTGTAACGCTCACGGGCCTTGAACCGTACATTACCTGTATCAAAGTCGCCTTCCATCTTCGTGGACATCGACATACGCTCGAAATGAACGAATCCGCGAGGAGCATCAGTTCTGATAAACCAGGCATCCGTGTCCGTCAGATAGTGGTTAACAACATAACCCTGCGGGAGCATACCCATGTTCCGCGAAGCGTTGATGTCATTATCCGCAGTGCCGGGACGAAGAGTGGACTCAAGAAGACGATCCGCGACAAACTGAAGTGCCGGAGGGATAATCAACTTTTCGCCACGAACCGATACCTTGAGTCCACGCTCATCAACAAATGCTGCAATGTCAATAAGAGCATTTTCAAGGCTGGTTTCGTTCAGATCGGCAGCTGTGCTGGGCTCGTTGCGAAGATCATTATTATTAACAAGAGGATGATCTGTTGCACAAAGCTCTTTTCCGTCACCGCCAGTAAACGTGCTATCAAAAGCATTGTTCAGCGTAGCTGCGCCCTTCACCTGTTTGGTGTTGGACATGCTGCGTGCCAAAGCTTTCGTATAACGAGAAGCGAGACGATCATAGAGATTATCCTCGATTGCTTCTTCCGTGATGGAGAAAGCAAGCGCGATGGTCTCATGCGTATACCTTGCGGTGTACGCCTCTTGAGCATCGTCAAAAGTGATTGCCGAACCTTCCTGTTTAACGGGCGCTGACCCGAAACCGGAAAGCATCACCTCCTCCTCAAATGCACGCTCCGAAGATTCTTTATCATAAATCTGCGCAGATTCATCATCGTACCGAGCATACTCAAGACCAAAAAGGGCGTTGAGGCCGGGTTCCAGCTCTTTCGCTAGTTGGGCTCTACTAATAGCCATTTCTCAATCCTCCTATACGCCGGTGGTTGAAGGAGTACCAGCTGCAATAGCACCATTATTGCTATTGAAGTGGTTGTTCAACCGAACAATTGCACCAATGCCAGCCGCGGAAAAATCCGCATTCTCTGGATCATCGACCCAACCCATTATCCGCATTTGCAGAGCGGCCGTAGTAGCAATTGTAGAAATCGCTAGGCGACCTAACGAAACACCAGTGGCGTCCGTTCCTGTGATGGCGGTTGAGAAGTTAGCGTTAGCAAAAACAGCGGCTCTCGCCGTAGCCTTGCTGGTCCACGTAGCATCCGTTGCAATCACGTAAAGCTGCATTGGATCATCGTTGATATACGCCTTGACCGGGTGGTTACTATCTGCCCCGGAACCGGGCCAGTAGTTACTCCAGGTTGGTTTTCCAGTGGTACTTGAAACGTACTCGCAACCTTGAAAGACACCCAACAAGCCAACTGTACCACCAGCCGCGGCGCCAGGGACGTCGATATAGCCGGTAGAAAGAGGAATAACGGGCTCGCCGTTATAGAACTTGCTGGTGTTGCCGTTCGCGATCTCATACATAGAGTAGTTAGAAGTAGCAGTGGAATTGGCCGCGCCGCCCATCTTATTAAGCGGACGTAGGCCAAAGCTTCCGTTACTGTTAGCCATTTTCTATCTCCTAGTCCTCGCTTTGAGGACCTCCAAAAGTTACACGAGACTGACGATCAGGCTTGTTGATCGGCATTGCTGGATGTTGCTCACGAGCCAGGTCGTTATCAACAGCCGCCATTTGGTTGTGGGTCATGCTGCGAAAGTGCGCATCACGTTCCTCAACTATCTCAATCGGAACTCTTGCAAGCAGAAGACCACCTACGCCTATGACACCAGCGTGCTTACCATCTTCAACGGTCGGAATCTGAAAGTCCGGGTATTCATCACCACGTACCAGTTCCCAACCCTCACGGGAGCGGGCTGCTACGTTTTTACGGTCATCAAAACCCATCACTTCGGACCTGATCCATCGATGCTTGTAACCATCTGGAGCGGGTGGTGCGTCCAACATGGACGGGGGCTTCCAAGGTTTTCTGCGTGCTTGCCCTGCACGAGTTTGATTGGCTCTAGGCGTTCTCGTAGACTTTTCGCGAGATGTGTTCTCATTATCCATGGCTAGTCCCTCACATATTTAGCATATTCTTCGAGTGGCACATTAAGCTTCTTAGCAATGGCCACCTGAGACGGGGTTAGCCGCACAGTTTTCCGTCCACCTTTGTTGCGGGATGCGGAAGATTCAGCTGACGCAACTTTTCTTCCCCCGTTTGATTTAGCCTTAGAATCGAATTTATTAGGAAATTCGTCCCTAATTCTACTATCAAGCTCAGTGTAGTACTCATTTGACGCGGGGTCAAACCCTTCATCCTCAACCAGACGGCGATGAATACCAAAAGCACCGTATGTCATGACTTCATCGTTGCCAAACCAGTCATTTTTCGCCGCCCAAGCCTCCGCTTTAGGATCAGGAGTGACTTGGGGCTGGGGCTGGGGCTGGGGTTGGGGCGCAGCAACAGGTGCCGGTCGGGGTGCTCTGGAAGCGGACTTCTGAACAGTCAACGCGGCCAAAGATTCCTGGGCATCAACGAGCTTGTCTACATCGCCTGTCTCATGAGCCTCTCGAAGTACCCGTTTGGTGGTATCAATCTCACTCGAAACACGGCCATCGAACTGCTCCATGTAACCCTTGTCCAGGGCCTCCATGCGTTGTTTTAGGGACTCGTTCTCTCTCCGAACGTTCTCCGCAAACTCAATAGCCGTTTGTTTCTGGCGTTCTTCCTCTCTAAAACGCTTGGTTAACTGGCTAATTCGGCCCTTAACACCTGCGCTATACTCCTCAAGCTCATCATCGGGCTCACTATCATCGGGCTCAGAACGGTTTTTCGGCGGGGCCTCCTGATCTTCCGGCACAACATTTACGTCAACGGCATCTTCTTCAGTATCACCAACGTCAATTTTAGATTCTTCAGGCATGGGTGTTCTCCATGGTTTCTTTCTTCTTTCTAGATATGTTTAATGTCATCGGGTTCTTGAATTGTAGCAATGACCTCATCATCATTGATAATTCGGACTTCGCCCCCTTCAATCTTAAAACGGGCGCCGGCATACCGGCCTATACAAACCCAGTCGCCTTCTTTGCACCAGGCTGCTCGGAAACCGGGTGATGGCATATCACCCCATAAGTCGTCGTCGCCAAATTTTGCGCTATCCCGGTAGGCCAAGGGACCTACCTTTAAAACATAAGCAACTACCGTTGCCAGAGCTTCCCGGTCACGAACCGCATCAGGGATATGAACGCCCCCCTCAGTCGTTGCCTTTCCCATGTAGGGCATAACAAGAAGGCGCCAACCAGTGGGTTGCGGAAGCCTCTCTTTTAACTTCTTACCGACAAGAGAGGGGTCGAGTACTTTCTCACTTCTATTTATGTAGGCAGACGCAGCATCTTTCTTGGACTCTATAACGTGGTCTGGAACGTATAGGGCTTTGGTCATTCTACCTCCGTGGATTGCAGGAGATCCTTTATCTCCCGTTCAGTAAATTCTAGCCCCTGAAGCTCTCCGACAAGATGCCTGTAAGACTCCATGTCTTTAGGCGAGCCGTGCAGGATAGCGTTCTGGGTGAGTTCTATGCGACTTTCGATTGCTCTCAACAAGTTGTAAGCAAAAGTCGTTGGATCGGCCATATTCTAATAGGACCCCCTGAAAGTTTTGCCTTTTACGGCACCACCCTTGGAGTACTTGATGGGGCCACGCGTGTCTTCGATCACGCCACCGTTCATGTATCCGAGTTCGTCTACAACAACCCCACCCATATTTTTACCTTCAGCTTCTGATAAGGCTTTTTGGTAGGTCTTCTCTAAATCCTCTCCATGCATGTCCGCGACAGTACCCCTTCCAACCTTTAAAACGTCCATTATAAGCTCTCGCTTCTCCCTATCACTATCACTATCACTACCAACCAATAGATCCTTTACGCTAAAACCGCCGCTCATATAGGGGATAAGTTCGCCGCTTTTTGTTTTAGGCATCAGAATGTCCCCTTTCCGTCGTTATTGTTAAAGTGACGGGCACGAACCTGGTTTTCAGTGCTCTTGATCAGGGAACTGTCTTCGGCGCGTTCTTCCGATTGAGAGTGGAACGGGGACATCCGTCCAAGGCTCACCATCAGGACCGTGCCACCGTGACCACGGTTGATCTCATAACCGCCCATTCCGGGGGGGCGCGTTCCGCCACCCATCAGGCCGCCCATGTTCATGCCGTAACCATCATTCATCTTCTTTGCCTTTTTCATAAGACCACCTGCTTCCTTTTTAGAGACACCCATCTGTTTGGACATCTGTTTAGTCATCCTAGCACTCATCCGCAACATCCCTATCTTTTACTATCCAAAATGTTTCACGTGAAACATTACGCCCTCTTCCTGGCTTCCGACAAGGCTATCGCAACAGCCTGCTTCCTACTTTTAACCTTCGGACCCTTCTTACTGCCACTACGCAACTTACCCTCTCGGTATTCCTTCATAACCTTGGAAACTTTACCTTTCCCTCGACCCGTTAACTGTTTACGGGTCTGTGCGCGAGATATTGCCATTAAAACACCCTGGTTTTAATGGCTATGCCGCCGTCACTGCGTGTAAGGTCTCTCTCCTCGATCAACGGAGCGGCTTTTTCAGCGAATCTGGACCCTCGTTTTCCTTTTTCGTCCCTAAATAAATCCACAGCGCCCGCCGCAACATCCAGAGCAGCCGCACGCGGTGACAAGTTACCAAAAGGACTTCTCGTCCTTGTTTGAGCGGAAACAATCGCCGAAGGTAGCCTATGTTCAAACCCCTGACGCAAAGATTCACTGGAGTGATAGGGCTG
>VTLG01014243.1_pt1 | contig 13896 bp, 19 predicted proteins | sample 4694571 | NCBI WGS metagenome assembly VTLG01 (sample SAMN12604809, study PRJNA352737) | marine metagenome | biome: ENVO:00000447; feature: ENVO:00000209|ENVO:00000569|ENVO:01000036; material: ENVO:00002151; isolation source: viral sequences binned using virsorter ...
TTGAGTAGTAACTATTTCGCTACCAGTTGTACTATTTATTTTTATTTCGCGCATAAGTAAAAGTTTTTTCAAAAATACGAAAAAAGCGCCAGTAGAATTTGGCGCCTTTCCCTATCTAAAACTAACCAATGAAAAACTAAGAAATTACCGCAAAGTTATTAAAATAATTCTTATAAATACCATCTATAGACAATCTTATTGTTTTTTGTTGATTGTTTTTTATAACAAAAAACCCTTTTTCTTCTTCTAAGTATATTGCAAAAAAATCCACTTCTTCTAGTTTATAAGCAACGTGTGATCTTCTTAATACTAGTTGTATATCGTTTCTACGCTTTTTACGGTTCTTTGAAACGTGTTTTATTTGTATCTTATAAAGCTTGTTTTCTTTTTCTATAATAGCATCGTAAGGGCTGGCGTCTAGTAGCGGCATACTTACGTTAAACCCGTTTTGCATAGCTATAGTAGCAAAAATATACTCGGCTAAACAGCCGCGCTGGTTATTGTTCATTCTAGTTAAGTTGCCCTAAGGTAAAAAAAAACCGCCTAACTAGCGGCGGTTCTTCTTAACATATAACAATTATTACTCTATTCTATACGTCCAGTATATTGACGCATAACGCTAAGGGCTTCGCCTAGCTTATTTAGTACCAGTATCTTTTTGGTTACTGGTAATTTATCAAAGCTATCGCTGTCTAAAAGATGAGCCAGTTCGGCTATATCGTTGCTATAAAAATTATTTTCCATTTTCGTTATAAGTTAAAACAGCTATGCCTAATATGGCTAAGCTTAAAGATGTTAATAAGTCATTAAACAAGTATAAACTACGGGTACCTAAAATAAGCATATACCAGCCTAGTGTGGGTTTGAAATACTTCATATTACCCTAAGTATAGATCGTTTACCAAAGTCAATAAGCAAACGTAGGCCACTATTGCGGCGCCAGTTATCAAAAAATAAATTAAATCACTTATAAAGTTTTTCATATCTAAAAAAGTTTTAAAAATCCAGTCATAAGCCCTATATAAATAAACATAAATAAGGCTATAAAAATGTTGTCTATTATTCTATCCATATCGGCTAAATTAAAAAAAATCTTTTAATTAAAAAAATATATATAAAAAAAGCCCAGCATAAGCTAGGCTTTTAAATTTAGAATAGTGTTAACTATTACGGAGTTTCAAGCGCTGTTTTTGCAGTGCTAAATACGCCATCAATAATACCTTTTGGTAAATATGTAGCTAAGGCTACGCGTTCTTGGCATCTTACAGTTACAAAACCGTCTCGAATGTTTGTACCGTCTTCGCGGTGGAAGCTTACGCCTACGTTTTCACGTACCCAAAGCTGGCAAGCTTGCGCTAGGTTTGCTACAATAAACGAACCAGCGTTAACTTCATTGTTAACTGATACTGGCACGCCTAAGAATGTAGGCTGTAAACCTTGGTAAACTTGATCTTTCAAGTACTGATTAGTAGTATCTTTCAATAACAGAATTTTATGAAAATCTGTTGGGTTTAAAAGAATAGTATCAGCTTTATAGTTATTAATCTGTAGTTGATTCAAGGCAGCTACAAGTACATCAAACTCGTTTGCACCATCAACAGACTGGTAAAACTTTCCACTTGCTGAAGTATCGAAGTTTGTACCAGAGTTGTAAAGTCCAAGTAAGTTAGGCGATGCACCGTTTCCACCTAGAAGCTGATCGTCCTCTACTTCTGCTAATTTAGCGGGTACTCTCATAGAAATATAAGAGGTAAGTTGAGGCGTGTCGTTAAGCATTTCTTCTGAAATTCTTAAATACGTACCGATTTTTTCGACGTTTACAGTTGAAGCCGTCATATCAAAATCAGTTTGCCCTAAAGTAGAACCTTCGGCTGCGGCTGCTGCCGCGTTGCTATATCCGCTTTCTTTTACGAAACGAATAACGTCGCTACTAGTTGTACCTACATTTAGTAAGCTTCTTATATTCATCGGCGTGGTAGGGTCCATTTTGTACCCAGGCACACGCTCCGCTGGCACTACTTCGCCTGTAAAATCGGCGCCAGTAGTCATATCGGCCTTAATTTCAAAACTCGCAGCACCAGTATTACCAGACTTGAAGCTATCTATAGCACCATCGTTGAAGGCTTTTTTAAGGTTTTCAGCAAAGTTTTTACTTTCGTTTTTTGCTTCGAATTGTTTTTTGTTTTCCACTTCGAAAGCATCAAAACGCTCGTTAAAGCTTTTTGTCAAGTTATCAATTTCATTTTTAAGCGCTTCGTCGGCTTTACCGCTTGCGCTTTCAACAGCTTGCCCGTAGGCTTTTTCCAGTTTAGCGTCGATAACATCGCCTAGCTGGTCCAGTTGATTTTTTACTTCTTCGTTCATTACTATTATATTAAAGAAGGTTAAACAATTATTTTAATTTGTCAATAAGATACTTAAATACTTGTTGGCTGTCATCAACTGGCTTTGTGATCTCATCGATCGGCAAAGTAGCGCTTACGAATAAGCTTTTAAGTTTAAGTAATTCGGCTTCGATAGCAAAACCTAGTTCGTCTGATATATTACCCTTACGAATAATTTTAGCTAGGTTATCGTATCTTTTATAAATTTCTTCTTTGTTTTCGTTACCTTTTACGCTCATTATTTTTGCTTGATCGTTAGCGGCTAACGTAACAGCGCTTACTTCGTATAACTTTACTTCGGTTATTTCTCTGTAGTCGCCTTTAAATTCTTTTTGCATAGGTAAAATGCCTACGCTGTTTTCGGTAATAACGCCCATTTTAAGAAGTTCATATACATCGTTTCCTAAAGTTGTATCGGCTATTTCAGCTTCAAACATTAAACCTTTATCGTCTTCTTCTAGCATATTCATTTTACCAAGTGGCTGGGCCATATTATGCTGGTATATATACCGAACCCTGTCGCCGTTTTCTTTGATAGTCTTTTTATATGCACCTCGGCGTATAATATCGCCGTCGCTATCCATATTATCAAAGTAAGAACCGTAACCTTTTACGATTCTTTTTTTATCGTCTGCATCAATCAGTTCGCCAAGTGGCGCAGTTTTAAACAATAGCATAATAAAAATTTTTACAAATTTAAGCTTTTTTAATTAGTGTTATTTCGCCACCGTCTAAAGTGTTTACTCCAGCATCTACATACTCTAGTACTAAATTTTCTTTTATTGCTTTGTCTAAAATCTTTGTTAGCTCTTCTTCTCCTAGCATATATAAATACGCTTGCGGGTGTTCTAGTTCTGGGTGTAGTTTTACGTAGTTGTCTATAAGTCTATTAAGTTTTTCCATTATATACTATCTATTAATTCTTGCCATATCTTTTTTGTTTCTTCATAAATTTTAGGAAAAATGGCTTTAAATATAGGGTTACCATTATAGAAGTTTTCAGAACAGTGAGCCAAAAATTCAGCGTGCTGTCCAAATACGCCCCTTGTTGTATAATAGCTTACCCCGTGGCCGTAGCCTACGCGTTCTTTAGTTATAGCACCGAAAAAATCGGCCATATCTAAAAAGTGTTCTCTAAATTCTATATCAGTCATATCCTTAAACTGTTTGCGTAGTTTTTTATATTCTTCGCTATCTATTGTACGGTGTGTATCTATTTTTTGCCTAAACTTATTTTGTATATCTAAACGCCTTTGACCCCTTAAACCTACGCCTAGTTCTTTTTGAAATTTTTTGAAGTGCTTTATAACTATAGGGTCGCTGGCCGTGCCATATCTAGACCATTTTAGTTGGTAGTGTATTGCGTGGCCAAACTCGTGGGCTATTACGCTTTTAGTTTGATTTGCCCCTGGCTTGTATCTAGCTGTATTTATATTAACAGTACCTACCTGATGATAACTGCGCCTACGATTAAGTTTTAATTTTACTTCATTTTTAAGTAATTTTAAAAAATCTAAGTTACCTACTATATAACCTTTTTTAGCCATATCGTCTAATTGCACCCAAGTAGGGTAGGCTGGGTGGTCCACTCTTTGTAAATAGTCGCCTAGGGGTTCGCCTTTGCCCTGATCTGGGCCCTCATATACTGGCCCTTTAGGCTTTGGAGTTGGCGCTTCATCTATACCAGTAGCTATAGCTGTAGCTATTTGTTGAAAAGTTGCATCTTGCACTAAAGATTGACCGCCTATATTGTAACCTATTTCAGTAAAGCCTTCGGTAGTAGCGTCTTCTTTTGGTATATAAATAGCTGTGCATCTACAATTTACTAAGTTTATAGCGCTTGCCCTTGAACGGTCCCCTGGTTTATCCATAGGTTCGCCACCTACTATAAAATCTTCGTTGATAGGTATAGCGTCAGTACCAGCCATAGCGCCGTGTATATCACGCTCGCGGCCGTCTAGTGTTACGCTCCATCGCTTAAGTAGCTGGTCCTCACTGTATACAGTTAGGGCGCTTTCCTTTACGGCTATGTTACTTATATTGGTGCTTTCAGTTCTTATAAAACGCTCGGCTTGAAATTTACTATAGCCGTCAAATTGTTTTCTTAAAATTCTAGCTTGTTGTCTTGGTCCTAGTTTTTGAAAGTCTGGGTCGCGTAGTATCTTGGTCGTTAGCCTCAATAGTGTTCTTCTGGCGGTGCCTTGTATCAGGGTTACGTTTGTGTTTGCCACACCTACAGCTGCAGCCGCAAATTTTTCTTGCCATATATTTTGGTATTGACTTGGGTTGATTCCTTTGGTGGCAAATTTATCAAAATTTCGTGCATACCAGTTTGCAAAATGTAAACCTGTATCAACATATACTTGGCTATATAACTCCCTTAAATCGTTTTCTTTAAACAGCGCAAACACCTCTACGGTATTGTTATTGTTTATAAATTGATCTACGCCTTTGTTATATTCGGATCTATAGAAGTTACGAACCCGCGATATATTTCTTTTTTCTGTTTTATCGCGTTCGCGCTCGTAAGCCCTTTGCCAGTCTTCTATAAAGTTTTTAGTAAGTTTCATTTTCTAGCTTGTCTAGCGTTTTAATACTCCAAAGTCGCATAGCTTCGCCGCCCCAAAGGTTGTAAGCTACAAAACCTTTGTCAAGCCAAGGTTCGTCTTTATATTCGTCGGCTATTTTAGAATAGCTTTTGCTTCTAGTTAAAAAGTTCTTAGTACGCTTCAAAACGTCTAAGCTGATCGGCCTTCTGTCAGATAACTGGCGAGCGCGTGCAAGGCCTATATTCGTGCCACCTTGTACTACGTCGCGGCCGTACTTTTCTATCCAGCCTAGCATACGTTTAGCGTTGTTAGTTGCTGTTTGAGGGTAGTCGCTAAAAGTTTCGTTTTTGTCTTCTTTTTTACTGCTCAAAGGGTGGCCTTCTGGCAGTAAATCTGTATCGTGTTTACCGCTTCTAAACCTACCGTTTCTAAGGGCATATATATAACTATTAACTCGGCCCATAGCCCACTGGTCCTCATTCCTTACGTTTGGCCTTACGCTTTGCGGGTTTGTTCTGTAAGCCCCTACGCCGCGCTTGTATACTTGAAACAAAGTATTTACAGTAGTTCGCTTTGTATTGTCGCTACCTACTTCTTCGTTATGGTCGTCAGCTTTTTTTTTTAAAGCTGTCCTAAGCCTATCGCTTATTTCTTCTTGCTTGTCATCGCCTACAGCTTGTAGATATTCGCGGTGGCTATTAAAAGGCATATATACAGTTTCGCCGCCGTCAATACTATGGGCGTGATACCCTTCGCCACCCAACTGTTCAGCGCGTGCTTCTGCTTCTTCTATAGTTGTATAAGTATCTGTACGCCCTTCTACTTTGGCTTTGGTTTTAAAATTATCTAAAGCTTCTTTAATAAGTCTTTTTTCTTCTTCTATATCCATAGGCGGCACTGGGTCTGGAAAATCTACGTCGCTATTGTCAATAGGTAAAAGGTTACTAGGTATGTAGTAGTCATTCATCTCTTTGGTGTCTTGATCCACGCCGTAATTCATAACAGCGCGCTTTTCGTTTGGCGTAAGCCACCAAGCCTTGTTTAACTGGTCTACTACTTTATCGTTTTCTTCTTGTAGTTCTGGTATACTGGTAAAGTCAAAATCTAAAAAAAGGTTTTCGCCGTATTTAGGGGTTAGCCATCGGTTTAGTTCGTCGCGTAGTTTTATAAGTTCTGGTATAACAGCGTTTTGGTACAAAGCTTTTTTAGCTTCCTTCATATTGTTATACGTAGTAGCTTCTGTGTTATTGAGTAACTGAACAGGTACGCCGTATATATTACATAAGTCTTTAATACTTGCGTTGTACTGTTCAATAAGCGAAACATCGCTAGCGTTTAAACCAAAGTTAGTCCAGCTTAATTTCTTTGGCGTTATTATAACGTCGCCAGCATTATTACTGCCTTGGTATTGTTGTCTAAATTTATCTTTAAGCTGTTGGGCTTGTACTTCGTTTAAGTCGCCGTCGTCTGCCATAAGTAAGCCCCTGGCTGTTTGGTTCTGTAAATACTTTACCCCTGTCGTTACAGCTTCATTGTTTGCTGTAAGCGTACGAAGTCCAGCGGCTAGAGGGCTTTGCCCGTACAAGTGGCTAGCTGTACCATCGTAATATGGGTTAAAGTCAGAAATATGTAAAACGTCCTCGGCTGGCATTGAGTACTGGCCGTTATATTCTATACGATATTCTTTTACAGGCGTCATAAGACCGCCGCTTATTATTTCAACAATTTGAGACGGTAAAGTATAAAGTTCTGTATATCTGTTTCTGTTAGCGCCGCTATCTGGACCTATACCGTATATGTATCTATTACCAGTAAGTTTGCCAAAGGCTATAATTTCAGTTAAAAAAGTATTAAAAGACTGTGCTGGGTTTGGCCTATTTAGTAGTTCGTGTAGTTCTGTATGCTCTAACTCTACTAGCGCGTGTTTCTGTAGCTTCTTAGCCTGGTATATAGTGTTTGTATCTAAGGTACTACTGGTTAAAGCTTTGTATCTTTTAAGATCGTTTTCGTTTACCTTCTCATATACTTGAAAAGGTATAGTAGTCGCTGCCCTTGTTATAATGTTTATAAGGCTATAAATAGTAGCGTTACGCCCATAGCCTTGTTTTATATATGTATCGTCGCCTTCACGATTCCATACAATACTATCGCCTAAAAATTGATATATAGCCCTATTATAAGCGGCGGCTGTTTGTTGGCTGTTTTTTGTTAAAAGTTTTGTAAAGCGTTCTAGTATAGTAGCCATAAGTAAAATTTGTACAAATTTAATCAAATTAAATTACGAAAAAGTCGGTTCTGTTCTTATACATACTGTAGCAAGCATATCGCAAGGCGTCAGCCAAGTGGTTATTTTTATCTATCGGCGTGTTTATTATAGTGCCGTCTTTTAATTGTTGCCAAAAATAGGTACGCTGTTCTTGTATTAAGTTCTTGCTTTCCTGGCTTACAATAACGTCAAATTCCTTTAAAAGACTTATACCAGCTGTAATAGAACCCGCGCCCTTTATAGCTGGCTTTGCAAGACAGTCCATCTGTCTAAGTTCTTCTATACTCTTAGGTTCGGCGCTGTCGCAAAACATAAGCGTTTGATTAAGTCCCTGGGTCTTTAGATAATCCGCTATATCGCGGTTTGTTAGCCCCGTCTTATATAAAAGTTCGTGTACATAAAGTTTGCGATTCTTCTTGGCTACTTTGAGTATAGCCGTTGGGTCATTACTAAAACCAAAGTCTAGGCCTAAGTGATAGTCTAAATCTGGAAAGTCAGCATAGGGTATATACTCCCAGTTACTGAATATCTGGCGGTTACTAAACACAGCGCGCTGGCCCTCGCCAAAAACGCGCCAGTAGTCTGGGTCCTTTGTTCTTAGTAGTTCTATTTCTTTTACTAAATCAGGGCTTAGAAATTTGTTATCGCTATAAGTAGTTACCCAAGTTTCTACGTCGTCTCGCTCGCTATCTATTAGTTCGCTGTATAACCAGTGTACTGGGTCCGATGGGTTAAAGTCTATTATAATTTCTTGGGTAGTTCTCATATTAAGCTGCCTATAGTCTTCGTAGTTTAATTCGTTGGCCTCATTTATAAAACATATATCGCGTTTACGGCCGCGTATCTTTTGCGGCTCGTCTACGCTTAAAAACTCTATAGTATGACCGTTATACTTAAAAGTATTTTCGGCCTTGTTATGTACCCCTAAGTAATATAAACCTATACGCTGCATAATTGCTATAAGATCGCGCTGTACTGAGCCTTTGAGCGCTGGAAGTGTTTTACGTACTATAGATATTACTAGCGGGTCTTTTTCCGTAGTTATCTTGTAAACAAGGTACTGGCATATAGCGTAAGTCTTGCCAGATCGTGTACCGCCTTGGTGTACCTTTATCCTGGCCTTGCTTTTTAGTGTTTGGTAAAACTGTATGTTACAGGCCTCGCTTATTCTTTGCTTGGTACCCATTCAATTACTTTGCTTTCAAGTACGCCTTCGTGTGCTATTTCTTGGCGTTCTATATATCCTCGTTTCTTGCCTTTTGTCTTCAAGTAGAATATAGTCGCCGTTACATTGCCTTCTTTAATAAGATCGTATAACTTACTTTCGACGGTATCTATAGCTACGTCTTGAAATTCTTGTACAGCCTTTTTAAATTCTGGGTCCTTCTCTAGCCAGTCGTAAAAAGTTCTACGCCCTACGTTAGCCTTTTTACAAGCTGTAGTAACTACGCCTAGGCTTTTTTCTAAAGCCTTTAACATATTCTCTTTTTTAGTTTGTGTGCTTTGTGCGGCCATAGTGCAAAGTTAAATAAAAAAAGCCACCCGTAAAGGTGGCCTTAAAATAACCCTATAAAGTCAAATAAAATCTAAACCAAAGAAATGAAAAAAACGGGTTATTGTTTAAGTTTATTTTTTTCTATTTTTTTTTCTAGAAGTCTTAACCAGTCAAAGTCCCATTTGTATACGGGTTTACTTTTTTCTTTTTCTTCTAGCATTTGATAGTATTGTAAATTAGTCATATTGTTTTAGTTTAAGTATTACGTTGTCAAAGAAACAAAACGTATTTCTAAATTCCAAAAATTTTTTAAATTATTTTTGTTCTATATCTGTAAACCAAAATATATTAAAGCCAAAAAATAGTAGTAAAAACTGCAAAGCGTGCTGTTCTTTGTTGTCTATATAGTCATTTTGTTGAAGTGTATCATCTATATAATTTATACCAACAGTAAGGCCATAAATAGGGTAAAAAGTAACACCAAGCAAAGGCATATTATAAGCTTTTAGTTTCGTAAAGATACAAATAAAGCGCCCATACTTTTAGATCAGCTTGCTTTTTAGTGTACGTATCTGGGCTTTGTACTATTTTCCCGTTGTCGTTAATTTGAAGGTGTAAGCCTTTTTTTGTTGGGTTTACATAAACCTTTATGCCGTTTTTTACGCACCAGCTAAGGGCCTTAAAATGTTTGTCAGTCATATTACCAAGGTACGTTTGTATCTTTTATTACTTCAAAAGTTTTATTTTCTTTACCTATCGGCTTGTATACCCCGCCGTTTCTAAAGTCTGGGGCTACATCAAACTGGCCTAGCTGGCCGTTTTCCTTTCGCTTTACCTTTTCTACATATATGCTAACTATATCGCTTTTGTACTCGGTCTTTTGACCTATGTTTCTATAGCATACTAGGCCGTTATAAGCTTTGTTATAAAAATCGGCTGATCCCGAAATATCGTATAAGTTTGGTTTTTTAAATACTCCGTTATCACTTTCAATTTTGCGCGGGTGGGCTACTAAAAAAAGATGCGTGTTTGTTTGCTGGCAAAACTGGGTTATTTCGCTTAATTGTTTACCTATATAGCTAAAATCACGCTGGGCGCTGTGGTCTAGCATATTCCAGGGGTCTATAAGTAATATGTTTACTCCTTTTTGAAATACAAGCTGTTTAAAGGCCTCTAGTATACCCTTTAGAGTAAGGTTTTCTAAATCAATTTTTACCCAGTAAAAATGTTCTTGTATAAAGTCTTTTGTATTATTTAGATCTTCATAATTACAGCTTTTATTGTTTAGTTTATCAGCTATTCGCTTTATATGACCTTCGTAAGGCCAACTTTCAGGGCTAAACATCGCGCACCTAAAACCGTATTTTGTAGCTAAGTTTACAAGTATCTGATCTGTAAAGTCAGATTTGCCGCTGTTTGGTATACCAGTTAGTACGCTCCATTCGCCAAATGCTAGCTTAAAATAGCTATCGCTGTCCCCAATACCAAGGCTGTAGTTTTTTATACCATTATCGTTATAATTTAAAACGCTGGTCCATATATCAGAAACATTTATAACGCCCTCTAAGGGGAAGTTTTTAGCGCCTTTTATAAACTGGCGTAGGGTTTCGGCCCCTTTGCTTATCAAAACCTCGTTAGCGTCTTTAAATTCGCCAAAATCGACGTATTTACAGCGGTAGGCGCCAAGTCTTCGGGCCAGTTCTTTACGCAACATAAGCCCAGGCTGGTCGTTATCAGTGCAAAGTATTATCTGTTCTTTATTCTCAAAGTATTTGTAACAGTTGTCTAGATAATCTAGGCGCTGGTTGCCTTTACTGGCGCCGTTAGGTACGCTTACTACGCTGTATAAACCAGCTTCGTGTAAGCTTAAAGCGTCTAGTTCGCCTTCTACTATGTAACAGCTTTTGTTATCGGCTATGTTATCTAGGCCGTAAAAAATCAGTTCCGCCCCGCTTACAAGCTTAAAATTCTTTTCAGCGTCGCGATATTTTACGTTTACTAGTTCGCCAGCCCTGAAATAGTTAAAGTTGATGGTACGGCGCTTTTTCTGTACTTGCGGTATATACTCTACGCTTTCGCCTATTTTGTAATGTACTAGCGTGGGTTCTGTTATACCACGTTTACTAAACCAGTCTATTATACGACTGTTTAGTTCAGCGTTTACCTTTGGCGGTTTTACGTACTCTATTTTTTTCTTAAATTTTACGTTACCACTCCAGCCGCAGTTATGGCAGTTATAAATACCTTCGTCTACGTTTACGCTCAAACATTGATCTTGCTTGTTTTTTCTTGTATGGCTACATTTTGGGCAGCGTGTTTTTACTTCGCCGCTTATTCTTTTGATTTGTATACCAAGGCCCTGTAATTCCGCTAAATAACCCATCTATAAAAGTATATTAGCTATAGCGATAAAAAATAATACCCAAAAGGTATAAGTACTAATAATAAAGGCAAATAATTTTATCTCGTTTCTAGTTATTCTTCTCATTGTATTAATTTTAAAAAAAGTTAAAAAAGTATCTTTTGTTTGCGTTGCCAAGTAAAAAAACCTCTTTTTGACGTTTTACTTCTTTTTCGTCAAAAAAAGTGCTAGAAGGGCAATCTATAAACTGGGTAGTATCGGTTATTTTTTCTAAGTCAAATATATACAAACCTTTTTTATCTATTACACCGTAGTATTTTTTTTCAGCCTTGGCGCTTAAAAGGTTATCGTATTTAAGTTTTTCTAATATCTTTAATCTATAAGTTTTTTTTCTAAATTTTAACTCTAGTACGCAGCTTTTCCCTTTATCATCAAATCCTACAGCGTCGTAACTTTTGTATCCTTCTCCAGTCCAGTAAAGGCGCCACCCTTCTAAATTTAACAAAAAAATTAGCTGGCGTTCGTAGCTTTTTACAAGATCAAACTTCTTTTGCATATTCTAAAAGTTCTTGATATTCTTTATTATTTAAAAGCTGTCGTAAATTGTAGCTATTTAATTCGCCGTTTTTGGTCTTTGCGCCTAAAAGTTCTATATCATTTTCAAAATAAGTAAAGTACTTATAGACCCCAAAAACCTTTTTAAAGGCACTAGGGCGCTTTTTAAGCGCGTTTTTAGTCATAAACCTATCAATGTATAGAACGCCGTTTTTATCGCGCGTACGTAGCTTTAAAACGCTTAAAAAATTATCAGCCCAAAAACTATCTTGCCTTAGTTTTTTGCAAACTTGGTAAACATCGCCCAAGTCATAACCATCAATACGCTGTATTTGTTCTAGTGTTTCTAGCCATTTTTGACGCCTAGATTTTGTTTGTGGTTTAAACTTGCTGGGAAAAAGCGCTATAAAATGATCTAGCGCCTTATTAGCTGTTTCAAGCGTTACTTTTGTGGCTGTTTTTGACTTCGAACTTATATTTCTATTATTATTATCTATAATACTAGTATCTATATTTATATTGCTAGTATTATATATATTACTAGCACTATTACTAGTACCGATAATTTTAAGACCTGGAGCAAAAAAACCGCTTTTTTTTAGCCTATTTAAAGCGCTTAAAATGCTTTCGTACTGTTTCTTGTTAAAGCCTTCTAAGACTATTTTATATTTCAAATTCGTGTTGGTATCCGTAGTTTTCGCTGTCATCTTCAAGTAAGTTTTTTAATTTATCACAAAACCGCCTTATATCGGTAAAAATTAATCCAAACTCAATTAATTTTATAGGCCGATCTTGGTAAAGTTCAAAAAGTATTTCTACAAGTAAATCAAATTCCGCTCGTGTCATTTTACCAACATATTCATATTTGAATTTTAGGTTTTCTGGCGCGGTAGTAGTCCAGCGTAGCTTTTGGTTAGTTTCATCAAAGTAAACGCTGCTATAAATCATTTTTAAAGTATTTGTCTATTATTTCGGTTATGGTATCAAAATCGTTTAAACAGTAGCTAGCCCAGCCGTTATGTTTCAGATCGTTTAGCCACTGTATTTGTTTTGCTGTTGGTTTGTTTCGGCCAGCTTTTAATTCAATGGCTAGGCCATTGTATTTTTTTGAAGGCGTAAATACTAGTACATCAGGTATGCCAGCTTTACCGCCGAGTTCTTTAAATTTAAAACGCTCAAAAGGGGTGCGCCTACCTTCATTTAATACGTGGCAAAAAAGCGCCTTTGGGTAGGCTATAGATAGGTAATTGTTTACAGCTATTTGTAGCTTATCTTCGGGTCCTAAGTATTTTTTAAATCCGCTCATATAATTTTTTTACCCCACTTATAAGTGTTTTTTTCCATTTTAAGTTGGGCGTTTTCAATAAGCAAGTTATTATATTTTTTTACAAGCTGATTAAAATTCATATTCATATACCCCTTTGGGTCTATTAAGCTATAAATTATTTCTTCAAATTCTTGCTTAAATAGTGGCTCAAAACGCAGTACGTTTTCTATTTCTTTTATACCATACATCACGCTGGCGTGGTCCATACCTATACTTTTACCTATATCGCTGTAACTTAGGCAAGTGTAAGTTCTGCATAAGTAAAAATAAACCCATCTAGCGCGCACGTATTTAGCTTTTCGCGTCTTCGCATCTATTTTTAAATTGTAGTACTGTTCTACAAAGTCTTTAAATTTTTCCATAAACTATAAAATTATACTACCATCGTCGGACCTTTCGCCTTTATATCCAGTTATTACGCCTGTTTCATTATATAGCTGCCAGTCAGATAGTGCTTGTTGATAAGCTGCGCGGCCTTGGTCTATTAAGTCTTCGCTAAGCGTGTAAACCTGTACGCTGTAAGGCGGGTTTGTTTCTATCGCTATAAATTTAAAGTCGTTTACTTTTAGCATATCCATATAGAACGCGGCTTGTAAATGATACGCCCTTTTATATACATCACTTTTAAAAGCTTTTGGGTTATTATTTTGGCAAGTTTTTACATCACTTATAAAGCCAGCCACTCGGTTTATACAGTCTGGCCTTACTCTTACTTTAATGTCTTTATGTTCTAAATAGTGGCTGTTTTCGCACTCGCCTAAAATATATTTTTTTGCCAGATCGTCTTTTTTTACGTTCTCTACTATTGTTTTTATAAGCTGGTGTATTTCTTCGTCAAATACTTTTTTACCCTCGGCGGTTTTCATTTCTTCGGCGTATTGTTCTTTACCAGCTTTTGTTCGCCTATCTATTTTTGGTATAAAATGATTTTGTTTATAAAATTCTAAAGGCTCATATA
>VTLG01000311.1_pt1 | contig 13895 bp, 20 predicted proteins | sample 4694571 | NCBI WGS metagenome assembly VTLG01 (sample SAMN12604809, study PRJNA352737) | marine metagenome | biome: ENVO:00000447; feature: ENVO:00000209|ENVO:00000569|ENVO:01000036; material: ENVO:00002151; isolation source: viral sequences binned using virsorter ...
TGATTTGAATTCCAGCTATCTCATAGAGACCTTCACCAGATTGTAGATTACCCTTATTGTTACCGTAGTCACGGTTAAGGATGTTAGTAGATACCTGAGAAACTAGAGCGTAGTACTGTCTTGGAGATAGTACAGCTGTGCGTCCCTGCTTAGGTACATTCTTTTCATCGAGAACAGAAGCTGCTTCGAAGAATCCATCCACCAATGCTTGAGCGTCATACTCTTTGTTAGCACCTAGTTTGATCTGGGTACCGCCTGGCTCAGGACCAGGAGCTGCAGTGATTGGATGTGATGCGCGAGCTGCTAAAGCGATCGTACGGAAGATCTTCTTGTCATATGCTTCAGCTAGAGCGTGACCAATCTTCTTGGAGATCTCTCCACGGAGGGAGTAGTGAGCCAGAGTTTCATCTAGGTCATATACAAATGCACTAGAGATGAGAAGGTCGTCACAGACGATGGTCTTCTCTGCTACTGGAGGATCACCTGATCCAAGGATTGGTTCACCTGGGGTATGGTATGCAGCTTGCATACGTCCCGTGAAGATGAACTGTAATGATTTTCCATTCTTGAGGGTACGACGTTGTACGGTGTCACGTGCAATCGTAGCACTCTCATATGCTTTGAACAACTCTCCGCTAAATAACTTTAGATAGGTTGCGTATTTGGTATCGTAGGCTTGTGCACCAGAGGTGTTGGTCACAGCCTTATTCAGGGTACCTAATACGGTTTGTGTGGCTGATGCCATTGTTATAAAGAGAGTAGTATAATTTACAGACTCTCAACGTTGAGAAATTTTTTTCGCGTTATATTTGCGGTCTATCCCGCCGTCTAGACAGCTTAAGGGTATCCACCTTAGTGGGCCAAAAGCCAATGAAAGAGAGGTCCGACTCTGAGGTGCCTCTCTTCCTAAAGTATTTAGAATCTGGAATACTCTGCGTAAGATCCACCAAGGATAATTACACCGCCTCCACTTGCATCTCTTTCTGCAAATGAGAACTTAATAGCACCAGCGTTAGCTCCGTTGTGTATCAAGAATTTAACTTCTACTATATCATTAGCAGTATCAGTTGTGAGTTCTAGATCAGCTTCGGAAGTCAGAGTTGTAGTACCTTCATCACCACCACTTACAAGCTGTGCACGATATATTGTAGGTGATGCTGGAACATCAACCTTAACTTTAAGGTCTGCAGTAGCGTTGTGAGTTGTAAAGAGATGATACTTAACTACGTATCTTTCATACTTAGCAACAGGAATTTCGAATTCAGAAACTTCTACTAAAGTAGCAGAGTTATTGTTTGCTGTATCATTAGGAAGAATCAGTGAGTGATTAGTAACACCCGGACTGTAAGTAACAGTACCTGTTGTACTGTTTGAAATAAAAGGCATGATAAAAATTTATTAAAAGTGTTAACCTATGCATGGTTCCGCCATGCTGTGGCCTTCAATAGTTTTCCGTGATTTCGCACGGTGGACATTCTCTACAATGACTATGTTCAGTCATATGTAGTGTCTCTATAAAAGTAAAGAAGCCAAGGAGTATAAATAATATACTCCAAGGCGACTCTAGGTACTTCATTAGAAGTTATACTTAGCTCCTAGCTTAGTACCCCAGGCGTTGTCTGCATCACCTTCAGTGGTGAGTACACTAACTTCTCCGTAGAAGTTCAGCTTATCTGTAGCATCAAAACCGAGACCAGCTTTACCTGACAACTGAGTGTCATTGTCTTCTGAGTCTACGGTTACGATAGCTGGACCTCCTTGGATATAGTAATCTACTGAATCAGAAAGATTACCTTCATAACCCACATGAAAATCTGTGGTTGCATTTGTATAGTCAGATCCGGTGTAAGATGCGTTCGATTCTACGTTTACGTAGGGTCCGGCGATGGCTGAACCTGCTGTCGTAAATACCGAGGCAAGGATCAAGGCTATTCTTTTCATTGAATGTTGTTAAATAGTTTTCGTGTAAGGCACGCCGCGATACTTGAGTTGAGTCTTTTTTGTGCAAGACATAGTTTTTTCTCCAGTACCACACCCCCGTTCCATGATGTGGTTTCATGCGTTCCATAAAGGAATGAACGGACGCGGTTACCTGTGGCTTCTACTGGTTCGACATACCGAGCCGCCTAGTTCCCTAGAATACTCCAGGGATGATTTGACCTGTAAATAAATATGCTCCGAGAGCTGCGATGAAACCCATCATAGCAAGCTGTCCGTTGACACGCTCTGCATTTTCATAATAGTTAACATCGATTACTTCAGTTTGTGGTTCGGTAGCGTGTACGTTTAATTTGGTCATTAAGATAAAATAGATTAGGTTAATGGCCGAGGATGATAGGTCAGGTCGGCACGGATACCTAAGCTAAATCAAGTGGGAAATTATGTGCATTTCTTTCGTGCATTACTTCCATACCTAAGTCAGCTCTGTTGAGTACATCAGCCCAAGTTGGGACCACGCGACCGGTGGAGTCGATGATTGATTGGTTAAAATTGAAACCATTGAGGTTAAACGCCATAGTACTGACTCCCATAGAGGTAAGCCATATGCAAACCACGGGGAAAGTAGCCAGAAAGAAATGAAGAGAACGAGAATTATTGAAAGACGCATATTGAAATATCAACCTCCCAAAATACCCGTGTGCGGCAACAATGTTATAGGTCTCTTCTTCTTGACCAAACTTGTAACCATAATTTTGTGATTCATTTTCTGTTGTCTCTCTGACGATAGAACTGGAGACCAATGACCCGTGCATAGCAGCGAACAAAGCTCCACCAAATACCCCCGCAACACCCAACATATGGAAAGGATGCATGAGGATATTATGTTCCGCTTGAAAGACAAACATAAAGTTGAACGTCCCTGAGATCCCCAACGGCATACCGTCAGAGAAGCTTCCTTGTCCGAAAGGGTATACCAAGAAGACTGCATAGGACGCTGCAACTGGGGCTGAGTAAGCAACACAAATCCAAGGCCTCATTCCTAATCGATAACTAAGTTCCCATTGGCGTCCCATGTAAGCTGCGATGCCAATAAGGAAGTGGAAGACGACAAGTTGGTAGGGCCCTCCGTTGTAGAGCCATTCATCCAAGTTAGCTGCCTCCCAGATCGGGTAGAAGTGGAGCCCAATGGCATTGCTACTAGGTACAACAGCTCCAGAAATAATATTGTTTCCATAAAGTAAAGATCCTGCGACTGGTTCGCGTATGCCGTCAATGTCTACTGGCGGTGCAGCTATGAACGCGATAATAAAACAAGTTGCTGCGGTTAATAGTGCGGGTATCATAAGGACACCGAACCACCCCACATAGAGGCGGTTATCGGTGCTAGTAACCCAGTCACAGAATTCATTCCATCCTTGGATGGGATTTTTTTGTACTGAAAGTGTGGTCATTTATAATAGTTGACTAGTTAATTGATGTTGTGGGTAGGTACCGTCGACTGGTGGAGTTATATCATACCCAGTTGCACTGGTTCCTGTGTTAGGGGGAGAAGCGTTTACACCTTCTATCCCTTTGGGATTCCATTCAGCATGTTCATAAGAAGCAACGCTTCCTTCTAATCTGTAAGGATGATTGATCCATGTATTACCAGATGCTTGAACATAATATACTACACCATCGTCAGCTACATGACTAGAATCATTATGATCATAGTTAGTTCTTTCTGCTGCTGTTGACATAATTAATACTTAGTAAGTTTTCTGATGGGTGATTTTTTATGTGCTGCTGTATCTTTGGCTTTTTTACCAGCCATCTTAGCAGCCTTTGCTTGTGCTTTACCCGCTTTAGTGTACGGGTATTTTGTTCCGTTAACTACTGGCATTAGAATTTAATATTTGAACGTTCTAATTTATTATATACATCCTGTCTATAAGCAGGATCATTATCATACCTCTCGTCACTCATAGCACGAACAACTTCCTGTTGACTTCTGAAACCATCAACAGCTTGTGCTGCTTTACCTTGAATCATATCACCTTCTACACCTACAGAGTCTGTATACCTATAGTATAATGCTTGTAGTGCAAGGTTAATGTTATCCATGTTACCTGCTTCCAATGCATTATCATATGCTTGGATCTCTTGTGGTGTAAAGTTCTCACCAGCCCACTGAATCATTTGATTATAAGCCTCTTCACCTCCAACTGCATTTTGTATATCGTTGATGTTTGAATCAGTTAAACCAGTAGACTGAGTAGACTCAGCAGCCTCAGCGGCCATACGTCGTTCTGCTTCAGGTGCGTACTCTTGGATACGATAGTAAGCTTCAACTAAATCTTTACTATCCATTTGAGTAAGAGCTTCCATTGTCTCTGGAGTTAACTCTCCATCATCTTCCCATTCAGCAGAAGCTTGAAAGATTGCCTGGGCAGTGAGGTCATTCTCAAAAGGATTCTCTTCCTCTTCTGTATCCTCGTCTGTATCAACTTCAGTTTCTTCTTGAGAATCATCCTCATCAATATCAGCTCCATCCTTAGAACCAAGTTTCCTTTGAAGTTCAATGTACGCTTGTTCTAATTCTTCTGCGTCTTTATATTTACCAGCTAAAAGTTGTTCCTGTTCTTCTACTAATTTTTCTCCTACTTCTAATGAATCTAAATCACGTTGTTCTTCGGCTTCAATAGTTTCAGGATCATTAGCTGGATCATACGTTAGGTTTATTGCCATAATTAGTTTCTGTTTTTAATCCTCCAAGACCAACTGTAGTTACTATACCACCTGGTGGATGTATAGTAGGCTCACCTACTTTAGTTTCCTGGGCATATTTAAATTTGTTGGTATCGAAGGAGGTGGGTTTTGCTACTTCATTCTCTTCGAATTTTTGTTCTGTTTTTTGAGGGACTCTAGGTCTCTTAGACACAACCCTCTTAGGTTTACTCGGCTTCTGGTTGACCGGCGACATTTGATACTAACTCCATAGCGTCTGGGTTTTTAGATGGATCAGCCATTGGGGAACTTAGAAGTTGTCCAGCTTGTTTAGTCAATTCCATTTGCTGGGATGCTTCTTGCTGTTGTTGTGACTCTTCGTTCCTTTCTTCCATAGACTTAACAAGGTTCAATACATCGATACCTTGTGCAGCAGCTAATCGTTTGATAACTTCATCAGCACTGATATGTTGTACCATTGCTTCAGGCCCTAGAGTCTGTGCAATAGTTGTCATGAACTGAGTCAGGCTTTCTCTATCTTGTCCACGTCCTAAGGCATTAATACCTGCTACAATAGTAGGCTTAACTATATCTTTAGGTATACGTGGTAACTCACCACTCCTTTGAAGGGTGAGAAGTTTTCTATTTAAATACGGTACTAAGAACTCAACTGTTAGCAGTGAGAATAACCCACCCAATTGTTGTTCTAATTCAAGTTGTGTGAGGCGTACCTCTTCTGCTGTTACTCTCTCCGCTTGACGGGGATTCATAACTAGGTGTGCTTCAAGTAACCTCCTCTCTAATTGTGTCATCAACTGAGCAGCGGTAGCAAAGTCGGCACCTTTACCAACTTGGATAACACCGATGTCATCCGGTCGTCCTTGAACGATTGCTCCGTTACCTGCAGAAGCGATTGTCTGAGGTTTAGTTGTGCTTGAAGGTGATACTGTAAAGATTACTTTTGCGGCTGCTGCAGAGCCTTCTACGAGTGCCTGAGAGAGTGCCTCCAATGACCTGAAGTCACCTAAGAATTCCTCTACTCTACCACGTCCGTAGTTCTCTCCATCAATCGAATTAAATCTTAGTACCAACCATGGGCTAGCGTCCTTAGGCGCTTTCCCGTTTGATCCTGGTATGAGTTTATCATATGCTTCTTGATACCATACCCATTTGTTGTTCTTTAGTTTTACACAAGTGTAAACATCAACATCTTCCTCATTTCTTGACCCAATTCCACCACCTACATCACCGGGGTGATTAGGTTTTATACCTTCAACTTCTTGAAGTTCTGGGGGTAAAAGATTCCGATTAATAATTTCTTTGGTTACGATCTCAATAATGTTACCATTACCGTCGCGTTCTACGACGTATCTATTCAACGGATAATGCTTAATACCATCCCTACCCATAAATAAAAGGGCGTTACCACCTACAACTAGATGCTTGATAGCTTGGTGTATAGTAACTCTATCACTAGAAGCAGCGATAGAATCCATGACCATACGTTCAAGTTTAGATAGACTAATGTCAAGTTCGGAGCGTACCTCTGGTGGTAATTCCCCTCCTAACTTTGAGTCATCAATTTGAAACTTAAAGAAGGTACTTTGTGGAGGTAGTAGAGCAAGCATTAACTTAGCTGCTAGTGTTACCACACACTTAGAACCTACTGATTGCCAAGGTGTATCTAGTTTTATATGTGATGTACGTCCCTCATCATTTTGTATGAGATAAGGAAGTGTAAGTTTAGAGCATTGAACAGCTACATCAAGAAACTGTGTACGGTGTTTCGTAAGATTATCGTATCTTGTGCGTGCGTATTGCATTGATTATACCTGTACTTGTCCTGCACCTGACTGACCACCGCCAGGATCAAGTTTGACTTGTGTTCTCCTGGCTGATACAGCTCTCTTCGCCTTAGCTTGAGAACGTCCTCTACTTAGACCAGCTTTCTGACCACCAAGAGTTCCTTGTGAATAATCTGTTCTCTGATTTCTAACAGCTTCTAGTTTCTTATTCATTTCTGCCATTGATTTCTCGTTAGCAGCAGCAACTTCTCTTGCTTGTTTAGCTGCTTCTTCTCTGGCCTTTCGTGCCGCTTCTTCTGGTGATGGTCCTGAATATCTAGGTGTCTTTACTGACTGTCCGAATCCGAAAATACGACCAATAGTCCTTGTGACTCCTCCCATTTTTTATTACCTCTTAAAGTTGTTTTGTTAATAAAGTAGATTGCTCTGTCCAATTACTAATGGACTTTAGTTTTTTAGAGAGACCTTTCCTTGCTAGTGCTGTTACAATAGAACAACCGTGATCTCTCCCAAAGTTTTCTATTGTTTCAAATTGTTTCATCCAATGATCATAATCATGACCAGTTTTTGTAACCCAAATATTTATATGTAATATTTTCACACGAGTGTACGAAACAACATCACATAACAGGGCCATTTTTATGTCACCCTTATTTAACTCTTTGAAATCACCTGAAAATTTTTTGTCTAAACCTATACATAAATTAGTAGTACCTTCTATGATTGCATTTAAATACTCAGATGTATTTACATAATTATTAGTACGGTCTATAGTTTTATCCACAAGTGGGGCAACCTCATCCCATACATCAGGTATGCTTTCAATTGGTACGAAATATAATCCCATCAGTTATCTAGTCTATTTTTATACCATTCTATTACAGAACGTTGACCAGCTTTAAACATGATGGAAGATAGTTCTTCTTTAGGATGAGGATTAACAGGGGGGAATCTTTCTTCCATTTCTAAGAGAAGTGATTCAGGGTTCGGACCTAGTAAAGGTTCAAGCGTATTGGGGTAGGTTCGTGTTGGCATGTTCAAAAAACGCTGGCATTCTTGCCGTCTTGGTGGAGATTAATTCTGGAGCTTTTCCTTCATACATTAAGCGATCACTAGCATCCAGCCAGAATTTTTTGTCCAAATATTTGCAGGTAGTATTTATACCTAGCGGTTGAACAATCCAATTAATGGTGGCTTTCCTAAGTTTATCCAGAGAAACACTAGCATGTACCCCCAACTCCCTACAAACAAGAGAGTTAGTAGCAACGTGGATCTGTTCATCTCTGGAAATATCAGCTGATACCGTTCTGAGAGCCGCGTCACCATTAAACCGAAAAAAAGGAAGTAGAACAAAAAATATAGCTCGCTCTGCAACGAGAGCTTTGGTAATAGTGTGATCAGGGTGTTCAATCCAAGCATCTCTTAATAATTTTCCTTCTTTTTCTGCAGTTTCATCTGGACCTACAGCATTTACTATATACTGTAAAGCAATATCATGCTTTATTTCATCTTTAACATTTGATTCAAGGAGTTTGCGGGCGTTATTTGGGACACTCTTTTCAAGTGCCTCACTAATAAACTCTCCAACTGGCAACTCCATATGGCGTACTGCCAGAGCACGTTTGATGGTTTCTTCTGATCCATCACGGAACGTACCCTTGGTACCTTGAACGGGTGTCCATGTTCTTTTTCTTTCTAATAAAGTATTGTATGGATGTTTTCTCATTATTCTTGACAATCACAGGTTACAGGTTCATTTAAAATGTTCTGTAAGTAATCATCGACTTCACTTTGATCTAATGCTGCATACGCATCGGTCTTATCTTGCGTGTCGCCCATTACTTGCAGGGAATAGTAAAGGGAGGTCTGGGGTGATTTTAACCACTCTTCTACAAACTCATTATCATAGATCACTACATCTGACCAAGAATTAAATGAGTATCCGTGAAGAAGTCCCGTATTGTTATACATTATCATCAGTTCGTCTGCTACTTTCTTGTAAGCATCCCAACCAACTTCACTGGCAATTTCTACATTGCCGTATTTATATCTTTCGACACCAAAGGTACCTGAATCTCTGTCAACCCAGGTTGCAATTGGTGGTGCGATTTCTGGGCAGCTAGTATAGCCATCCAGATCTTTGCTTCTATAACTGCACGAGGCGGTCGGTGCAATAGCAAAGGCTCGAACCATCCTATGATCGCGAGCAATTCTGGCGGCAGCATCAATACCCAATTTAAATTCCTTAGCAAGGGTGTTTGGTAAGGTATCATCCGATCTGCCGGCATTGACATCAGCCAAAGCCTTTCCAAACTGGTCATATGTTACACCATTTTTTGCTAAAAAGTTAGCTAGGCCGAGTACTCCGAGCCCAACTTGGCGGTCGATATCAGCTGGCAAGTATTCTCCAGTTGCTCCGACACCTGTCCTACTATGGAGCTCGCACAACTCGGACATACCTTCACTGAAAGCCTCTGTGAGTGATCCGACTTGACAGGCTGCGAGATTGACATGCTGTAACAGGCATGTTCCACGTGAGGGCAGGTAAACTTCAAGACAGACGTTGCCATAGATTCTTTCTCCATTGTTATCATATTTAATTTTGTTCAGCCAAATATCACCTGACTTAATACCGTGTAATAAGGCTTCTTTTACTTGATTAGATGCGTTGTTCCATTTTCCCGGATCAATATCGACGCACCTCTTGACCCATGTGAGTTCGGATCTGGAAGTAGTAATAAACTCAAGGATGTCAGCGTGGTCGAGATCAAGATGAATAACCACAGCACCGTTCTTGTAGACACCACCTCTTCTGAGTGTTTCATTTAAAGCTGAGTAGATTTTTGCGAATGATACAGGGCCAGAAGCTGTAAGACCCTTTCCATTTTCTGCTCCTTTGGGACGGAGCTTCGATAAATGTACCGCAACTCCCGCTCCAAATCTGAGTCCGTGTGAGACGTATCTCCAGCTTGCTTCGATTCCATTTTCTCCCTCCATAGAATCCTCTACGACGAAAACGGTGCAAGATACTGGGAGTCGTGATTCAGGATTATCCAACCAAGATTGGACCCGCCCTGTGCGAGATATTACGCTAGCAGTCATTTCAAAATAAATCCGATAGATCAGGTGGTTTATAATTAGGGCCTTTTAAGACCTTTCCATCTTCTCGATATATTGGTTTACCGTCCTCATCGAGTTTGGACATATTACTTTTGTGTACTCTATCTAGAGCTTCATCTAAAAACCAATGCATGTTTTCTGCATATTGATAACATACATAAACTAGATCAGCAAGTTCTTTTAAAGCATGTTCTTGATGCTCAGGGGAATGCATGTATAACTGACCTTCGGCTTCAAGAAACTCCTTAAACTCTTCAATAATTATTTTCTGTTGTACAGCTCTAGTTTTTCTATCATTAGAACTTTTAAGATTGTATTTCTTTCGAAATTCTTTCGCTTGGTCCGATAAAAATGATGTCTTCATGGAGAGTGGGCCATTGTTTTACTAGGTTGATCATTGAATTAGCTAGAACAAAGTTCTGCTTCTGTAATGCTAAGAATACAGTGACGATATCTTTATAATCGACGTCACCACTATTAAGTTTATCCTTTATCTGTCTTAACTTTAGATCCTGCTCCATCGTCAATTCTGTAATCGGAGGAGGGGGACCAAAGCTTAGGTTCTTTTTTGTCGAAGTCATAATCGTCTGCTGTTAGTATTCTGGCTAATCTAGCATTTACTAAAGCATCTTCTTCCGATAGATCCTTATCTTTAAATGCTTTTACTACTGTTTTCCAGGAGTATCCACTTTCTTCAAATAGTGCTTCAGCTCGTTTAACACCAATTCCAGGGACTCCACCATAGCCGTCAGTCTGATCACCACTAAGCGTTTGAATAAGGTGCCACTTCTCTCCCTCATGTTTGTTCACTGTGAATATTTTATCTAGGTTATACAATTCACCAGGTATCTGTTTCATATCCTTATCAGGACTAACTATAATATTACCTGGATGTTTAGTTGCATAGATACCCATTGCATCATCAGCTTCTAAAGTAGGCATGAGTATTACTTCATACTCTTCCTTAAGTTTGTTGATGACACGTTTGTAACCACAAGGTTTCTTACGATTACGATGCCCTTTATAATCTGGCAAGATTTTTTTCCTAAAATTCGTACTGTCTGAAAAGAACAGTATCATAGAAGTGAATGACCCAAATTTGTCTTGAATCTTGGTAAGTTCACGTCTTGTGGCACCCATGGCGTCACTGAACTTACTAGTAACAAGGATAGTATCATCACCCCAATCAATTTCAGTTTCTGCAGCTGCGCAAGATTTATATACCGTAAAATCCGCATCTATTAATAATTTCATATGTTAGTGTACATCTGCCCATGTCTTACCACTTTTAGATTCAGCAGCAACAGGGCATCTCATTTTATAGTACTCACCTGCTTGTGTAGCAGTAAGTTCTAAGAGAGACTTTAAGTCCTCTTTATCTTTTTCTTTGCATTCAAATTGTAGTTCATCATGAACGAATGCAAGTTGTCTAGCAGTTTCAGGAAGAGATTCATTAGCTAATACCATCCATCTCTTCGCGATGACCGCTGACGACCCTTGGATGAGGTAGTTAAGGGACTTATGCCGCGAGTCACAGAGGATACGCCTGTGGTCCAATCCCAAGACATAACCTCTCTCACTAGCTTTGTGTACTGCTTCCAACAACTCTCTGAGACCTGGGATAGCAGCGACATAGGCTTCACGAATTTCCTTGCCTTTCTTCTGGGCTTCTGACTCTGATAATTGTTTGTCATAGGTATATCCTAGCTTCAGATTCCCAGCCCCGTAGAGGAAGGCATAACTGATTGTTTTGACTTGTCGTCTGGTGACACCGATTGCTTCGGCATTTGTGGCGTGGATATCTCCGGTAAGGAGGATTTTGGAATAGCGTCCTTGATCATATCTGGCGAGATAGTGGGCAAGCATCCTGAGCTCAATACCGCTAAGGTCAGCACCGACCATAACGTAAGATGGCGTTGCAGTAAATAATCTTCTAAACCTTTCATCTGATGGTACCTGTGCTAAATTTGGTTTTCGATGGGCGCATCTAAATGTAGATGTCGCAACTGAACAATGATGGTGGATCCTAGACTTCGTACATAGCTTCTGCCATGCGTTGACGCCTTCTGATATCATCCCTAACGCTTTCGTCAGTTCTAGTAGTCTCAGAAAACTCAGAGCAATATCCGTCCCAATCTCTTTCAAAACCGTTTCGTCTATTACTGCCTTCCCCGTCGAGGTTGTTGATGTAGGCGTCCAACCATAATGTGTTTGTAAGATCCATGATATATGATCACGTGAGGTGGGATTGAGTTCCTTTAATCTTTGAAGCTCCGCTCCAGTAACATATCCTTGTGTCCGGTTATCTCGTTTAGGAGTGAACAACGCTCCTGCAACGTAAGGGTATTGTTTTCGAAGTATTCTAGTAGTGTCCTCCAACTCTTTTCGGAGAGTTGATTCGAGACTTCGAGCTTCTGATTCATTAAAGTACCATCCATGGATTTCTTGTTTAGTGAGTATGTTTGCTACCTGGTGTTCCATTTTGACCCACTCAGGTATGGGCGGAAGTGTTCGCATAGTTTTTTAGTAACTATAACATCTTGTATGCAGTAATCTTGCATCTCTTGAGACCACTTTTTCCAGTCGGTAGTTTTTCCAAAGTTCCCTTTGTACTCCCCAAGTCTGTATCCGTATGCTTCAAGTGAATGCCTGCCGTATAACTGCAATGGCATGTGATTCCAACTATGATTCTTATCTATATCGAGTAAGTTCGGATGATATAACCTAGATAAAACAAGAGTGTCAATAATAGTACCCCTAGGATTAAACCAAGGATAGAGCCGCTTGATAATAGGTATATCAAAACCGATAATATTGTGACCGACAAGAGTATCCGCGAGTTCCAAATAGGAGAGTGCCGTTGTGATGGAATAGCTACCACCCATTGGGAGTTCCTTCGGATCATCTGTATACTTCTCATCATTAAACGACTCGGTACGGTCATCGTCACACCAATGGAGTGCAACACAGTGGATACGGGTAGCATCATTTAGGTCGAATACTATCGTCCCCACTCCATTGGTAGGTTTTGTCGATAAATTTGGCCTTTTCAATTGCTTCTTGCGATGGTGGGTTAGGTTTATTCAATCTATCTACATAATCATACCATGGGTGTTTAAAAATCTGTTGCTGCGTTGAATTTGGATTCAGCTTCATGTTCGATAAATCTGCAAGTGTTTAAGTCATAAGTGAGTTCACATGCTACCCCAACCTCGCCAGAATAACGATTCTTAAGGATTCTAATTGTCGTAGGATTTCCAGGAGTGTCGGCCTGCTGATCCCTTTCGAGGGCAATGACCGAATCTGAGATTTGAGCAATGGAATGTGATCCTCTAAGGGAAGACAGGCTGACACGTCCACCTTCTTCGTGGCTGTGCTTGTCATTACTAGCTCTCCGTAAATGTGATACTAAAAATAATGCTATACCAGTACGTTCAACTAAGCTTCGTAACCTAGTCATGGTCGTATCTATCATACGCCGTTCATCACCTTCAAGGCCACTTAAAAGAATTGAGAGGTGATCCAAGAATACCACCTTACAATCGAGTCCGGTCGCGAGGTATTCGATTCTATTATATATGACATCTGGATCATAACTTCCAAACCCATCAAAACAAAAAAGATTCCAAGTGGCAATACTTCGTTCAAAGGCATCTCTGAGTTCTTCTTCGTCATGTTCATCGAGTTGTAAATTTTTTCCAACAGCTGTGGACATCAATCCAAGTGCGGTTCGTCTATTACTTGCTTCAAGTTCCAGGATGCCAACTGATTCGCCTTTTTGTAGTAAGTCAGTTGCAATGTGACGCATGATGCTGGTCTTACCGGATCCAGAGCCTGCAGTAAATGTGACAAGTTCGCCATACCGGATCCCGTGTAATTTCTTATTGAGTCCTTCGAATGGGTATTCGTGATCATGTGGTGCTTGTGGTGTAGTTACTACTTCAAATAAAGTTTTCCCGTCTACTATTCCATCTGGTCTATAAGGTTTCGCATCCCATATAGCTTTACGGATAGCATCTGAATCATTAGCTTGTAATGCCTCAGAAGCGTCCTTATACTGATTAAGTTTCGCTATCTTTGTTTTCCCAGGTGGTAGAGAGCTCGCAACTTCTTCAGCCGCTTTCCGTCCTGCAGTGTCGTTATCAAAGAAGACCACCACTTCATCATATCCTTGAAAAAGTGGTATTTGTTTTTGACAATCTTTCTTTGCTGACGCTGCTCCATGAGGCAGAGAGACCATCGGCCAACCTGGCATAACTTCGTAACACGAAGCTGCATCTAACTCACCTTCAGTAATAACAATACGTTTACCAGTACTAGGAA